>ERZ825525.147-NODE-147-length-101236-cov-11.330783_pt1 | contig 101236 bp, 63 predicted proteins | sample MGYA00519930_ERZ825525 | MGnify/ENA primary metagenome ERZ825525 (study PRJEB31778, sample SAMEA3449203) | human gut metagenome | biome: human gut; feature: human-associated habitat; material: faeces | place: United Kingdom | collected 2010/2012 ... | reverse complement strand
CTACGGTACGAATCGGTACGAATTCCTTGACGTTTTTCTTCTGTACCACTTCATTGATCTTGCTCTCGGTACTCTCCAGAATCGTATCCAGACTCTCCTTGCCGCTATAACAGGTATTGGCAATCTCTTCATTGGTACGGATCAGACGCCGGAGTGTTGCCTTCTCCGCCACGATTCCAGCATAATACTTGATATTGGCGGAAGTAGGTACTGCTGCAATCAGATTCGTCAGGAAATCCAGTCCACTGACCTCGGGAGGCACATCCTCCTTGGATCGCAACCGATCCTGCAAAGTGACAAAGTCAATGGGCTTTCCTTCATTGTTCAACTCTACGATGGTGTCAAATACCACACCGTACTGCCTGTTGTAGAAATCCTCTCCGGAGATCTGCTCTGTGGCGGCCGCAATGGCTTCCGCGTCAATGAACATAGAGCCGATGACCGACTGCTCCGCCTCTAAACTGTGAGGCATTATTCTTTTGATTACATTTTCATCCATTGCGGGCATGGGGTCGTCTACGCCTCCGTAACTTTCACCGTCAGCTTCGCTGCCACCTGGGGATGAAGCTTCACTGTTACCTCATAGGAGCCGAAGTTCTTCAGACTCTCCGGCAGCTGGATTTTCTTCTTGTCAATCTCGATACCATGCTGTTCCTTGCAGGCAGTTGCAATCTCTTTGGAGGATACAGAACCGAAGGTTCTTCCGCCCTCTCCTGCCTTGATCTTGACCACGACCTGCTTGGTCTCCAGCTCTGTTGCCAGCGCCTTTGCCGCATCCAGATTCTCCCATGAGTATTACTTTTTCTCCATTCTTAATACATAAAGAAAAATCATTAAATATTAGTTTCTCTCCATCATAAGAGAAAGTAAGTCGCTTTATCTCTACAGGCGTTGCCTCGTTCATCAATGACAATGTTTCCTCTGCCTGCAACTCCTCACAATCCATCTCAAGAAAATCAAACACCCTCCCGGCTTTTACCAAAGATGCGGACAGTGTAGTAAGTGCAGACCCAAAACCTTGAATCAATGTGCTAACTCCCATTTGAAGTGATACAATTGCCATAACTGTTCCATAATCTATTTTTCCACAGGAAACCAAATAAGCTCCTACTCCAATTGTTCCAAAGCTTGCAAAAATTCCTAAAAAAAATGTTATCATCTCAAGCCCCCCGGCCCGTTTTGCTCTCTGCCACCCATCTTGCAAAAGCTTTTCATTTTCATTATAAAAAAAATTACAAACAATTGCTGCACCTTTATACATTTTAAGTTCAGTAAAACCAAACAATATGTCACTTAAATGTGTAGTGAGATGCGAGATCTTTTTCTGAATACCCCTATCCATTTCTTTTATCTGCTTATTAATCCGAATTGAAAGAAATACAGTTACAAGACAAAAGCTAACAGAAACCAACATAAGCAATGGACTATAAATAAGCATTGCTATAATAGAGATTAAGCCATTAACCAATCTTCCAAACACCCAAAAAACATGTGAAAAATAACTATCTTTAAGAGAATTGGCATCCCAATTCAGTGTCTTAAGAGCATCTCCACTATGATTTTTCTCATAATAATCCATGTCCAACTTTAAAAGCTTATCAAAAAGTCGTATTTTAATGTCAAAAACGATTTTTCGTACAATCTTTATTTGAAAATATCTTCATTGTAACCGAAGCCTCGTTATCACCTGCAAACCAATGCCAATCCCCTTCAAAATCAAAAGTCGTCAGGCTCGAATCGCTTAATAACTCTGCCGGAGATTCCGGCTCTTTTACCTCCTGAGAACGGGGACTCCCCGTACACGAAAACCATAAAATCAGGTGCAATAACAGAACACCATAAAACAGTCGTTTCATATCAATATTGTTTTAACATTTCATCATACGATTTAAATTTGTCCATCCGGTTCATCCAACCATTCAAGTTCTGTCTTTGCTCATCCGACCCATCTGCAATTTTATGATAGTTGGCAATCCTATTTTTCCGGTATTGTTCATAAATCTCTCCGGGATTCGGATATCGGTTCAACACCTCGATCGTTTCCAGGCCGATAAAGCCATCTACATCTACCTGACCACCCAGTTGATTGATTGCCCGTTGCAGATTTCTTACAGCCGCATCTCGACCGGAATTTATATAAAAATCGAAATAGAGCTGCCTGATCACCGGATCATCGATCTCTCCCGCCCGCGAAGGCTTCCAAAACTCCTCTCTGTAAATCTTCTTTGCCCCCTCAGGTGTAAGCTTCTTCAGATTTTCCACTGTCGGTTCCACACCGATATGTTTTTTTGCAAATGCGTTCCACGTGCTCGACGATATACCGTGGTTGGTCGCTCCGCCTCTATCATAACGGCTGTTGACATATCCCCCTTCGCTTTCCAGAACTTTGGCTACCTGATCCTCAAAACCGCCCGGTTCCTTGTCGGCCCGCCTACGTTCCAACTCCTCCTGACCGAGGGGACCTTCTCCCGCACTATATTCAAGTCCGGAACGTGGACGGGGCGGATCGGGTACAACAAATGTACTCAATAAAGGCGATTTTGTCAATACATCCCAACCATAATATTTCTCGTTTTTTTTAGTGTCCTGCGAAAGCGGAACTTGTGCGGCTTCCCGGGCAGGACTTTGACCGGCATTGCCGGTATCCGGACGGTCCTTTGTCCGGTCGCCTTCCGATAGCATACTCAAACTGAAATTTCCCCGAGAGTCTCTGTAATCTTGTCTTTCGGATCGATCTCCCGGTGTCGAATTGCCGGAGATACTTTTCATCGCCTCCTGATAGGTACGATCACGCCCCGGTCGATACTGATACTTGGGATTATCCGCATCCCAAACCGAGATTCGGGCAGGTATCCATTTCCCCGGGAACAGAGATCGCTTCATAAAACTGTTGGTTTCGGGATTCCATAATACTTCTTCGGGTATCCCATCTTCATAGTTCAAGTTTTGTTTTGACATAATTATGATTTTTATAGATTAACAATTACGCCGATAAAAATAAGCCTGAAAAAAGTGTTCTTTATGCGATAATTATAAAATCGTACAGGTAATATTTATATACTTCTTGCATATACCTTTTCAGGTGAGTGTACAGATAGTTCATCTCTTGTAAGATAACCGCTTAAAATAAGCTGACCCGATCGTATTTTTTTATTGGAAAATTTAGACAGACTTTAAAACTATCCGTAATTTTGTACCGTATTTAAACATTGAATACTTTATATGAAATATATGGATACTCGCAAACGGGTTTCCTGCGGATTATCAGTTTTCCGCAAGATCAAAGGTCTGTTCGTTACAGGGTGGAAACGTTACAAATCATTATACCAGAAGTCTCCGTGGTATAAAAAAATCGTACAAATAATACTGACCTTTATCTTATTATTCATTTTCTACCTGTTTTTGGTAGATATTAATTTTCTTTGGCTGTTCGGAAAGTCTCCCGGACTGGCAAGCATCAACCATCCTCAGCAAAACATTGCATCCGAGATTTACAGCGCAGACAGCAAACTGATCGGAAAATATTTCAGAGAAAACCGTACACCCGTCAAATATGAAGAGATCTCTCCGATAATCATCAATACTCTTATCTCGACCGAAGACGAACGTTTCTATAAGCATTTCGGAGTCGATATACAAGGAGTTTTCGCTGCCGTGAAAGACATGACACATGGCAAGGCACGAGGTGCCAGCACCATCACTCAACAACTGGTAAAAAACATGTTTAAAGTCCGTTCGCAATATTCTACCGGACTTTTAGGATATATTCCGGGAGTAAAACTCTTGATCATGAAATCGAAAGAATGGATCACCGCAATCAAAATAGAGATGTTCTATACCAAGCAGGAGATACTGACCATGTATTTCAATACCGTCGATTTCGGCAGCAATGCCTACGGTATAAAAACAGCATGCAAAACCTACTTCAATACGACTCCTAAAGATATTACTTATGAACAGGCCGCTACACTTATCGGACTGTTAAAAGCGACCACAACCTACAATCCCCGCGTGAATCCTAAAAACAGCCTGAAACGCAGAAATGTAGTACTTGACAATTTACAGGCTCATAAGATAATAACAAAATCGCAATGCGACTCTTTAAAACAACTTCCCATACGGCTTCATTACAACCTGGAGTCGAATTATAACGGATCTGCTCTTTACTTCAGAGAAGCTGTCGCAGAATCTCTGAAAGAATGGTGCAAAGACAATGACATCGACCTCTATTCAGACGGGTTAAAGATATATACGACTATCAATACCCGCATGCAGGCGTATGCCGAAGAGGCCGTAAACAAACAGATGCGTATCGTTCAGAGAAATTTTGATAATCACTGGGGAAAAATAAATCCTTGGCAAGATAGGAATCATAGAGAAATCCCCGATTTCATAGAAAATCTGGCCCGAAAAACCTCAGCTTACAAAATTTTGGAAGAGAAGTTCCCGAACGATCCGGATTCAGTCGCTTTCTATTTGAATAAACCTCATAAGTTGAAAGTTTTCGATTATCGACTCGGACGTAAAGATACGACATTCAGCACAATGGATTCGATCCGTTATATGGAACGCTTTATGCATTGCGGATTTGTTGCGATAGAGCCGCAAACCGGCGAAGTAAAAGCATGGGTGGGAGACATCGATTTCGATTCTTGGAAATATGACAAAGTTCTGTCAAAGCGCCAACCCGGATCTACATTCAAACTTTTCGTATATAGCGAAGGCTTCAATAAAGGTCTTTCTCCTTGTGACGAACGCATCGACCAATATATCGAATGGGACGTACTCGAAGACGGCAAACCGGCTAAATGGATACCTCACAACGCAAACGGTATTTACACGGGTGATACGATGACTCTGAAAGCTGCTTTTGCCCGTTCTATCAATACGATAGCCGTGCAGATAGCCAGGGAAGCCGGAATCCCAGATATTATAAAAACAGCTCATACGATGGGTATAAAAACTCCGTTGAACGAAACACCGGCCGTTTCACTGGGAGCTTCGGACGTATCGTTATTGGAACTGGTAAACGCTTACGGAACTGTTATAAATGATGGTATGGTACACGATCCGGTTATGGTGACACGCATCGAAGATAAAAACGGGAAAATCATTTATCGCCATAAACAAGAACAAAAACAGGCATTACCTTATGAAACAGCTTTCCTTATGACACAAATGCTTATGGCCGGGCTTACCGAGCCGATGGGAACTTCTCAAGCACTTTGGGGATATGATCTTTTTCGATACAATACCGATTTCGGCGGAAAGACAGGAACTTCGTCTAATCATTCCGATGCATGGTTTGTGGGTGTAACACCGAATCTTGTCGGAGGTTGTTGGGTCGGAGGCGAACACCGCAGTATTCATTTCCGTACGGGAGCTCTCGGACAAGGTAGCAGAACCGCATTACCGGTATTCGGATATTTTATGGAAAAAGTTCTTGCCGATGACAGCCTGTCAAAATATCGGGCGCGTTTCCCGAATCCGAAACAAACCATCTCCCGGTCATATCAGTGCCGAACTCCTTATCCCCCGATAGAGCCGGACTCTATGGATATGGAAACAGACAGCATAGCCGTAAGTACAGATAGGTATATAAATAAAGATAGTCTCGTTTCCGAAAAATAAAATTCGACATACTATTCGGTATCGATTTTCGCCTTTCGAGCCTGGGAGTGTTGATACCGACGCTTGATATGATACAAATATCCGTCTTTCAATAAACGTGCGCCAGTCTGTTTAAAAGAGAAAAGGACTTTGCCATGAATACACTGCTTCCGGATATTCAATACCCAATCATAATTGCATATCCGGGCTCGGTTTCCCGATTCTCCTCCTACGATCACCTGTTCTACCCATGTATCCAGACAATTATAAAAATCGATGTCGCTTAACAACGGCTCGCAAATAATCAATTTGTGCCGTATCGGTGCATCTCGGTAAATCGGCAAACGGAAATCTGTCCGGTCTTGATGCTCCATCGTACAGCAGATCGTTACATTCTCATAACCATCTCCCTAATCTTCCGGAATACAATTCAAGAAACGACCTATCGTTAATACTTATTTATACCATATCGAACCGGGTTTATTACCCATTTCAAACTCAAGGGTAGAACCGTCCATGATCTGTTCGTGAGTGATGTAACTCTTATCATAAGGTTTTCCGTTCATTTTTACCGCCTGTATATAGATATTTTCCCGACTTACACCTTTCGCCAATACGGTAAAGACTTTTCCATTCTCCAAATTTATTCTTACTTCAGGAAAAAGAGGTGTTCCGATTTCATATCGACCGCTTACCGGATCGACAGGATAAAAACCCATGGCACTGAACACAAACCAAGCCGACATCTGGCCGCAGTCTTCATTCCCGCACAATCCGGCAGGAGTATTCAGATACAGTTCATGCATCACTTTAGCCGCATATTCCTGAGTCTTCCACGGTTTGCCGACTTTATTATAAAGATAAACGACATGATGGCTCGGTTCGTTTCCGTGTGCATATTGCCCGATCATTCCGGTACTGAAAATCGGTAGATTATCATCGGCATCAGGAGCATAAGCAAACATACTGTCGAGCTTTTCCGCAAAACGTTCTTTGCTCCCCAATAAACCGATCAACCCGTCTATATCCTGCGGAACGTACCAGAAATATTGCCAAGCATTGCTCTCTGTAATATGCTCGGTATAGTCTTTTGCCGTAAAGCCGGAGATAAATTTACCTTTACTATCTCGCGGCTGCATAAAAGAAGTCTCGGGATTATATAAATTGCGAAATGATTGCGAACGCTTGTAAAACCTTTCCGCAATTTCCTTTTTCCCCATTTTCTCAGCCATTCTGGCGATGCAATAATCGTCATAAGCATATTCCAAAGTCTTAGACAGCGACTCTTTTTCCATATCATACGGAATATAACCGTATTTTTTATATAACCCGATTCCCCGATAATCGTCTCGATCGGCAGAACTTACGCAAGCTTGCAAAGCCTTCTCCGCATCAAAATCACCGATTCCTTTCAAATAAGCATCCACAATAACCGGGACAGCATGATAACCGATCATCATATCGGTTTCGCAACCATACAGATTCCAAAGGGGCAAACTCCCGTACTGATCATAAAATGCAAGAAACGCTTTCACCATATCGTTAACCCTCTCCGGTTCGGTATAAGTAAACAGCGGATGAGAGGCACGGTAGGTATCCCACAGCGAGAATGTCGAATAATTTACCCACCCGTCTGTTTTATGTGTCTTCTTGTCCGGTCCGAAATAAGATCCGTCCGCATCGCTGTAAATAGTAGGAGCGATCATCGTATGATACAAAGCCGTATAAAATTTCACCAAATCATCCCGATCACCTCCTTTTACCTCGATTTTCGATAATTGCCTATCCCAATTTTTTTCAGCTTGTAAACGATAACGATCAAAATTATTGTCAGGAACTTCCGCTTTAAGATTCAAGGCCGCCCCTTCCATACTGACTCCTGAAATCCCCGTATTTACCAGAATTTGTTCACCTTCTTTCGTACCAAAATCGAATCGGGCGACATAAGCGGTTCCGATCCGCCCTTCCTCCGGTGTAGCAATAGCTGTCGTATCGATATGGCAAATGGTAAAAGGTTTAGAAAAACGGGTTTGGAAATATACCCGCTGGTCGGGAGACCATCCCCGAGAAAAACGGTATCCCCGTACCGTTACCGAATCGATCACCTCGATATACGAATCTGTTGTAAAATCCCAGTTCATCGCTTTTTTCAAGTTCAGAAAAACCGCAGCCTCCGCTTCCGGAAAAGTATAGCGTTGTATTCCGCACCGTTCAGTCGCCGTCAACTCCACATGAATGCCGTAATCTTTCAACAACACCTGATAATATCCGGCAGATACCGATTCATCGTCATGAGAAAATGAAGAATAAATTCCTAACGGCTGCGGAGCTTCCCGATAAGGCAATGTCACGGGCATGAAAGAAACATCATACAGATCTCCCGCTCCCGTTCCGGAAAGATGTGTGTGGCTGAATCCGGCAATCGTACTGTCCGGGTAAAAATAACCGGCAATGCGATCCCAACCCGGCAACCCATTATCGGGACTGAGTTGTACCATACCGAACGGAACTTGCGCACCCGGATAAGTATTTCCCGTAAAATCCGTTCCGATCAAAGGATTTACATACTGAACATAATTGTTTTCTGTTTTCTTGGTTGAATCACATGCCGACACGAATAATAGTATCAGAACAAACGATAAAGGAATATTTTTCAAGACCATTCAAAGTGTTTTAAGGTTTGTACAAATTTACTTAAAAATACAAGTCTGTCTAAATTTTCCCATAAGAAAACATCTTCGGGTCATCTTCACGTTTTCGAAAAGACAGGTATTTTATATCAAGACGCTCAAAACTTAAAAATCCCTTACTCCATTATGAATTTAAAATTCTTTTTGTCTAATTTTACGAGTCAGATATTATAAAAACAATAAAGATGAAAATAGACCATATCGCTATTTGGACAGACGACATCGAGACGACGCGTGACTTTTATCTTACCTATTTCGATGTAACCTGCGGAAATAAGTATGTAAATCCGATAAAAAATTTCACTTCCTATTTCCTATCTTTCGGAGATGGAAATGCCCGTATCGAACTGATGACAAAACCCGGAATAGAAGAAACAAACGGGAAACGGGGTTTTATCAAAGGACTTGCACATCTCTCTATCACCATCGGCTCAAAAAAAGATGTCGATAGTCTTACGGAACGCTTGAGAACAGATGGCTACACCATTGCCGGAGGACCCCGTACATCGGGCGACGGATATTATGAAAGCGCCGTTCTCGACCCTGAAGGTAATTATATCGAGCTTTTGGGAGAATAACGGATTATACCGACAACATCATAACGATTTCTACGTTTTAGAACCTGAATCGAATCAAACAATAAAATATTTTACTTAATTCTTGCATATAAATATAAAAATAATTATTTTTATGAACCTTAAAGCCTGTCTGAATTTTGCTCGGGTCAGGTTTGAGAGTTTCTTTCGAGGATATTTTTCTGTTTTTACAAGGAGGATAACGGGCTATCTGACGAGGGAAAACAGGAAAAGAGACCGGAAGAAAACGCAAAAATGACCTGATAATATTTTTTTGTCGGAAAATTAAGACAGGCTCTTAAATTTTTATTCCATGAAAATCAAAATACAGATACTGATTTTAATTATCTTACCGGCATTGCCTGCATTCTCCCAGTTTTCAGGCTTTCCCGACATTACACCGAGACCGCCCGAACCGGCGACATTGAAACCGGATATTCGAATAGGAAACGAGCCCTCATCATCAAGAGGTTATTCATATCCAGGCATCCGTCACCCGCACCACACAGACACATACGATTACGATTCTGAGATATTACATCGCAGGAATCTTATCAACCGAAAGATTATCGAAGAGGCAACTGCTCATATAAAAGAACGAGAAAATGCCATGAAACTGGCAAGGCAATTGCTCGATCACGGATTTCCGTCATGGGCAAGAGAGAAAGGAACTGCATGTTTTTATTCGGCATTCGACGAACTATGCGGAATGCTTCACGATTCGCTCCCCATGAATTTGGGAAGAGCCATATTTATCACTGAAAACGCATTTTTAGAAAATACGATGAACTACAATGCGTTCGAAGCATCTCTACAAAAACGAATAGATTTGTGCAATTGGAAACTCAATGAACTGAAAAAGAAAACATCCGATGATTTCACCAAAAACGCCGTACTCTACAGCCTAATGACCGATACTTTTACCGTTTGCCTGCCCGGTACGGAAAAACAGATCATCCACTACCCCGTACAGTATAATCTGGATGATTACAGAAGTGAAAAAAATTTTACGAGCCACTTCATAACCACATTACTGGCAACTAACCGGGGACAATGTCATTCTATGCCTTTACTATATATGATTCTTGCCGAAAGATTGGGCACCGAGGCCTATTTATCTTTTGCTCCGCATCACAGTCTGGTAAAAATACGGGGGAATAACGGAGAATGGTACAATTTGGAAATTACATGCAGATATATACTGTCCGACTACCATTACATGAACCATAGTTTCATCAAGACCGAAGCGATCCGCAGCGGCCTGTACCTCTCTGTTTTGGACAAAAAAGAGACGCTGGCTTCGATAGTCGCACTGCTCGGACGCTATTACCTGTTAAAATACGGATATGACCCTTTTATTTTAAAATGTGCCGAAGAAGCAAAAAAATATATGAAAGTTCCCTTGGACGCGTTGATTCTGGAAGCAAATTATGAAACACGACTGACTATGGAAGTTGCCCGTCTGTTGAATATACCGACTCCCCAAGCAATGAGGGAGATGTGTCCCGAAGCATACAAACACTACGAACACATGCAGGAAATATATCGAAAAATAGACGATACAGGGTACGAAAATATATCGCCTGAAGTCTATGACCGTTGGCTGAAACATATAGAACAGGAAAAGGAGAAAGAAAAACGGCATCCTCGTTCCCCGTTCATACAGATTATAAAATAAACTGCAAATCGAGAGCGGAAACGACGGATTTTTTCGACCGATTATGCCGAGATGCAGCATTTATTCTAATGAAATTAAAGTCTTAAACTCAATAATATGAGAAAAGCGTTTTTATCTACCCTACTGTTCGCCTTTTGTTGCCTGACAACTTGGGCGCAAGACAACAAGAGCAACGAAAATCCGTTTGCCGAAATAGGAATCCGGGCTTCGGTCGCATCGTTCAGTAAAAATCCCGAGTTTCATGACCGCAACCGTACGGTAGAGATCGGATCGGTACTGTTCGATACGAAAACCGGAGAGGTTATCGGGCTCATCGATGAATCCGTTCCGGGGATTTCCCCCGATGTAACAAGTATGAGCATCGACCCGAACTGTGAGAGATATTACTCTATATCGCCTTATGCGTATGCGCTGAATAATCCGATCAGATTCGTCGATCCGGACGGAAGAGACCCGAAAGACAAAGTCGTCGGATTCGGAATCGGCTTGTTGACAAACATTATTCCCGGGACAGGCGAATTAAGAGACCGTTATAGCCCGACAGATCTGGACGACTATAATAACGCTCTGCGCAATGTCGACAATGCGGCTATCATTTTGGGAAGCGGCATGATCGATGCCGGAGGCGGTGGCATGGCAATGGGTGGAGCGATCGCCGTATCCGGACTGGCCGTTACGGCCGTAAGCGGCGGGACGGCTGCCATTGCCGGATTACCGACAGCCGTCGTCGGAGAGACCCTTGTGGGAGCAGGTACTGCAACAGCAAGTACCGGGGCTGTACTAATGGCGAACGGAAACAAGAACCGGAATGAAGGATATAACAGAGGAAAATCCAAAGCAAACGAAATCACTTTTATCCAAGGAAAAGGAGAAAAGGGGATAAAAATAACCGTCAAAATCCCGGAAGGGTACAGGCTGATCAATGAACGGCATAAATCTAAAATTTTCTATAACGGAAAAAATTATATATCTCCGGATATCGACGGACATAACGGGGGTATCTGGAAAATGGGAAAAAAAATAGATGATCTTGATCATAAATATAAACGAATGGGTACATTCGATGAAAATCTAAATAGAACAGGAGATTAATGTTATGAAACTGGAAAAAGAGTATGACTATTCATGGAGATGGATAGCGGATGAGATTGTCAAGTATGCACCGGAAAATTATGACGAAAAAGGTATCTATAGAAAAAATGAATGGCTGATGGTATCTGATATAGGTAAAGTTTACGACGGAAAGAGGTTTACCCGGGAAGAGTATTTGGAGACGGAAGATAAATACGCACAGGCGGTAATCAGAGGAATGGAATTGGCCGGTTGTTCTTTCCTGACAGTAGAGTATTTATCCATTTCAAGAAGTAAGACAGATATGAAACGCTTTACACCCAAAGATATCCTATATGAGCAGAATAAAGACCTATATGATATGTTCCTGAGCATAAAGGAAGGTATGCGCATACATATCTCCCAAATAGAGAAAGCCGTACGTTTAATTTTAAGGGGGTTTATGGACTGTGATCTGACCAACAAAAAAAAAGATTTTTATGTCCGATTCGGGTTCGACTATTATATGACGTTCAACAGTAACATAGATAAAAGCATTCTCAAAAAAGAGATTGAGAAAATCGGTCTGTATTTCAATCCGAGAGGATAAGAGCTCGGACAAGAGATTCTCTAAGGCTTGCAATAAAATATTTTTTAGTAATGTTATGAAACTGGAAAAAGAGTATGATGATTCATGGAGATGGACTGCGGATTTGATCGTCAAGTATGCACCGGAAAATTATGACGAACGAGGCATTTATAGAAAGGATGAATGGACCTCATCATCTGATATAGGAGAAATCTATGACGGAAAGCCGTTTACCCGGGAAGAGTATTTGGAGGCGGAAGATAAATACGTACAGGCGGTAATCAAAGGAATGGAATTGGCCGGTTGTTCTTTCCTGACAGTAGAGTATTTATCTATTTACAGAGATAAGAGAGAGATGAAACGCTTTACACCCAAAAATACCCTATATGAACAGAATAAAGACCTATACGATATGTTCCTGAGCATAAAAGAAGACATGCGCATACATATCTCCCAAATAGAGAAAGCCGTACGTTTAAATTTAAGGGAGTTTATGAACTGTGATCTGACCAACAAGAAAAAAGATTTCTATGTCCGATTCGGGTTTGATTACTATATGTATTTCAACAGTAATATAGATAAATGCATTCTTAAAGAAGAGATCGAGAAAATCGGTCTGTATTTCAATCCGAGATGACAAGAGCTCGGCTAAGAGATTCTCTAAGGCTTGCAATAAAATATACAGAAAATAATGGATGGAAAATACTGTGCCAACGAACAGCGCCTTACTATTTAATAGTCTATTTCAATTTAAATCCACATGGATAAACGATAAAAAAATAAATAAGCGAAATCAAAATGCAAAAACTTTATTTTCTTAAATATTCCCTAATATCGATCCTACTTTCTGTAATGTTCAGAGCAGAAGCTCAGTCGAACGATTTATACTATCGATCGGCTCAAAACAGATTGACAAATATGCTTTCAGGAAAAGAATCACTAAATCTTAGAGAAGCAATCTATTGTGTAGAAAACGCATGGTTTAACGACAAACTGAATAAAAAATTGTTTTACAAACAAATCGAACGATATGCGGATTTTTGTCGAGCTGTCAGCAATTCCGGACGGATAATCTATTCCGGAAACGATGTATCTTCAGTAAACGCCCAAGCTGCCGTATTCGCCTTTATGACCGATACCATACCCATACAAATGGGAGACTCTGTTTACTATCATCTCCCTTTCGGATATAATGCCGATGACTTTGCCGGAGAAAAAAACTGGAGCAACATGTTTGTCTCCACACTTATGGCAACCGGTAAAGGTAACTGTCATTCGATGCCTCTACTTTATAAACTTATTATGGACGAACTGGGAGAAAAATGCTGGTTAGCATTAGCCCCCAATCACATGTATATAAAAGCAAAAACGCAACACATCGGTTGGTACAATATTGAATTGACAACCGGGGATTTTCCTACCGATGCTTGGTTGATGGCGTCGGGGTATATTCATCTCGATGCAGTACGTAACGGGATTTACACCGATACGCTATCTTTAAAACAGTCCGTGGCACTGTGTTTGACCGACTTGGCTCAAGGGTATATGCGCAAATATGGAATCGGAAACAGAAAATTCATCGAAGATTGCTGCAATACGACTCTCAAACATTATCCTAACTATATAAATGCACTATTGATAAAAGCGGAATTATTGACAAAGCAATACCGACATCTGGACAATAAAGAGTGTGAAGAGGCTAAAAAGCTAAAAGAAAAAATGGACGATGCTTATGCACATATCCACCGCTTAGGTTATAGGAAAATGCCCGAAGAGATGTATCGCAAATGGTTAAAATCAATAAAAACAAATATCAAAACCCCTTTTGAAAACTTTTAAAGAAATTATCTGAACCTATCAGGCATACATTTACTTTGCGGAGGGAGGGGGATTCGAACCCCCGATACGCTTTTGGCGTATACACGCTTTCCAGGCGTGCCTCTTCAACCACTCGAGCATCACTCCAAGATTCTGCGAATCTTCATTTGCGGTGCAAAGATACTCTTTTTTCTGATTTTACAGACGATTTGTCACAAAGATTCAAACCGCATTTTATCGATTTATGTTTTTTAACGATTGATTCACCACTACAATTTAAACAGAATTTCAGCATTCCGGGAAGTCCGCTCCTCAACTTCTTGATTAGAAAGACCCAATATTTCCGCAATCTTCTCTGCGGTTTTTACGATATAAGAAGGTTCGTTACGTTTCCCGCGAAACGGTACAGGAGCTAAATAAGGTGCATCCGTCTCCAGTAAAACCCGATCGACTCCTATCTCCCTTATCGTTTCATCAAGACGGGCATTTTTAAAAGTCACCACACCATTGATACCGAAATAAAAATCTCCCAATTCCCGAATTATCTTTACTTGATCGGGAGTCCCGCCAAAACTGTGAAAAACACCGGTCAACGATAACGACGAAAGAGATTTTAATGCCGCAACAGTTTCGTCAAAAGCATCCCGACAATGGATTATCACAGGTATTTTCTTATTGCAAGACCAACGTACTTGTGAAGTAAAGGCATCGATCTGTTCCCTTAAAAATGTCTTGTCCCAATACAAGTCCATACCGATTTCACCCACAGCGCAATATTCTCCCCGGTCCAACTCAGCTTCAATACACGACAAATCCCGTTTATAATCTTGATTTATCGAAGTCGGGTGTAATCCCATGGTTCCTTTACATAATGAAGAATAATCGTTCAATGTTTGTCGCAATGCACCGACAGTTTCCACATCAACATTCGGTAAAATCATACGAGTAATTCCCGACTTCTCCGCTCTATCGATTACAGCCCTCCGGTCCTCATCAAATTCCTGAAGATATATATGAGTATGCGTATCTATCATAATCCTAATTTTCTCTCTCCATAAGTACCGCAGAAAGTTCCAACAATGGCTCTATGTATTCAGGTTCTACATTTATTTCTTTCAATAGGTCCGTACCTTTTTTATAATACTCCCACATCTTGTTTTCACACAGTTCTTTTATTCCTACACGGGTATAAATGTCCGTTACACAACGAATTTTCTCATCTGCGTCATACTCTTTTGCACCCATCCATGACAGAAGGTCCTCTTTGTCTTTACCTTCAGCCAATCTCAATGCATTAATCAACATATATGTTTTTTTATTATTGAGAATATCGCCACCTATTTTCTTCCCGAACACAGCAGGATCTCCGTACACATCCAAATAATCGTCTTTCAACTGAAATGCCAATCCGATATTCTCACCGAACCGATACAAACGGTCGGCATCAGAGGGATGAGCTTCGGCTATTACTGCGCCTATTTTAAGCGCTCCGCCTAACAAAACGGCAGTTTTAAGCCGTATCATCTCTAAATACTCTTCTTCCGAAACGTCATCCCGACTTTCAAACTCCATATCATATTGTTGCCCCTCACAAATTTCCAAAGCTGTTTTTGAAAAAATATCGAGGACTTCTTTTCTACAAAAATCAGGAGCTTCGGACATTTGCATATAAGCCAATATTTGCATGGCATCTCCCGATAATACGGCCGTATTTTCATTCCAAACTTTGTGCACCGCAGGTTTACCCCTCCTCACATCGGCATTATCCATTACATCGTCATGCAACAACGTGAAATTATGAAACATCTCCAACCCTATAGCCGGAGAGATGGCACGGTGATAATCAGTTCCGAACAGTTCACAAGCCATCAACATCAATACCGGACGAATACGCTTTCCCCCCAAAGAAAGTTCATAACGTATCGGTGCATACAGATTATCGGGTTCGGAAGGATACGGAATAGCCGCCAAACCATTATTTACAGCCTTTATATACTTATCAAGGATTTCCATATAGATTTTTTAATTATAAATCACAAAGTTATCAATAAAAATGAAACGCCGAAAATGTAATAAAGGATTACATCACGACAAAAAACAAAGAACGCTTTCTTCGAACAATTCCCCCCGTTGCCACCATAAGACGAAAAACAACATTCTGCCGATACAACAGGAGCAGAAAAGAATAGATATAAATCGAGTATGTTATGACAATTTACGAATAAAGCGGCTCAAAGCATCGACCAATCCTTCCGCCAACGGCAACGAAGGATCTGCATACACTTTCATTTGTTCTTGCGGATTCATGCTGTTACAGACCTTCAGCACATGGTTCATACCATCTATTAACAAGAGCTCGGCACGAGAATCAGCATGCTTTAGCCGTTGAGCATCCTGTACAGATACCTGGATGTCTGTTTGTCCCTGTACAATGAGTTTTGGAATTTCCAACGAAGCTATCAGCTTTTGCGGATCATAGCGATACCAAGAAATCAGGTAAGGCTGAACAGAAGGTCGAAACAAGGTCTGTAAATAAATAGGCACATCGGTCACTTCACGTCCCTCTTTCAATGAGGCATTAATGTCGGCCACCTGCTTTTGTACGGCCTCAGGAGTCATCTGTGCCGCTACTTGCGCCTCTATGATTTCATCGGCCGGACGCCCAGCTCCTGCTAATGAAACATAACCTTTTACTTTAGGATTATTCCGGCAGGCCATCAAACCGATGAGCGCACCTTCACTGTGTCCTATAACAACAACTCCCGTAAAACGTTTGTCAGCAGAAAGGAAATCTATCCACCCCTTCGCATCGGCAATATAATGTTCGAAACGAAGTTCTGATTCCTGTAAACCTGCCGCAGCACTGGATGCTACACCTCGCTTGTCGAAACGCAAAGAAGGAATACCGTTCTCAGCCAAGCCTTCGGCCAGGTATTTCAAAGAATTGTTCTTTATATTTCCCATGGTAGTATTACCGTCCATATCCGTAGGTCCCGACCCCGCTATGAGTAATGCTACAACAGAAAAAGAGGCCTTATCATCAGGCAAAATCAGTCTCCCATATATAGTCCCCGTAGGAGTGTTCAAACTCACAGCCTCTTCCTGCAAAGCAGCATGTAAAGATAAAGCAAACAAAGAAAAGAAGAGAAAAAATATCCGTTTCATAATAATCAGAAATTGATGTTTCCTAAGTAAGTCTCAAAAATACATTTTTTTCATTAGAAAAGATATATCTCGATAAGAGAAAAAAGAACTGTAATACATTTTCTACCATTAAAATCAAATAGATATATACTTCTATCAAAAATTTTCCGTTATTAATATCGAAGAGTATCGAAGCTTTTCAAAAAGAGATTTTCCGAATCCTAAAAAAAACGTATCTTTGAGCCTCGTAACACCATGCAAATGATGAATCGACATATATTCGTTTTGTTTTTGTCTATCTTTTACCTTACGGCTAAAGCGCAAGAAGGGAAGTCGGCCTTCGACTTTCTTAATCTCCCTATATCTTCGCATATCAACGCTTTAGGAGGAAACAATATTTCGATCATCGAAGAAGATGTTTCGGTCATCCAGCACAATCCGGCACTTTTAGGCCCTGAAATGAATCTCCAGCTTAATCTGAATTATATGCGATATGTTGCCGGAATCAATCTGGCAGGAGCGACATTCGCCAAAGCCGCAGGAGAACGGGGAGCATGGGCTGCGGCCATCCAATACGCAGGATACGGATCGATGAAACAAGTCGAAGCAAACGGGGTGATCACCGGGACATTCAGTCCCAAAGACATGTCGATCAGCGGATTTTATGCACACGATATTACCGATCGCTTGAGGGGAGGTATACAAGCAAAATTTCTTTATTCTTCTTATGAACAATATACTTCTCTTGCATTAGCTATCGATTTGGGTATCAATTACTATAACCCGGATAACCAGCTTTCTCTCTCCATAGCTTTTAAAAATCTGGGCGGACAATTAAAGAAATACAATGAAAACCGGGATAAAATGCCTTGGGATATCCAACTCGGACTCTCAAAAACTTTGGACCACGCTCCTTTTAGATTTTCAATCACAGCCCAACATTTAAGCCGTTGGAAATTACCTTATACAGCTCCGACAACAGGAGAATATAACAGCAGCGAAGATGAAATAAAGGAAAAAGGCAATTTTGCTACCGATTTGTTCAGGCATCTTGTTTTCGGAATAGATTATATTCCTTCTCGTAATTTATACATTGCATTAGGTTACAATTATAAATATCGGAGCGATATGCAGACTTATGGCCGAAATTTTCTGTCCGGCTTTACCGTAGGGGCAGGGATCAAGGTAAAGATGTTCGGCATAGGAGCTTCATTAGCTCAACAACATGTCGGAGGAACGACTTTCATGTTTAACCTCACAACCAATATATCGCAATTTATACAACATTAAATTAGAAATGCAAACGACAAAAATAGTTATCGCAATAGATGGTTTTTCCTCTTGTGGAAAAAGTACGATGGCCAAAGAACTGGCCCGCAAAATAGGATATGTTTATATCGATAGCGGAGCGATGTACAGGGCCGTAACGCTTTACTGCATAGACAACGACCTTTTCGAAAACGACACGGTAAACGAATCCGAACTACAAAAAGTTATAAACACTTTGCAGATTACATTCAAAATCAATCCGGAGAGCGGAAAACCCGAAACTTATTTAAACGGAGAGAATGTAGAAAATGAAATCCGTTCGATGCGAGTATCCGATAAAGTAAGTCAAGTAAGCGCCATTCCTTTTGTACGCGAAGCAATGGTAGCACAACAACAAGCACTGGGAAAACAAAAGGGAGTCGTAATGGACGGCCGGGATATAGGAACGACCGTTTTTCCTGATGCAGAACTAAAAATATTCGTAACGGCTTCACCCGAAACTCGCGCACAGCGCAGATTGGACGAACTGCAAAAAAAAGGATCGAATGTTTCTTTTGAGGAAGTTCTCGACAATGTAAAAAAAAGAGATTATATAGACCAAAACAGGGAGATCAGCCCGTTACGAAAAGCTGATGATGCCTTATTGCTCGACAATTCAAAAATGACTCTTGCCGAACAGGATGCATGGTTGATCGCTCAATATAATCGGGTGATCGAAAAATAGAACGACTTATGATAAAAATAGAGATCGATAACAAATCGGGATTTTGTTTTGGTGTGGTAAACGCCATACAAAAAGCAGAAGAAGAATTGGAAAAATCGGGAATACTCTATTGTCTCGGAGATATCGTACACAACAACAACGAAGTAGAACGTCTGAGATCTAAAGGTCTGATCACCATAAATCACGAAGACCTGAAGCGACTGAAAAACGTGAAAGTATTGTTGAGAGCTCATGGCGAACCCCCGGAAACTTACCGGATAGCCAAAGAAAATAATATAAAAATTATCGATGCTACCTGTCCGGTAGTTCTGCAGTTGCAACAGAAAATCAAACGTTCATACGAAGAAACCGATCCCGACACCGGTCAAATTGTCATTTATGGGAAAAGAGGTCATGCCGAAGTAAACGGGTTGGTAGGACAAACACACGGTGAGGCAGTTGTCATCGAAAGTTTAGACGATTTCAGTCGTATAGATTTTAACAAACAAATCAGCCTATATTCTCAAACAACCAAATCGGTAGACGGATTTAAGAAAATCGTAGAAGAAATCACTCTTAGGCAATCTTCAGGACAAAAACTTTTATACTACGATACAATATGCCGACAAGTAGCCAATCGCATTCCGAATATCAGGGAATTTGCCCGACAGCATGATCTTATTTTGTTCGTTTGCGGGAAAAAAAGTTCTAATGGTAAAGTGCTCTTCGAAGAATGTTGTAAAGTCAACCCCGAATCAAAATTAGTCTCGGACATATCGGAAATAAATACCGGTTGGTTCAAAGAGAAAAGCAGCATAGGGATATGCGGTGCGACATCGACACCCAAATGGCTTATGGAAGAAGTTCAGGACTTTATACAAAAAAATATTTAGGGATTGTCTAAGTTTTCCAATAAAGAAACATTATCTGGACATCTTTGCGTTTTCTTTAGGTCACTATATTTAGTTATCAGATAAACAAATATTTATATATTACAGAATTTGCAAATATCAAAAAAATGTTTCTTCGTACTAAAGAATTTCTTATTTCCCGATATTAATAAAAAAGAAATACAGATTAAAGATTATTTTTCATACATTTGCGGCTATAAAAAACAGGTATTTCTTTAAAAAATAAGTTATGACAAAGAAAAAATGTATTGGAATACTGACTTCCGGAGGTGATGCTCCGGGAATGAATGCTGCAATTCGTGCAGTAACCCGTTCCGCCATATATAACGGATTCGATGTTAAAGCCATATACCGGGGATATAAAGGTCTGCTCACAGGAGAAATCGTCCCTTTTAAAACTCAAAACGTAAGTAATATCATACAACAAGGAGGTACGATATTAAAGACTGCGAGATGTAAAGAGTTCGAAACACCGGAAGGTCGTCAGTTGGCTTTTGACAATATTCAGAAAGAAGGTATCGATGCTCTGGTAACAATCGGAGGTGACGGAACTTTAACAGGTGCACGTATTTTTGCTACCGAACATAATTTCCCGATAATCGGGCTTCCGGGAACAATCGATAATGATCTGTTCGGTACGGATACGACAATCGGGTATGACACGGCACTAAACACGATTATGGACGCCGTCGACAAGATAAGAGACACCGCAACCTCCCACGAACGGCTGTTCTTCATAGAGGTTATGGGCCGTGATGCAGGTTTCCTTGCTTTAAACGGAGCTATCGCATCCGGAGCAGAAGCCGCCATAATTCCTGAAATTGCCACAGAAGTAGATCAATTGGAAGCTCTGATCAAAAACGGATTCCGAAAATCAAAAAACAGTAGCATAGTTCTTGTCGCAGAAAGTCCGAGCACAGGAGGAGCTATGCATTTGGCAGAACGTGTAAAGAACGAATATCCTCAATATGACGTCCGCGTAACCATTTTAGGCCACTTGCAGCGAGGCGGATCTCCGACAGCCAATGACCGGATTCTTGCCAGCCGCATGGGAGCTGCCGCTATCGATGCTCTTCTGGACGATCAACGCAATGTAATGATCGGTATTCGAGATGATCAAATTGAATATGTCCCGTTCAATAAAGCCATAAAAAACGACAAGCCTATAAATCGGGAACTGCTGAATACGTTGCGCATATTATCAATTTAAAAATCGGTACGCGATAATCAGCAGAATAGCGATATTTTTTCTATAATTATTAAGAACCGTTTCAAAAAAATGATTATTTTTGAAACGGTTCTTATTTTAAACTATTGTTCGGAATAAACGCAGTACCTTGGCATAGCCAGTCGAGTAAACCCGTTGTTTTCTCTCTCGGTTTGCAGTTTATTTTACACAAACTTTATACTTGCCTTCTATGAAAAAGACTACCTGTTTACTACGCTACGGCATTCTCTTTCTTCTTTTAACAGTTTCATCGCTTATCTGTGCACAAATTCCGGCCGGATATTATTATCAAGCACACGGCAAAACCGGTGCAGAGTTGAAAACCGCCTTGCATAACATCATAAAAGAGGCTTCTATGCTCAAATATGGAAGCGGAGAGGGCGCAACTTGGGAAGGTTTTTTCTATACCGATCAAAATCCCGACGGATCGGTTTTTGACATGTACTCCAATGAGACACGATATTTCAACGGATTCAACGGTATCGACGGGATGCACATAGAACATTCTCTGCCGAATAGTTGGTGGGGAGGTATTAAGAATAACGCCTATAAAGATTTATATCATCTTTATCCGGCAGATGCAACAATGAATATGTCGAAAAGCAACAACCCTTTAGGTGAAGTCTCCGGAACTCCTATCAGAGACAACGGATTGAGCAAAATGGGGAAAAACGGTTTCGGGAACACATACACAGGCAACTGCTTCGAACCGGCAGATATTTATAAAGGGGATTTCGCCCGTTCTTATTTCTACATTGCTACGGCATACGAAGACTATGCTTCTCTCTGGAATAGCCCGATGATGCAAAATAATACATGGCCTGTATGGCAGTCTTGGGCACTGCAACTACTGATGGAATGGAATAAAAATGATCTCAAAAGCGCTCGGGAAGAAGAGAGAGCAGAAGCTGTTTACAAAATTCAGGGTAACCGTAATCCTTTTATAGATTATCCCGATTTAGTGGATTATATATGGGGAGACAAAACATCTACTCCCTACCCTTTTCCGGATGAAACAGAACCTTTTCTAATATCTCCGAGAAACAATAAAACATTAGATTTCGGCATTCTGCTACAAGGCGACAATAAAACTATCGATCTTGATATTCAAGGAAAGAATTTGACCGAGACCCTGAATCTTTATTGGAAAACCGGAGGAGAAAATTCCGGATTAAGCCTTTCTCAAGAATCGGTCACTGCAAATGAAGCTATAAATGGCAAAACGATTCATATCTGTTATATGCCTCAAACATCAGGAACGGGTATCGACACGTTAGTAATAAAAGGCGGCGGACTGACAGACTCGGTAATCGTAAAAGTATCACGAGGTGCAACAGAAGATTTTATGGCACTCCCGGCTACAGAAACGACTTCTACACAATCTACATTGCGATGGATTCGCCACCCGCAAGCAACAGGCTACCGGATCGATCTTTATTCAGGAGACCAACAGGCCGGAGATCTGATTATATCATCCTATATCGAAGGAAGTAAAGGATACGACAAAGCCATCGAAATTTATAACGGCACAGGAAAAGACATCGATCTCTCGAAATACAGTTTACGGAAACAGACAAACGGAAGCGGAAGTTTCGGAACGGAACTTTCTCTAAAAAATGATGAGCATCCCATACTTGCCGACGGTGAAAACTTTTTGATTGTATCAGGGGACTGTACGAACGAAGCTCTAATAAACAGGGCACAAATGATTGCTCCGGCAGAAAAAGAAAAATCTCTCATGTCTTTTAACGGAGATGATGCAATCGGATTGTATCATAACGGCATCCAAATAGACGTTATCGGAGATGTAGATACGGGAAAAGGCGCAACCTGGGGAGTAAATGTTACTTATATGCGAAAAACGGAAGTAACTCATCCTACCACCGTATGCGATTGGTCGGAATGGGTAAATTTAGGTCAAGATGTTATTGACCGAACCGGAACTTTCACCATGCAGTTCGCTCCCGAAAGTCAGTATGTTTTCGAAGATAAAGAAGTCGGAGAACAAACGGAATATCAGGTTTCCGGCCTAATGCCCAACCACCGTTACACTTATCGTGTCACCGCACTGTCCGCACAAGGAGAGATTGAGGCTGTTAACACGATGGGTATTAAAACTTCTCCATTAGAATCGCCAGAAGTATTGGATGCAACAGAAATAACAGAAAACTCTTTTGTCGCCAATTGGGACATAGTTTCCGGTGCTGAACATTACCTGATCGATCTGTACACCCTCATAGGAGATGAGGAAGTAGAAATATTTGAGACATTTACAAATGTAAAAGACGGAAAACCCCTGCCCGAAGGCTGGACAGGAAACGCATCGGGACATTACGAATCCAGTACAAATTCCAAAGAACCCAATTCATTAGCATTCAAACCGGAAAAAGGAGAAGAAGAATACATACAGACTTGTGACTATCCTGCACCTGTAACAGAACTCTCATTCTGGTACAAATTCGTTTCAGGAGGCATAGGTTCGACATTCAAAATAGAAAAGAAAAGCAATGGGATATGGAGTGAGATAGACATTATAGAATTTGTAAATAGCGCTCAAACAGCAAGCTACTCATTCACAAAAGATGAAAATATTACGGCATTCAGATTTACTTATCACAAAGAAAAAGGGAATTTTGCTCTTGATAATGTATCTGTAACATACGGAGGCACAAAGCCTGAATACATCGTACAAGATAAAATCGTAACAGGACTCAGTTGCAAATTCGAAAACCTGAAAAAAGATACAGAATACTATTATCAGGTTCGATCGGCAATCGGAGATATCCTTTCTGAACAATCGGAACGAGTAGCTGTAAAAACCTCCGGGAATACAGGTTCTATTGAGAAAAACGAACAGAACGGATTAATTTTTTGTTCAACAAATAGCGGCTTCAGAATTTTAGGGTTACAAGGAAACGAAACCGTTTCGGTATATACACCATCCGGAACGAGCATATTCGAAACCCGAACAAACTCTGCCGTCATTGAGATTCCTGCCTCCTCACGAGGAATATATATCATCGGAATAAAGTCCTCGTCAGGATATAAGACGATGAAAGTTATTCGGTAACATCTCTAAAAACTCTTATATATCCGAATGTGTGAGAGACATTTTGTGTCAAAGAAGAAATAATATGGATTATTTTTTTTAAGTTTGCCATTAATGATAAAAGAGCTTTAAAAAATATGGGGGAGTCCAGTAATAATATAGAAATACAGGAAGATAATCTAATAGAGCAGGAGTTTCAAGCATTATTGACAGACTATTTGCATTCGAACCACCGAAAAAAGGTGGATATTATCGAACGGGCATTCCGATTTGCCAAAGATGCTCATCAAGGAATTCGACGACGTTCAGGCGAACCGTATATACTGCATCCGATTGCCGTAGCGCGCATCGTGTGTCAAGAAATAGGATTAGGTTCTACATCTATTTGTTCGGCTCTTCTCCATGATGTCGTAGAAGACACGGAATATACGGTAGAAGATATAGAAAATCTGTTCGGGAAAAAGATTGCCATGATCGTAGCGGGACTGACGAAAATTTCCGGAGGGATTTTCGGTGACCAGGCTTCTGCTCAAGCAGAGAATTTCAGAAAACTGTTATTGACAATGTCCGAAGATATTCGGGTCATTTTGATAAAAATGGCAGACCGTTTGCACAATATGCGGACATTAGGATCTATGGCACCCAGTAAACAATATAAAATTGCCGGAGAAACACTCTATATTTATGCACCGCTTGCCCACCGGTTGGGGTTATTTGCAATCAAAACAGAACTGGAAGATCTCAGTTTTAAATACGAACATCCGGATGCGTATAAAGAGATCAGTCAGAAAATCGCGGACAGCGAAATAAAACGTCAAGCTGCTTACGAGGATTTTTCAGCTCCTATTACAGAAAAATTACACGAAATGGGTGTAAAATTTGAGATGAAAGCCCGTGTAAAATCAGTCTATTCGATCTGGAATAAAATGCAAACCAAGAATATCCCGTTCGAAGAGGTATATGATCTTTTTGCCGTACGTATTATTTTTGATCCGGAACGGGAAGAAGACGAAAAAAAAGAGTGTTGGAACATATATTCCATTATAACCGACATTTACAAAGTACATCCGGAACGCATCCGCGATTGGGTGAGTCGTCCCAAGGCAAATGGCTACCGGGCATTGCACGTCACAGTCATGGGTCCTGACGGTAACTGGACAGAAGTGCAGATACGAAGCCGGAAAATGGACGAAATAGCAGAAAGAGGATTCGCTGCACATTGGAAATATAAAGTAGGAAATACAGATGAAGAATCGGAACTGGACATTTGGCTAAAAACGATTAAGGAGATTCTCGAAAACCCAGAGCCGAATGCTCTCGATTTTTTGGACACGATAAAATTAAACCTGTTTGCATCGGAAATTTTTGTATTTACTCCCAAAGGGGAATTGAAAACACTTCCTAAAGATGCCACAGCTCTCGATTTTGCATTTACATTGCACTCTGATATGGGTTACCATTGTATTGCAGCAAAGGTAAATCACAAGTTGGTGCCTCTATCCCAAAAACTCCAGAGTGGAGATCAAGTGGAAATACTGACGTCCAAAACCCAAACTCCAAAAGAAGAGTGGATACATTTCATTACTACGGCAAAGGCAAAAACCCGATTACAAGCAGCTTTGCGAAAAGACAAAAAACAAATTGCAGCCAAAGGAGAAAATATTTTCAATAATTTCCTTGAAGAAAACGGATTAGCCAAAAACGACTTAAGTATAGTCGATAAAATATTGAACCACTTCGGTATAGACAAAAAAGAAGAACTGTTTTATCAACTCGGAAGCAACAATATCTCCTTAGACGAATCGGTTAAGAAACTCTTTAAAAATAAGAGTCAAAACGTATTTATGAAATACTTGAAGATGCCGTTCGGGGGGAATAACAAATCTGCACCCGTTCCCGTAAAACCAGAATCGGTTGCAGCTCCAGACCGGAAAATAGACCGGAAAGCAACTTATATTTTACGAGACGACGGAAAAGAAAAGAACTATACCATCGCTCCTTGTTGCTGTCCTATTCCCGGAGATGACGTATTAGGATATATCAATGAAGACGAAACGGTTGTCGTACACAAACGCTCATGCCCTATCGCCATGAAGCTAAAAAGCAGTTTTGGTCCGCGACTTGTTTCTACACAATGGGACGAACGTATCGACGAATCTTTCCCCGCAACAATCGAAATTAAAGGAATCGACGGGGTCGGGGTTCTTAATCACATTACTAAAGTCATTTCGGAAGATCTGGCAATCAACATCCGGAACTTGTCCATCGAAAGTAACGACGGACTATTTACAGGTAAATTAGGCATCATGGTACATGACGTGCAAGATATAGAGAAACTATGTAACAATATAAAAAAAGTCAAGGAAGTCAAGTCGGCTGTTCGAGTTAAAAACATATAATCATTGCAGAATATGAAACGGGAAACTGTAAAATCATTTTTTGGTAAAACGCTTATATTTCAAATCTTGTTTTTTGTTGCAGCGCTTTTTCTGACAATATATTTCTTTCCTCGCGAAGAGAAATTCCGTTATCATTTCCAAGAAGGAAAACCCTGGAAATACGGGTTATTAACAGCTTCTTTCGACTTTCCTATTTACAAAAGTCAAGAACAGATAAAAAAAGAACAAGACAGCATTCTACAACAATTTCAACCTTTCTATGTCGAAAACGCATCGATCGGGAAACAACAGATAGCAAAATTTCAACAAGCGTACAAAAACGACTTGAAAGACCGATTACCTCATCATCTTTATAACTATACGATAACCGCTTTAGACAATATATATAAACAAGGGATCATTTCATCCGGAGAATATGATAAGCTACAAAAAGAACATATCGAGAACATCCGCATACTCAATAACAATATTGCCCGTGAATATCAGGTCAGTCAGTTACGTTCACCTCGTACTGCTTACGAGCAGATTATAAATAGCCTTCCGGACGAGGCAAGCAAAGACCTTTTACGCACCTGCAATCTCAATACCTACTTAGTCGAGAACATGGTTTTCGATAGTACTACGACAAAAAAAATAAGATACGAGCTTTTACAACGGATATCGGCATCCTCCGGTATCGTACAAGCCGGTGAAAGAATTATTGACCGGGGCGAAATCGTCTCTCCTCATACCTATCAGATTTTAAAATCATTGGAAACGGTAACCCTCAAGAAAAAAATCAATATGGACAGGAGAGAGACGACTCTGATCGGACAAGCTATCGTTATTACCTGTCTGTTCACTTTCTTTTATCTATTTTTAGCTCTTTTCCGTTCCCGGATTTTCAAAGATATAAGAAGTTTGGGATTCCTGATGTTGATGATCGTATGTGTAACCTTGGCAGCATACATGATGACGCAAACCAGACTACAAGGCATATATCTCGTCCCGTTTGCCATGTTACCGCTCACAGTCGTTACATTCCTCGATTCGCGAACAGCATTATATGCGCATCTGGTCACTGTCCTATTATGCGCATTCGCAGCACCGTTCCCATTAGAATTCATATTCTTGCAAATCATAGTGGGTATGACAGCAATAGACAGTCTCAGCGAATTAGTAAAAAGATCTCAATTGGTGCGTTGTGCTATACTCGTATTCATAGCTTACTGTGTAAGTTATGTAGGTTATACATTACTTACCGAAGGGGATTGGAGTAAACTCAATCCGAACATGTTCCTTTATTTTGGTATAAACGGAGTATTACTGCTATTTGCATACCTTCTGATTTATTTGCTCGAAAAGACATTCGGTTTCATTTCTAACGTTACCTTAGTAGAATTGTCCGACATTAATTCTCCGGTACTCAGGCAACTCTCTGAAATCTGTCCCGGAACATTCCAACACTCCATGCAGATTTCAAATTTGGCGGCCGAAGCAGCGAACAAAATAGGGGCAAATGCTCAATTGGTAAGAACCGGCGCTTTATACCATGATATAGGAAAACTTGCAAATCCGGCATTCTTTACAGAAAATCAATCTGGAGTAAATCCTCATCATAATCTCTCATACGAACAAAGTGCCCAAATTATCATACAACATGTGAAAGACGGGATCAAAATGGCAGACAAACTGATGCTTCCTCAAGCCATCAAAGATTTTATCAGCACACATCACGGAAAAAGTAAAACCAAATATTTTTATAATTCATATAAAAACGAATTTCCGGATTTCAAAATCAACGAAGACTCGTTTACTTATCCTGGACCGAATCCTTTTACTAAAGAAACAGGCATATTGATGATGGCGGATGCTGTCGAAGCAGCTTCCCGCAGTTTGAAAGAATATACCGAAGAGTCGATTTCAAAATTGGTAAACAATATTATAGATAGTCAGATTGCAGATGGTCTTTTCAAGAATACACCTTTAAGCTTCAGAGATGTAGAAACTATAAAAAACGTATTTATCGAGAAATTGAAAACAATGTATCATACACGCATCAGCTACCCTGAATTAAAAGAAGATCCGCATCGGAAGCCGGATCAAACCAAACAACAATAAGAGAATTTACCCAAAGGATAAAGTAAAAATAATAACTTGTAATTTCAAAAACACATTCCATATCAAATTTCTATCTTGACAGAATAAAAATAAAAAATATGTAGGTAGATAAAGAAAATTTGCGTAATATTGCACTGTCAAAATAAATTGAAGCAGAGATAGAATGAAACAGTTCCTGCAATATTGTTTTATATATACTACTATTACAACAACCACCCCTTAGGGGGTTTAAGTTGTCATATCCATCCTTTTGGTTCATAAATACCGATTATATGAACCGATTCCATTGAAAATAAATTTATAAATTTGACCTTGTTCCGTTAATCAATACCGCTTTTCTGTATAAAAACAGAAAAGATACATTGTGCCGGACAAAAAATAAAAAAGATATATTTACAACTGATGAAAGTATTAAAATTCGGAGGAACATCCGTAGGTTCCGTAGAAAGCATCAAAAACGTAAAGAAAATAGTAGAAGCCTGTGATGAACCGGTAATAGTAGTAGTATCCGCTTTAGGTGGTATTACCGATAAACTGATAGAGACCGCTCGTTTAGCAGGAACTGGAGATAGTGAATATCTAACTCATTTTAAAGAAATTATCCACAGGCATCATAACGTTATCGACGGGATCGTTCCGGAAAAACGTAAACAAGAAGTGCTCCAAATCGTAAACGAATTATTAGACGAGCTCGGTAATATATTTCGGGGAGTATCGCTTATCAAAGACTTATCTGCCAAAACCCAAAATACCATAGTCAGTTACGGAGAACGGATATCATCTGTGATTGTCAGCCGAGTGATTAACGATGCCGTACATTATGATTCACGGGAATTTATTAAAACAGAAGTCCAGTTCAACAAAAATATAGTTGATTTTGATCTAACAAATGAACTGGTTAGGAAAACATTCAAAGAACTGCCGAAAGTCGCCTTAGTTCCGGGGTTTATCTCTTCCGATAAAAAAAATAACGATGTAACCAATCTCGGCAGAGGTGGTTCAGATTACACTGCAGCGATCCTCGCAGCGGCATTAGGAGCATCGCGTCTGGAAATATGGACGGATGTCGATGGGTTCATGACCGCCGATCCCCGAGTTATCAGCAACACTTATGTTATAGAACACCTGTCGTTTATCGAAGCGATGGAATTATGTAATTTCGGGGCAAAAGTTATTTATCCTCCGACCATTTATCCGGTCTACCATAAAAATATACCTATCGTTATTAAAAACACTTTCAACCCGGAAGCTCAGGGAACATTAATAACTCAAGATTCCGCATCAGGCGAAGGAAAGGCAATTAAAGGAATATCGTCGATCAACGATACCTGCTTAATTACCGTTACCGGACTTGGAATGGTAGGTGTTATTGGTATTAACTACCGTATATTCAAGGCCCTTGCCAAATCAGGAGTAAGCGTATTTCTCGTATCTCAGGCATCCTCTGAGAATAACACTTCTTTCGCTGTAAAAAATGCAGATGCAGATTTGGCGGTAAAAGTTCTCACCGAAGAGTTTGCTCAAGAAATTGAAATGGGTGAGATCAGCGAAATCAGTGCAGAGAAAGATCTCGCCACAGTAGCCATTGTAGGTGAAAATATGAAACACACTCCGGGTATTGCCGGGAAACTCTTCAACACTTTAGGACGTAACGGTATCAATGTCATCGCATGTGCGCAAGGAGCTTCGGAAACAAATATTTCTTTTGTAATAGAACTAAACAGTTTGAGAAAAGCTCTAAACGTAATTCATGACTCGTTTTTCTTGTCTAACGTACAAGTTCTCAATCTATTTATCACCGGTATAGGATTAGTAGGAAAAGACTTGTTAGAACAAATACGCAAGCAACAGCCCAACCTGCTCAAAGACAAATCGCTCCGACTGAATATTGTCGGATTGGCGAATTCAAAAAAATGCCTGTTCCGCCGGGAAGGCATTTCTCTCGACCATTATGAAGAAGAACTCAAGGCATCTCCGCTGTCGGCCAGTCCGGCAGCCATACGGGACGGTATCATTCAAATGAACATATTCAACTCGGTTTTTGTCGATTGTACTGCCAGCAATGAAATAGCAGGAATTTATAAAGATCTTCTTAATCATAATGTTTCTGTCGTTGCGGCTAATAAAATCGCCGCTTCATCGGCTTATGACAACTATGCGGAACTGAAAAGAATAGCACGCAAACGGGACGTCAAGTTTTTGTTCGAAACGAATGTCGGAGCAGGATTACCGATTATCAATACAATCAATAACCTGATCAATAGCGGGGATAAAATTCTGAAAATCGAAGCAGTAGTTTCCGGAACATTAAACTTTATCTTCAACGTTTTAAGTGAAGATATACCTTTAAGTAAAGCTATTCGGCTGGCTCAGGAATCAGGTTACAGCGAACCTGACCCCCGACTCGACTTAAACGGACAGGATGTGGTACGAAAGCTTGTCATTTTGGCAAGAGAAGCAGGATATCGGGTAGAACAAAGCGATGTTGTAAAAAAACTGTTCATCCCCGAAGAATATTTTCAGGGCTCTCTGGATGACTTCTGGAAACAAATTCCTAAACTCGACGAAGAATTTGAAGAACGACGTAAAAAGCTGGTTTCCGAAAATAAGAGATACCGTTTTGTCGCAACTTTAGATGGAGGAAAAGTCGAAGTCGGGTTACAGGAAGTCGACAGCAAACATCCTTTTTATCAATTAGAAGGAAGCAATAACGTAATATTAATCACAACCGATCGTTACAAAGAATATCCGATGGTTATCAAAGGATACGGTGCTGGGGCTATGGTAACGGCAGCCGGTGTATTTGCCGATATTATCAGCATTGCCAACATTCGTTAGTAAAAAATATTATTATGAAGTATATAATCGTATTAGGCGACGGAATGGCTGATGAGCCAATCGCCGAATTGGGAAATAAAACACCTCTCCAAGCTGCCGACACTCCAATTATGGACTGGCTCGCTTCACATGGAAGGTGCGGTCGCTTAAATACTGTCCCCGAAGGATTCGAACCGGGAAGTGAAATCGCAAACATGTCGGTTCTCGGATATGATCTATATAAAGTCTTCGAAGGAAGAGGTTCTTTAGAAGCTGCCAGTATGGGAGTAGACATTGAACCGGGAGAGATGGCTATGCGCTGTAATCTGATCTGTATAGAAAACGGAATTATCAAGAATCACTCGGCCGGACACATTTCCAATGAAGAAGCATCTGAATTGATCGATTATCTACAAAAAGAGCTGGGAGGAAATGATGTGAATTTTTTCCCGGGAGTTTCATACCGACATCTCCTTAAATTAAAAGGCGGAGACAAACGATTAAAATGTACACCTCCGCATGACGTTCCCGGAACTCCGGCAAACGAAGTGATGATAAAAGCTCTTGTCCCGGAAGCTCAGAAAACGGCAGACCGGTTGAACGAGCTTATCGTCAAATCCCAAGAACTATTATGTAATCATCCGGTAAATCTGAAAAGAAAAGCCGAAGGTAAAGATATGGCTAACAGTATATGGCCGTGGTCACCGGGCTACAAACCGCAAATGAAACCTATAACACAGCAATACGGCTTGCGTAACGGAGTAGTTATTTCAGCAGTCGATCTGATCAAAGGCATAGGTATTTACGCCGGATTGAGATCTATTGATGTAGAAGGGGCTACCGGATTATATGATACAAACTACGAGGGAAAAACCGAAGCTGCCATAGAAGCTTTGAAAGACAATGATTTTGTATATCTGCATATCGAAGCCAGTGACGAAGCCGGACATGAGGGAAACGCCTTACTAAAGAAAAAGACTGTAGAGTTTTTAGATCATCGGGTTTTAAAGCGACTGGTAGAAGCTTCTCAAGAAATGGATGAACCCTTGACTATCGCTCTATTGCCAGATCATCCTACCCCATGTCGCATTCGCACCCACACCGCAGCCCCAGTTCCTTTTATAATTTACAAACCGGGAAAAGAACCCGACAATGTACAGACATACGATGAATTCAGTGTCGAGGAAGGATATTACGGGCTACTGAGTCAAGATGAATTTATTAAAGAATTATTCAAAAAAGATTGATCAAATGTATTATTACAGCACAAACAAACAGGCGGCTAAAGCAACTTTAGAGGAAGCGGTAATCAAAGGGTTAGCCTCCGACAAAGGTCTTTTTATGCCAGAAACTATAAAAAGGCTGCCCGATGCTTTTTATCACAATATCGGAGAAATGACTTTTCAAGAGATGTCATTTATCGTAGCAGAAGCTTTCTTCGGAGAAGATGTCGAAGCCGACATATTAAAGGAAATTGTTTATGATACACTGAATTTCGATACTCCTCTTGTTCACGTTCATGACAATATATACAGTTTAGAACTGTTTCACGGACCGACATTAGCATTTAAAGACGTCGGAGGACGTTTTATGGCACGCCTATTAGGGCATTTCATTCGCAAAAAAGGAGAAAAAGAGGTTAATGTTTTAGTCGCCACATCCGGAGATACGGGCAGTGCCGTAGCAAACGGATTCTTAGGAGTCCCCGGCATACGAGTATTTGTCTTGTATCCCAAAGGAAAAGTCAGTGAAATACAAGAAAAACAGTTTACGACACTCGGCCAGAACATCACGGCTTTAGAAGTCGATGGGACATTCGATGATTGTCAATCCCTTGTGAAAGAGGCATTTATGGATAAAGAATTGAATAAGGCCCTATTGCTGACATCAGCCAATTCTATTAACGTTGCCCGCTTTCTACCGCAATCTTTTTACTATTTCTATGCTTATGCACAATTAGCCCGCATAGAAAAAAACAAAGATGTTGTCTTCTGTGTTCCCAGCGGTAATTTCGGAAATATAACAGCCGGATTATTCGCTAAAAGAATGGGGCTTCCGGTTAAACGATTTATTGCAGCAAACAATCGGAACGACATATTCTTACAATATCTCATTACCGGTAAATATGAACCTCGTCCTTCTATACCGACGATAGCCAATGCCATGGATGTCGGTAATCCCAGCAATTTCGCCAGGATATTGGATCTATACGAAAATTCCCATGAAGCTATCTGTAAAGAAATAAGCGGAGTCAGTTATACAGATGATCAGATACGCGAAACTCTTAGTGAAGTATATAAAAAGTATAATTACCTACTCGATCCTCACGGAACTTGCGGCTATCGTGCTTTAACAGAAAAGTTAGAAAATGGAGAAACCGGTATTTTCCTGGAAACAGCACACCCTGCCAAATTCTTGGAAACAGTGGAAGGAGTTATCAACACCCCTGTTAATATTCCGGATACCCTTTTAAAATTCATGCATGGGAAGAAAAAAAGTATCGAAATACTCGCCTCATTCATACCATTTAAACGATTGTTGCTCAATACAAAATAATTTATATAAACAGGTTATCAACAATTTGAAAGCAGTATGTTGATAACCTGTTTATTCATCTTTTCCATCATATCATTAAACCTTTCTTCCTAATTATTATCTAAATAAAATAAACTTCATTGGATAGCAAACATTCATACATAAAAACCTGTTCTTCTAATAAAACCCGATAATTCTATCGATATGAAAAATATAATAACAATTATAGTTTGCTTTCTAATGGGAATCGGAATGGCATCCCAATTGCATTCGAGTGAAAAAATAACCCAAAAGAAAAATCGCAAATACAATACTCCCGATTCCACCGACATGAAATATCATGCTCAAGCTCTTGCGGCATTAAAAGACAGCACTTTTGTTTTCAACACGAACCAAATCATTTTTAATAACGGAATCAGTACATCTGTAAGTTCTGTAACCAATTTTATTTCCCTAAATAAAAATCGGGTAGTCATACAAATAGCATTTGATATTCCATATATAGGATATAACGGTTTAGGAGGCATTACGGTAGAAGGACATATCTCGACCGTTAAAATGAGAACGGACAAAAAGGGTTTCACCCGTTATGAATTTTATGCAAACGGAACAGGTATTTCTGCCAGAGTCGAATTGACTTTACACCCGACAAATAACTCTGCAACAGCAATTATTTCTCCGAATTTCAACAGCAAACAATTAAATTTGAACGGAAGCATATCTCCTATGAACAAAGCCTATATTTATAAAGGAACATCTCTATAACTGCAAAAATTTCGGAACAATTTCTTCCCAAAACAATTAAAATGAGAAATACGCTCCAAATTTCTTATTTTATGACACATTTACACCTTAGTGTACGCTATTCTTTGCGTATTTTTGTAATATAAACTTTAACCTCCTAACAAAATACGATGAAAGAGAAAATATTCTTTTTGATATGCTTTCTATGCATATCATGTATGACAAAAGCCGAAAGCAAACAAGTAATCAAAATCAGTACGGACGACATAGACTTAATTTATAAAGTCGGAGAGAACAATCGTCTCTACCAAAGTTATCTGGGAAAGAAGTTACTTCATACATCCGATATTGCCTATTTGCCACAAGGCACAGAAGCTTATCTTACACACGGCATGGAAGACTACTTCGAGCCGGCAATTCATGTAGTTCATAATGACGGAAATCCTTCTTTACTACTAAAATATATATCCCATACCGAAAAACAACTTTCACCGGGCGTAAATGAAACAATTATCACCTTGCAAGACGATAAATATCCCGTCACGGTAAAACTGCACTATATAACTTATCAAAAAGAGAACCTGATTAAAACATTTACAGAAATCAGTCATCAAGAAAAGAAACCGGTAAAGCTACACAAATATGCGTCTTCAATGCTGCACTTGAATCGAAATAGATATTTCCTGACTGAATTTTCAGGAGATTGGGCAAGTGAAGTACACATGAAAGAACAACCTCTGGAATTCGGTAAAAAAATACTCGATTCCAAATTAGGATCTCGCTCCAACATGTTTTGCTCTCCTTTCTTCCAGCTCTCTTTAGACGGGAAAGCAGAAGAAAACCAAGGAGAAATACTGGTCGGCACATTAGGATGGACCGGAAATTTCCGCTTTACATTCGAAATAGATAATAAAAATGAATTACGTGTCATATCGGGAATCAATCCGTACGCATCAGAATATAGCTTGAAACCGAACGAAATTTTCCGTACTCCGGATTTTTATTTCACCTATAGTTTTTCAGGTAAAGGTCAAGCCAGCCGAAATTTTCATGACTGGGCACGAAAATATCAGGTCAAAGACGGAGAAAAAAGCCGTATGACCTTATTGAACAACTGGGAAGCCACATACTTCGATTTCAATGAAGAAAAACTCGTAGAATTAATGGATGACGCTGTAGAATTGGGTGTAGATATGTTTTTGCTCGATGATGGTTGGTTTGCTAATAAATACCCGCGTAGCAGCGATCACCAAGGTTTGGGCGACTGGGAAGAAACGTCAGACAAGCTTCCCAACGGTATCGGATACTTGACAGAAACCGCAAAGAAAAAAGGAATTAAATTCGGTTTATGGATCGAGCCGGAAATGGTGAATCCCAAAAGCGAACTATATGAAAAACATAAAGACTGGGTTATCCATTTACCTAACCGTGATGAATATTATTTCCGTAATCAATTAGTATTGGATTTAAGTAATCCGAAAGTACAAGATCATGTTTTTAATGTAGTCGACAATTTAATGACCAAATACCCGGATATTGCTTTCTTCAAATGGGATTGTAACAGTCCGATTACCAACATTTATTCTGTTTATCTTAAGGACAAGCAATCTCATTTATATATTGATTATGTCCGAGGACTCTACAACGTACTGGATCGAATAAAAAACAAATATCCCGATCTGCCGATGATGCTTTGTTCCGGAGGAGGAGGACGATCGGATTATGAAGCTTTACAATATTTTACGGAATTCTGGGCAAGCGATAATACCGATCCGATAGAAAGACTATTCATTCAATGGGGATTCTCTCAAATTTTTCCGTCAAAAGTCATGTGTGCACATGTCACCACATGGAATAAAAATAGCAGCATAAAATTCCGGACAGATGTTGCCATGATGTGTAAACTCGGCTTCGACATAAAATTAACGGATATGAACGAAAATGAAAAATCCTATTGTCAATTGGCAGTAAAGAATTATAATCGATTAAAACCCATTATTTTAGATGGAGACATGTATCGTTTGGTATCTCCTTACGATGGGAATCATACCTCAACTATGTATGCAAGCAAAGATAACAATAAAGCCGTAATTTTTGCATTCGATATACACCCCCGCTATGCCGAAAAAACATTGCCTGTACGCCTGCAAGGATTAGATCCGAATAAAATGTACCGTGTAAAAGAAATCAATCTGATGCCGGGAATGAACTCTTCCTTACCGGATAACGGGAAACTTTTATCCGGAGATTTCTTAATGACTGTCGGATTAAATCTATTTACCGCACAGCAACTTAACAGTCGTGTAATCGAAGTTTCAGCGGATAACTAATTTAAAGAATATACTCAATCAAATAAAAAAACTTCCATAAAAAGAAAAAAGCTGCCTCATTTCCTATTTTGAGGCAGCTTTTTTGTATCCAATTGGAGTAACCGTTATAAAAAAATAGACAAAATACGAGTAACTAAAAAACTAATTGTTTGAGATATTAGTTTTTCTTTCTCAAATATGCAACACACATATCTCAAGTCCTTTATCTTTACAAAATATTTCATACATCTTATCTGTCTGAGTTTTCCGATAAAAAGATATTATCAGATCGTTTTTGCGATTTCTTCCTGTCTGGTTGTTTTCACGATAGCCCGCTATTTATCCCTGAAAAAACAATAAAGCATCCTCGAAAGAAACTTCTGACCCGAGCAAAATTCAGGTTCTAAAAGGAGAAAATCCCCCAATAAAGCATAATATTTTTCAATATGTTTGAGATACGTTCCGAAAAAAATATATCGAACAGACTATAATAAAAAAATAGAGGCTGCCAAATGACAGCCTCTACACACACTACAACCAATCCTAATTTTCACCTATTAGAAAACCTGAAAAACACATTTACATCACAAAATTATTTTAAACACCTTAATAGCTTTATCCGCTATTACAGAAATAAAATAAATTCCTTTGTTCAAATTCTCAAGAATACCTTTTCCACTTACCGAAACAACAGAAATAAGAGATGCCGTTGCATCGGTAACTTTCAGAATAACATTCTTTTCACCTACATTATAGCAGACTTTTCCGTCTGATGCATAGATGTTAACGTCTGAAACCTCTTTTTTTTTTAAACCGGTCGTTGTAGGATTAAAATCCGATTTAGCGAACTTTCCGCCTCTTTTTCCATTATCGATAGCCTGTACCCCCCACTCATAATCGACATTCTCATCAGGAACATACATAGAATAAGAGGTTGTCATTATCTGACCTGAAATTTCTGCCACCTTAATAAATCCGGTAGCTGGATCAGCCGGAACTGTCATAAAATATTCCGATGAACCGGCCTTTCTCAAATACAAATTATATTGTAATGCCGATGCCGGAGTCACGTCATCTGTGGCAGCATCCCATGTAAAGGTTACCATCCCTGTATTCTTATCATAAGAATATCTCAAATTCTTCGGAGCTGACGGAGCCGCATTAGAATCAATATCCTTACTGCCCGAATTATTTTTCCACAATTGTGTAGCACAAGCTTTTGAACATACAGAGGCTTGTGCCCATCCCATATTCCAAGCATCCAAATAACCGTCATTATCATAATCTACCAAATGATTATTTCCATGACTGATTCTGTCAAAAGATCCTAATTTGCCGAAAGGATCATCATAATAAGCCCCATAAGACTCAAAATAAAAATCGCCTTTATTCAAATATAACCAAGTCGTAATCTCATGTTCTGCCCCATGTCCTCCGACTAAAATATCCGGCAGTCCGTCATGATTGACATCACCTAGCGAAGGAGTTGCACCATCTACACCTTCAAAACCACAGAAAGCATCATTTAACATTTCAAAACTACGATTTCCGCAATTTTTATATACGAAGAACGATTTTGCACTTCCGCCTCCCTTATTTCGGGAATAACCTGTAACGACAATATCCATATATCCGTCTGCATTCAAATCGCCCAAAGCGCAAGAAGAATCATACGATCCGTAAAAATGTTGTCCGGTTTCACTGAAAGTGCCGTCGCCATTATTCCAATAAACATGCAAATTTCCTTCATTCGGACCGTATCCCGATGACACGATATCTAACCAACCGTCATTATCCATATCGGCAAAGTAAACAGACCCTCTCGCCAATCCTAAGAACGGATCAGTTCCGTTAAGCGGAGTTTCCTGCCGGATAAAACGTTTACCTTTATCATTTTTATACAAATATACGGCGCGGCGGTCGTGATGTACCAGAACATTTCCATCTTCCGCCAACATGCCATCTGCATCTTCATAATCATCCCTTCCGGTGACAACAATATCCAAGTAACCGTCTTTATCATAATCACCTACCGAAACCCATTGACGAGAACGTCCCCCATCGGTATCATTATAGATAGGATAAATCCCCATACGATTTCCCGATTTATCGGCAACATTCACCTCTTCAAAAACATAGTTTCCATCCGGTCCTTTACCCTTATTCTCATATAAAAAGGCTGCTACATCATTTAGATCATTTTCATAATCTTTATTCTTCAAACCGGGAACAAAAAGATCTAACAATCCGTCATTATTATAATCAAACCATACCGGACAAGCATAATAACAAATATCAAAAGGGCTATCTTTTCGTTCAAACTCATCATTCCCGGCATATTTATACAGTAACGCAGTACCTTGTTTCGAGGAAGAGAGATGTTCATTATACCCCGAATATACAAGTTCTAATTTTCCATCATTATCAAAATCCCCCCAAGCTACATTCGAGCGGTCCGATGTATGATAAAATTCTCCTGCTGCAACATCTGCCCCATTTCCCGACTGTACCGGTTCTGCCGGAACAGGTTGCACTATTTTTTCAAATTTGGGGGTTATTACCGTTCCGGGAACAGGGATATCCGAATATTCCGGATTTTCCAGTTCATCATAATTCTCGGTATACTCAAAATCCTCGGTCACAAAAGCTGAGATACCGACATCCATAATCTGCTGGCCACCGCCCTGTTTCCCACCGACAGCGATCAAATTCCAACTATTCGGTTTCAATGCATTCTTAGCTTCTTCCGAAATATCTTTCGGTACATAATTAAAGACACATCCGGTTCTGGTCGCAGCCCATACCCCGTTAATATAAATTTCTATATCATCGTCATGGAATAAAACAAACCGCAACTTATCAATCACTTCCTCTGTAATATCTCCAAGATAAAACCAACGACGCATATAAATCTGGCTCGTTTTCCATTCGGTAGAAACAAGACTTGTCGATGGTTCAGGAACACCGAAACCAAAAGCGGCCTGTCCCTTTGCCCAAGCCCTGTCATCAAACTCTTTGGCAAACCAACGGCGGGGAACATCGGTCGTTGTATTGTAACGCCATGTATATTTATGATCTTTTGCCGTAGAAAGTATAGGCTTAATAATTATGTTATTCTGAGGCATATTTACACATTCCTCGATTTTTGCTTTCAATTCTCCATAAGGAGAGTATGGCTTCAAAACACGGCGATCATAAGTCAAAACCCCGTTTTTCTCAATTTCGACATCCGAGATTTGGGTATATACCGCTGCATTCAATCCTTGATAATAAAAATCCTTTATTTTATCGCACAAGCCATTAAAAAATGCCGTGAAATCTCGACCTGTCTCTACCGTAGTATATTGAAAATCTCCTCCCGGCCAAATATGTCCCGGCACTTTTAATGTTATTCCGCCATATTCTCCGCAAACCGCAGCCCGATTTGCATTAGAAGGACAAGAAGGATCGGGATAACTATGCGTATCGATAATATCTCCGATTTCGGCATCAGTCCATCCGCTCGCACAACAAATCAAAGTAGGCTTTCCAAACCGTGCAGGAGTCAATGAATTTACCTTAGTATCGACTATATTGGTCATACGTTCCGTGTCGAATTGTCCCCAACCTTCATTGAAAACGATCCACTGAACAATGCTGGGATGATTTTTCAAAGCATCTATAATAGATTTTGATTCAGATTCAAAATTTGCTTTTGCAAAATCTTCATGACCTTTGGGCAGATTCGGACTCGGCAAGTCCTGCCAAACCAAAATTCCCTCTTTATCACAATGATAATACCAACGAGCTGGCTCGGTCTTGATATGCTTACGCACCATATTGAAACCCAAGTCTTTCATCGTGCGGATATCGAATAATAATGCCTCATCACTGGGTGCAGTATATAATCCGTCAGGCCACCATCCTTGATCAAGCGGTCCCATCTGGAAAATCTGCTTATCATTCAAGAATATACGAGGAATATCTCCGACTTTTTTAACCTCGATCTTACGGATTCCGCAATAACTTTTCACAGCATCTGTTTCTTTTCCGTTCTTTACCAGAGAAATTTCAAGATCATATAAATAAGGATCTTCTACCGACCATGGATGTACTTCCCCTTCGATCGTCATGCGGATAATGCCGGCAGGATTTCCACCTTCTAATGTCGAAACGACATTTCCGTCTTTATCTTTTATTTTCGCATTGACAGTAACCCCCTCGGGCTCGCTCGGATTTATCATGAGTGACAACCACTTTTTATCTAAATTAGGTTCCATTGTAAACGATGCTATATGCACCGGATTCACCGGCTCTAACCACACAGTCTGCCAAATACCGCTCACTGCCGTGTACCAGCATATAGAAGGATTTCTGGATTGCTTCCCTGTCGGCTGTCCTTCCATACCTGTATTATCATAAATATACACAGCTATCTCCTGCTCTCCGCTATCTTTTAAGGCAGAAGTAATATCAAAATAGAAAGGATCATAACCTCCGGTATGCGTACCTACCTGAATTCCGTTTACATAAACGACCGTTTTCCAATCGACAGCACCGAAATGGAGCAATATGTTTTTTCCTTTCATCGATTCGGGAATCACGACAGTTCTCCTATACCAATAACATTGTTCGTCGCTTTTTTCCATAACTCCCGATATAGCCGATTCCAAAGGAAACGGCACCAATATCTTTTTATCATAATCGAAATCTGCCGAATAGGCCTCGTCAATTACACCTTTTCTGAGGTCCCACACTCCATTCAGATTCATCCAATCCGATCGTACCATTTGCGGTCTCGGATATTCGGGCAAAATATTATTCGGGTCTATCGTCTCAGACCACTTAGTCATCATAGGACCTTTTTTCATCTCCCACTCCGCTGCCTGAGAAATTGTCCCCGAAAACAACAAGAAACAAAGTAAAATAAATAAGCACGTTCGAAAAGAATTCTGCTTCATGATATTAAAAAATTTAATCGTTAGAAAAATTATCATTTCAAAATTACCGTATAAAGAATTAATTTAATAACATAAACCGGTCAATAAATAGAAAAAATAAGGCATTTATCTACACGATAAACGCCTTATTACAAATTAATCGCTTTCAACTACGACACGGTAATCTTAAGAGAGAAATTTTTCCCGTTTTCACCTGTAACTTTTACGACATAATTACCTGTCGGTACGGAAACTTCATTCCTTCCAAAAATATTTTGCCCGGAATGAACCAGTTTCCCGTCCACATTATATATATCCAATCTTACCGGATTTTCAGCAATCACCACGATACGATGATCCCGAGAAAAAATCCGCACTCCTTCAAGAGATTCCGTATCAAGAGCACTGACATATCGAATAGGAACGACCTGCTGCAGACGAATATCTTCGGATGATGCTCCTACCAAAAATATATAATTTCCTTCAGGCGTGTAAAATTCAGAATTGCTCTCACTCCATAAACGCAATTCTTTCTTAGGTATCCGCACCGTTATTTCCGTCTCTTGCCCTTTGGAGATATGCACACGCTTAAAACCTTTCAACTGCTTCAACGGCAAAATCGTTCCTTGATCAGGGAACTGAATATATACTTGAGCGACCTCATCACCGTCATAATTTCCCGTATTCGATACAAAGAACTTAACCGTTACATTTTCCTCATCTTGAGCTATATCCAACCCTCGATACGCAAAATCGGTATAACTCAATCCATACCCGAACGGATATAAAGGTTTTCCTTCAAAATACATATAAGTACGATTATTCCTTACATTATAATCGTCAAAAGCCGGAAGATCCGACAAACTATTATAGAATGTCAAGGGAAGACGCCCTCCCGGGTTATAATCTCCGAACAAAGCTTCAGCGACTGCTGTTCCGCCCTGCTCTCCGGGATACCAAGCATCCAATACTGCCGGAATATTTTGGTCGATCCAGTTAATAGCCAAAGAACTGCCGGCAACCAATACGACTACTGTATTCGGGTTAGCTTTATAAGCCTCTTCAATAAATATTTGCTGGTCTTCGGGCAATTCTATCGTCGACCGGTCTTGGCCTTCCCTTTCTATAGTGCGATCTATTCCCAAAACCGCAATAGTCAAATCGCTCCCCCGAATAATTTCTCCTGCATCTCCATAAGCATCGAGCAAACTTTCAGAATCTGTACTTGGGGTTCTCCAAGCCAACTTTGCGATCGCTTCACCATCATTATCGAAATACTCGGCTACCAACTTATACGCCTTGCCCTTTTCTAAATAAACACTTGCATAATCGGTTTCTTCTGCACGAATTTTCCAAGAATCGATCAACTTTTTACCGTCAAGATATAATCGGCATCCATCGTCAGACGTAAATGCGAACGTATGACGTCCCGTTTCCGGAGCAACCAGATTTCCGGTCCAACGAATAGACATTTTCCCTCTGGGAATTAAAGGATCGGAAGGCTGATTTTTCGGATCGAAAAAAATAGATTCTTCCGTATCGGTATTCGGCGTTCCCGATAAATCCATATTATTGAAATACTCGACAGTCAAACCGTCAGGAAAAGCAGACTTTCCGATCAGATTATATTCAAATGCTTTAGAAACAGGTGTTTTCCAAGCTAATTTAGCAATCGCCTCTCCTCCATCATCGAAATACTCAGCCTTCAATTCATACGTTTTCCCTTCTTCTAACGAAACGGTCACATAGTCTGTTTCCTCAGATCGGACTCTCCAAGAATCGATCAATTTTTCTCCGTTAAGATACAGGCGACATCCGTCATCCGATGTAAACGCAAACGTATATTGACCCGTAGCGGGAGCAATCAGTTCTCCCGTCCAACGAATCGACATCGGACTTCCGGGAACTAAAGGATCAGGCGGACGATTTTTGGGATCAAAAAGAAGATAGTCTTCAACACGTGTATTCGGAGTTCCTGAAAGATTTGCATTATCGAAATATTCGACTTTCAACCCGTTCGGAAAAGCAGACTTTCCGATCAAGGTATATTCCAATGCAGGAGAGACCCACGGAGCATATTTCACCTCTACCTGATCCCCTATACGGGCTTTTATACCTTCCAAAACCGAAATAGGAGCATTCACAGGCGTTCCGCTATAATCCCCGAATTCACAGTTTGCAGCATTTATACCGACTACCGCTATCGATTTTATATTATCGGTCTGTATCGGCAACATATCCTTGTCATTTTTCAATAACACCAAACTTTGGCGGGCTGCTTCCAATGCCAATTCGCGATGCTTTTCACATCCCACAACCGAAGGAGATATTTTATTATACGGATTCTCATTCGGATCATCGAACAACCCCAACCGCATGCGACCTCTCAACACACGATACGCAGCAGAATCGATCTCGGACATGGTTACCATACCCCGATTATAAGCATTCAACAATGGAGTGATATAGACATTATCTCCACACTCCAGATCCAATCCGGCCTTCATACATAACGAGGCCGCTTCTTCATAAGTATCGACATAATGATGTTGCGATACAATATACTCGGGAGCGCTACAATCCGAAACGACATAACCGTCAAACCCCCAATCATCCCGTAATACATCGGTCAGCAACCACTTATTCAGCGTACAAGGAATTCCGTTTACTGCATTATACGCCGACATGACACTTTGTGCCTGCCCCTCTTTAATACACTTTTCAAATGCCGGGAAATAATATTCCCGCAAATCACGTTCCGATATTACAGCATTACCGCTCGCTCTATTATGCTCTTCGTTATTGGCGGCAAAATGTTTCGGAGTCGATACTACTTTAATATATTTAGGGTCATTTCCTTGAAGTCCCCGAACAAATGCTGTTCCCAGCGTACCGGTTAAAAAAGGATCTTCCCCGTATGTTTCCGGCGTACGTCCCCAACGAGGGTCTCGTGCCATATTTATCGTCGGCGACCAAAATGTCAACAAGTCACTGGCACCTGCCGTCTGGTCTTTACCCTGATTCAACTCATTCCAGCGTCCCCTGGCCTCATCCGAAATAGCCGTCGACACTTCTTGCAAAAAGTCAGGATTCCACATACTGGCAAGACCTATAGCTTGAGGAAATACCGTAAACTTTCCGGGACGAACAACTCCGTGCAAGGCTTCGTTCCCATGATAATATTTATCGATTCCCAAGCGGGGAATAGCCGGAGATGTTGCCCGCAAAAGAGAAATCTTTTCAGAGACATTCAAACGGGAAAGCAAATCCTTAATCCTTTCATGATGAGACAATGTCGTATCCCTGAAAGGATAATTGACTTGAGCTACGGCAAAGGAAGAAATTTGCAATAAAAGCGCTATCGCTCCGATACATTTTCTTATTTTTTGCATTTTACACCTTTTTAATATTCAAATTCATACTTGAAAAACAAACTTTTATCCGTCTCCAAAATAACGATTTTTTTTAGTTTCTATTTAAAAACGTCTTTAAATAATTTTGCCCGGGATAATAGCGACAACCATTTATCTCGGGCAAATCAACTTAACGACTAATCGTAATACAATATACAACTATTTTACAAGCACCTTATATGTCCCTACAGCACCGTTTTTATCCGTTACTTTCACGATATAGAACCCTGAAGCTGCATCGTATGTATTTGCTCCTGAAGATGCTACGGTTTCGGACATAGCCGATCCGCTCAAAGTATAAACCGTTACTTTCACCGGATTTACGGTATTCACCATAATCTTTCCATTCGAAGCATATACTTCGACACCCTCTACATCTGCGGTACTCTGCGATACCCCTGAAAGTTCTTTCTTATCCAAATAAATATCGAACACATTAGCACCCATACTATTGCTGGTTAAAATATTATAAACCATATACAATTGATGTTTGCCGGTTACCTCTCTCAACATTTCTCCGGCAGTATGCTTCTTGATATCCCAACTTCCGGTACCTTGTATTCTTACGCGAGCAATCGGCTCATGACCTTCCAAAATAGACGCCAAATCGGTATCCCAAGTCTCTTTCATAATAGTAAAATCGGGATCAAGATCGATATAAAATGCAAAATTAGCTTCATCGATCGTACCTAACCAACTACTTTCACAAGAATGATTTACAACAATACTCTTATATTCACCATTGCCGAAGTCCACTCCATCACCCGTTGCATCAAAGAGATTGATAACCGTACCATTTTGAGTAAAGCCTATATTTCCTGCCGTTTCATATTGACCTTTAGCCATTACTTCATAGAACCAAGGATTACCTTGCCCTTCAAGACATCCGACAAATGTATGATGGAATGCATCAGCCGAAGGCAACTCATCGACTAGCGTTATTCCACATTTGAGCGATTCTGTCCAAAGGTTTCCTTTCGAAAATTCGATATCCTGCAGATTAAAGTCTCCGCCTACCCATTTTGCAATAATTTTATGTTGTCCGGTTACCGACTTGATATTTTGAGCAAGCGGAGTAATATCTTTCATCTGAAGACCCGTCCAAATATTCGCTAACAGATTATCCTCAGAAACTTCATCCAAATAAAGTTCTACATAAACATTAATATTAACATCTTTATCTCGCTTCACATAAGCAATAACTTGGTCATAATCGCCATTACCAAAATCCATGGTTCCATAATCGACAATAAAACCTGCGGCAGTCCAGCCCCAAGAATCTCCGTCGAGTTTAGTATCGAAAAAAGGAGATTCTGCACCGGCTTCTTCACCTGTTGTGACCATAGGAACCGATTCCGTAGCCAAAAGCCGAGTAGAGACATCTTCATAACCGGGCATCATATTCGGAGTACGTAAAGCCAAACCATACAAATAGGCATGCTCTCCTTCCTGAATAAACCGATCTGCCGGTATCGGATTTTCATAAAAATTTACAGCCCAAATATTACCCGATCCTCCGATAAACGTAAGATATACTTTCTGTTTTCCGGTGGGTTTGTAATATTGCGTTTGAGCCCCTTCGAACACACCGTCATGGTTCGGACCTTTAAGATAGGCCATCGAATCGGCAAACGTATAAACAGCCTGATAACCTCCGGTTTCATCAATCGTGATTTGAGTAAACGGAAGCGAACTTTCATAGTCCTGACCGGCATGCAATATCGCCCAACCGTCAATATTCCAACCATTTGCAAAAACAATACCGGCAGCAGCATATTTATCACCGTTTTCACCGAAATCCACTTCACCCAAATAAACTTTGGTATTTGTGCTACAATTCCCGATATTCATCGTAACGGGATCGAATTTCCCGTCTTCTATAATTTCGACACCACTTTCCGAATTGGTCGGAATTACCAAATCCTGAGCTACCGCAGAAGCTGAAAACATCAAAGTCAGCAATCCTGCTAAAAATGTATTTCTCTTTTTCATACAAAAAAATTGAATTATTAATTATAAACTCAAGTTCTAAGGATATAACTTTCATCTTTTATACTTGCCTATTAATAGTTTTAGAACTGTCTAACAATTAACAATCAAACAGTTCCAAAACCAAATAATTCCTATAAACCCTATTTTACAAGAACTTTATAAGTTGCAAGATTTCCATTTTCATCCGTTATTTTCACGATATAGAACCCTGAAGCTGCATCGTAGGTATTCGTTCCCGAAGATGCTACGGTTTCGTACATAGCCGCTCCGCTTAACGTATAGACCGTTACTTTCACTGGATTTACGGTATTCACCATAATCTTTCCATTCGAAGCATATACTTCAACACCCTCTACATCAACAGAGATATTTTGTATTCCCGTAATATCCTCTTTGTCGAAATAGATATTGAACACATTAGCACCCGCTGAAGCATCATTTTTAATGTTATATACAATATAAAGATCATGTTTCCCGCTAAGATCCCCGGTTATCGCTCCGGCAGTATGTTTTCTTATACCCCAAGCAGTAGTGCCTTGGATTCTCACACGAGCAATCGGTTCATGACCTTCCAAAATAGAAGCTAAATTTGTAGACCAATCTTCTTTAGTATATTGCATATACGGATCAAGATCAACATAAAAATCGAAACTTGCATCTTCCAATTCTCCCAACCAAGTTTTATCACAAGCATGATCTACTACTATACTTTTATATTCGCCACTGCCAAAGTCTATTAGAGCATCATCAGAGTTCGGATCATACAGATAAAGAACCGTACCGTTTTTAGTATAACCGACATTACCGGCACTCTCATATTGTCCATTGGCAAGAATATCGTATGCCCAAGGATCGGCCGAGCCTTCCACACAGCCTTCAAATTTAACACGGAATGCATTTTCCGACGGCAATTGATCTACTATCTGAACACCGCAAACAAGCCCTTCTTCCCAACCAGCACCTTTGCTGAATTCTACAGCCAACAAATCCGGCCCTTCACCGGCCCATTTTACCAATACTTTATGAGTTCCGGTAATCGACTCAATATCTTGAGCTATCGGATAAAATTCTTTCATGTGCAAATCTGCCCAAATTGAAGCAATCATGTTTTCTTCTTTTACTTCATCGATATAAACTTCAAGAAATCTCGACACACTGGGATCTGCATCTTTTTTTACATAAACAATTACCTGATCATAACCGTTATCAAAATTTATATCCCCATAATCAGCAATAAAACCGGCCTTAAGCCAGCCCCAAGCTCCGCTTTCTTCATTAATCCGGACATCTTTAAATTCCGAGTCTTCCCCCATCGGGACTGCAGGAGTTGATTCTGTCGATAATTTCTTTACCGATATATCACTATATCCCGGCCTTTCAGACGGGAAACGCAAAACCGGAGCGCCCCACCAACCGGGACGGCCATCCCCGTCTTGAACAAAATCTTCCGGTGTTAATTGTTCTTCAAAGAACTTCACCGAACGAATATTCCCGCTACCGGCAACAAAAGTAAGCCATACTTTCTGCTTTCCTGTCGGCTTGACATACTGCGTACCCGGTATAGCAATACCTTCGAATACCCCATCATGATTCGGTCCTTTAAGATAGGCCATCGAATCAGCAAACGTATAGTAGATTTGATAACCATTGGTTTCATCTATAGTCATTTGAGTAAAAGGCTTCGAAGATTCATAATCCTGGCCGGCATGCAAAACCGCCCAACCGTCGGTGCTCCAACCATTGGCAAAAACAATACCGGTAGCAGCATACTTATCTCCGTTCTCCCCAAAATCGACTTCACCTAAACAAATGCGAGTAGACTCACTTGTACTTTGAATACATCCCGTGAGTTTATCCAGCGTACCGCTCTCTTCGATAATAAAATCCGCAGCTTCGATAGTCAGATCTTGCGCTATCGCTGAAGTAGAAAACATCAGGGTCAACAACCCTGTAAAAAATGTACTTTTTTTCATGATAAGAAAATTGATTATTGATTTAATTCGATTAAAATTTAGCATACAATACTTTATTCTTATAAAAACATCACACCCTTGATACCTTTATAAGTACAAAAAGAAAAGAATATTCCCTAACGGACATTTTGTGTCAATGGACATTCCAACCCCATATATGACTATAGTAAGTCAAAACATCGACTACGGGCAAAAATGCACACTTATTTAATACAGATTTTCATTTAGGGATAGGATCAATCGTTCTGCACGACACATCTTCGGGCAAAAGGACAGGTTGTTCTTTTGATTGAAGATAACGCCACCCGAAAAAATTTGCGAGTAAAGTTTTTTTCATGATGTTAGTTTTTTATGTTATAGAAAAATTATCAATAGCAAATTTAATAACTCGAATCTTTTTTATATAACACAAAGCGTTCAATAAATAGCAATTTTCTGCATTTTACCCTCTTTAATCAAAGAATAAAATGCAGAAAATAAAAAAATTACTCAAATGAATCCGTTCGGAAAGGGGTAAGAGGTAATCCGTTTTCCCCGTACAAATTACACGGAGGATTATCGGCCCACCCATAACGCACTGCAATAGGCACTGTCACATCCGGAGAAGTAACCGTAATTATATCCCCTTTCACTATAGCATGAGCAGGGTAAAATTTCATATCGGGTCCGGCCATTGCAAAACCGGTAGGAGTTTCTCCTTTTATTATTATATCTTGATTAAATGATAAAATAACAGCTCCTTTCTCGATCTTAAAACTCTTGTACATCGGGATATCATATTTCCCCTTTCCATATGTATCGGCAAGTGCTAAACGTGCTAAACGCGCCCCTACTTCTTGCTTGTTTTTAGGATGAATATCATACGCTTCACCTATATCGATCGTAACGACCATTCCCGTTTTTTCAAGATGCAGAGCATTCGCCTGGGCTTCCCGAAGGTGCGCCCATGTAGAATTCGGTTGTACCTCCTGCATGTTCAAAAAATTTGCTAATTGCACAAAATAAAAGGGGAAATCATTTTTCCACAAATTACGCCAATCGGCAATCATCGATTGAAACAACGGGGTATATTGAACTGCTCTTTCGACATTCGCCTCGCCCTGATACCAAATAGCTCCTTTTATAGGAAAATTCCGAAGAGGGTATACCATTGCATTATAAAGCACAGAAGGATAATTCTGACTATCCGGAGAAAACGGAACTTGAGGCTGTTGAGACAACGGTACTCCAATACGATAATTCCATATTCCTGCCAGCGATATTTTATCATTACCCGCATCTATCGACAATTCTTCCGGAGAGCCACAAATTCCACCGGTACCACTCTGATCTTGAACCTTTACCGTAATAATACCTTTTCCCGATTTTACCAATTCTGCCGGGATTGAGTAAGTACGTTTTATGTAATAGCCCTCTCCTCGGGCAATCTCCTTACCATTAAAATAGGTAATATCTTTATCGTCTATCTTTCCCAAATTCAACGTCAAAGTCTTTCCTTCCCATTCAGAAGGTATATCTACAACTTTCTGAAACCACACCGAACCGTCAAAATCAGGAAGTCCGTTATGTTCCCAAGCTCCGGGTAAATTCATCTGTTTCCACTCGTCACCCGATTGTTCATCTGAAATCCAGCAAGGAACACCATTTTTCATCCCCGGATCACAGTCATTCAAACGTTTTTCCCAATCGGTCATATCATCCTGATATTTCGCCATCAACAATTCTCTGTCGGCACGACATTGTTCTATACGGGCAGCATCCTCTTCAAAACCCCATACATGCTTCAACGCTGAAAGACTCGTCCACGCTTCGGCAGGAGTACCGCCCCATGTACAATCAATAACTCCGACAGGAACTTTCAATTTTTCCCATAGATTACGAGCATAAAAATAAGCGACCGCTGAAAAATTCTCTACACTTGAAGGCGAACACTCTTTCCATCCATCACCATTTATCTCTAATTTTTCAGAAGGGACATGAGAGATTACCTTTTTAACCTGTAACAAACGGATAGAAGGATAAACCGCCTCTGCAATCTCTTTTTCATAATTCATCACTTTCCCCCAACCGGCAACCGGCATTTCCATATTCGACTGTCCGGAACAGAGCCAGACCTCACCGACCAATACGTTTTGCAAGAAAAGAGGTTCTCCGTCATCGATCGTAATCGTATACGGACCTCCGGCTTTAGGTGTCGGAACTTGAACTTCGAATTTTCCATCCGTACCGGATGTAACCCGAAAATCTTTAGAATTCCATCCCACTTTCACGACAACCTCTTTTCCGGCTGCAGATACACCGGAAATAGTAAGCATACTCTTTTGCTGAACTATCATATTGTCTGTAAAATAAGCAGGCAAAGAAATTTTTGCTTGCATCGACACAGATACACACAAAAAGAACAATAAAAACAAATACTTATTCATACAATTCCATTATCATATAACTACCCTGCAGAAAAAAAATCAAATTCTTTCTGCAAGGCGATTATATATTGTTAAAACAAAATTATTTTTAAATTTTAGACAGGCTATTACAATTTTATTTTTTTTGAACGGACAGAAGCCTCTCCAGCAACCAAACCTTCCGATTTAACTTTCACCTTTATTTTTCCCGGATCGAAAGTCGTACGCACAGCAACTCTCATCAATCCGCCTTCTGCCTGCAATTCGGTATCACCGGGTGCATGATAAGAAAGTTCCTTATTTTCTGTTACATAGAAATTATAAGATCCTTTATAAACGCCTTCTCCCTCAACTTCGAATTTGAGCAGATTATCGGCTCTCGGACACCACCGCCCCTCTTTATCGACAATCTTGGCCGTTACGATAAACGCATCGGAAGCATTTGCACGCAGAACAAACTGTTCACCGTCCGGTTTAGGCATCGGTTTCTCTATCGTTACCTCTATTGCATAGGGTTCACCTGACGATTCTATTTTTTCAGAACATACAGGTTTCTTATCGGCATCCAATCCGACTGCTTCAACAACTCCGGGAACCCACTGAATGTCTTTCCACGTACACCTGCGTGTTCGGGAATCCGGCTCAACGATTCCATAAGATTTGTCGTTAATAAACAACTCTACATACGGACAATTACTCCATGCATCGACATCTTGAATACCGGAATAATTCCAATGGCTCTGCAAAGCAACTCCCGGTTTTTGAGAATAAGGTACCCAAAGCGCATTCTGATAAATACGATATTTCAATTTCGGAAAACGATTACCGTCCATTGCACATGAACCTAAACTTTTTTGATTTCGTTTTCCGTTCAAATAAATAGTATAACCTTCGCCATACGTCTCGGCCAGCATCCAATCGATCCAACCACAAGCTTTATTATCTAAATCCTGAAGATAATTTTCTACATAATACTGAGAAAATCTTTTCTCGTTATCATAATCAAAGCGGGCGATACACCAGCTCGGATTTCCGCTCCAATTGGTTCCATAAACTTCAGAATTGTACGAAGGATAACCTTTCATTTTTTCATAACGATTAGTATATCCGATCAAAATAGGATCTTCCTTATTCCATTTCGGAGGGAATCCGTCACGATTAGAGACAATACGAGGTTGGATATAATCCCATCTTCTCACCTGCTCAAGAGTATAAGAGGGGTAGTACTTCTCACCTTCATAAGGTAAGCCGTTGTTCGATTCCCAAACAGCAACCGAAGGATGACTCCGATAAGCAATCATCACATCCCTGTCACATTCCCACTTATAAGAAAGAGACGGTTCATCTCTCAACGCCCACTCATTATCCCCTGTATTTAAAATTACGAGAACTCCATAAACATCGCACGCCTCGAATATTTCGGCAAAGGGTGGCTGATGCCCTACACGGTAGGCATTTCCTCCACATTTAGCAATATAAGCTATATCCTGCCACTGCAAAGATACCGGTACGGCAGAACCCAATCCCGGATATGTATTTCTATTCCCGAATCCTCGCAATATACACTTCTCTCCGTTAACATAACAATAATCTTCATCCCAAGTAATCTCCCGTATTCCACACCGCTCGTTTTTGGTATCGGTCAATTTCCCGTTTACATATACCTGATTGGAAACCGTATATAGATACGGTTCACCCGAACATCCCACAGGATACCATAAATGAGGGTTTTCTACAGAACCGGTACGGTCAAATAAGCGAGTTTGCCCCGGAGCAATTTCCTCGACATCCGAAAAAGACAAAACCGTACGTCCTTTTTTATCTATAAGTTTAGTACGCAACTCGACAGACTGTTCTTCATCCGTAGCATTTTCTACATTAGTCTGAAACCGCATAACAGCTTTCTGAGGGTTTGCCGATACTGTACCGAAATAAGTGCCCCATTTTTTTAACGGAGTATAACTGTTATACGGGATATGCACCTTATTCTTTTTATGCAAATAAACCGATGCAGCTATTCCACCCATTGCTTGACCGAAACCTTCATTTTCACCAAATCCCGGCCATGCAAAAAACGTACCTTTAGAATTAGAGACTCTAACGGCAATCTGATTTTCTTCGTTCCATTTTATATAATCTGTAATATCCACGACAAAAGGCATAAAACTTCCCACATGAGTGACCGGTCCGGGTTGTTTAGCCTTGAAGTCTCCTTGAATAGCATGACCGTTGATATACACGATTGCACCGATATTCACACTTTTAAATTCAAGAAATATTTTTTTGTCTTTATCTTTTTCTTTAAAAAATATTTTCTTTCGATACCATGCTTCTCCCCGCCAACAACGTTCTCCGGTAGTTGCATTCAGATAGGTATCACGTTCATTGAAACAGTGAGGTAAGCCTACGGTCTCCCATTCGCTATCATTAAAAGCTATGTCGGTCAGCTCTTGCTCCGACCAGATATTACGGCTAACCGGATGCACCAGAAGTTCCCCTATTTCGGCAGACAAATCTTTTTGATCAGAAGAAAGACATTTCGTAACGGTAAAACGCACATAACGGTAAGAGCCGGGAACCGGAACAGAAAACAAAGTTCTCGTGACTACGGCAACATTACCTATCGTATTATTGATTGCCTCCGTAAAAATATTTTCTTTATGCAATTCGCATTCCTGTACAGAAAGTCCATCAGATAATATCCGCCAATTATTATTATCGTCGCTTACCTCTACTCGACAAGCAACGTAGCGTACCGAGTCGCCATTGAATACTAATTTTATTTTTTCAATCGGTTTCTTTTCTAATAAATCCACAAAATAATTTTTCCCGACAAGAGGTTTTCCTGCTCCGGTATCGAATTTTCCATCGTTTATTCCAGAAACTACATCAGTTCCAGAAAGGACAGTAAGACCTGACACAAGATTACTTTCCTGCCGAATCACTTTAGAGAATTTCCAAGGCGTCTCTCCTATATTCACGGTTTGTTGAGCTCTCATTTGTCCAATAAACGAAACAAATAAAAGCATAAAAAATATCTGATAAATTTTTCTCATTTGATAAAATGATTATTGTTTTGGTATTATTATATTCCCCAACGATTATTGCATAAGAAATAATCGCATCAAGAGCATTTCCTTCTATTTATAAAAGGAACTACACAAAATAATAAACTTACTTTAGGTAAAACTTATCTTCTGTCTTTTTACAGAAGAGGCAGTTCTGATCATAACGATATAGATACCCTTTCCAGGTAACTCAAAATTACCAGATTGATAAATCTGTTTTTGAGAAACGATTCCTCCGTTAGTATTAAATAGTGTAAGTTCTCCAACTCCTTCGATCGCATAACAAAGAGAAGCTCCGACATTCCACATCCGGATATCCTCATTTTTAGAAATGGCATCTGTCCCGCTCACTTCCTCTACTTTTAACGTAGATGTTGCAAATATTCCTCCTTTATTTCCATTATCGATAGCCTGCACTCCCCACTCATACTCTCCCGCAGCTTTAATATTCATCTGATAAGAGCATCGGATAAGCTCGCCCGATATTTTTCCCACCCGCACAAATCCGGTCTGAAGATCTGCCGGGACAGTCATAAATATTTTATCAGAACCCTTTTCACGAAGATAAAAATTATATCGTAATGCTGTAGACGGAGTCACATCATCTGTCGGTGCACTCCATGTAAACGTAGCGACATCCGTACTTTTATCAAAAGAAGCAACAAGATTTGCAGGAACGGCAGGAGCTTCATTGGATTTTACACCTTTTGTCGAAGCTATATTTTTCCACAACTTCGCTTCACAACCATTCGAACACTCTCCATTAGACCATCCCATCAACCAAGCATCTAAAAATCCGTCGTTATCATAGTCGATCAGATGGTGACTTCCATGTGTTATCCGGCTGAAATGTCCTTTTTTACCGAACGGATCATCGTAATGTGCTCCATATACAGCAAAATCAAAGTCTCCTTGATTGATATACAACCAAGTCGTGTGTTCATGCTCCGCACCATGTCCTCCGACCAAAATATCGGTCAGACCATCCTGATTTACATCCCCGAAAGATAATTGTCCGCCATCGATCCCTTCCAAAATTGCCACATCGACTTTTTCAAATTTTCGATCACCGAGATTTTTATAAAAATAAAACTGCTTGGTTTTAGTATTAAAATAATATCCAGGAACTACAAGATCGGGCAAACCGTCGTTATTCAAATCGCAAATTCCGCATGAAGAATCATTTACCCCCAAGAAGGTCTGGTCACTTTCTGTAAATGTTCCGTTTCCATTGTTCCAATAAATATGCAATTCCGAATTTCGAGAAAGACCGTATCCTGAAGACATAATATCCAACCATCCGTCACCGTCCAAATCAGAAAAACAAACACTACCGTCTGTCTCTCCATGAAACGCACCTCCGCCTTTCAACGGAGATGATTGTAACTCAAAACGCTCTCCATTTATATTTTTATACAAATAAACAACCCTTACGGCATCCTCAGGATGTTCCGAATCAGGACGTGCACAATCATCGAAACCGGTCATAATAATATCGACATACCCGTCATTATTATAGTCGCCGACTGAAACCCAATTATGCCCCTTACCTCCGGTTTTACCATTATATATCGGTAATATCCCCGTCTCCGATTCAGGAATTTCCTCAAAAGTAACTGTCCCGTCAGAAGCTATTCCTCGATTGATATACAAATGAGTCTTTATTTGATCAAATTGAGTATCCCCATCCAACCAGGCATAGTTCCAATCATTCAAACCCGGAAGAAGAAGATCCAACAAACCGTCATTATTCATATCAAACCATACCGGACAAGAAAATGCCGTACCCTCAAAAGGAGAGTCAAGTCGGGTAAATGTACCGTCCCCGTTGTTCTTATAAAAATTAGACTGGATTTTCGATGCATGGATATGCTCGTTCTTGTCACTATAAAAAAGATCTAAATACCCGTCATTATTATAATCTCCCCATGCACTTCCGGTATATGTCGCATGATAAAAACAACCGGCAGGATTCGTTCCTTTATTGCCGCCTACAGCAGCCTGTTTAGGGACAGGATTCTCCACTTCTTCAAATTTCACATTCGCAACATCTCCCGCAACCTGAGCTTGTAACAGCATATGGCTACAAAAAATTCCGCCCCATAGCAAAATTTCCTTTATCAACCTATTTTTCATGATGTTAGTTTATTATTGACATAGAATAAAATTATCACGATAAAGATACTTATTCATTATCTTTTTTTATAGCACAAATCGTTCAATAAATAGAAATCTCGAATTAATAAAGCCATACTTTAACCTATAACTACTTTTTAAGCGCTTAGATTCTATCTGAATCTTACTCTGGCCAAGTTTGAGAGAAATCCTCATGAATAGTCGGTTTCCCTCATGAGAGGGGAAACCGTACCGATATCGCAAACATCGTTATAATCCGGGAAAAAACGCAAAATAACCGGATAATAACTTCTATCGGAAAATTTAGACAGGCTTTTTATCCGACAACATAAGAAGATTAAATCTTACTTTCGGTTTTCACCGACAAAACGGCAACCAATATTGTCTAAATTCCAAGTCTCCATCCATGGAATCGTGAGATTTTCACCTTCAAAAACGATTGGTAACCAAATATATCTCGAATCGATCAAATTTGTTTTATTCCACTTGTCAAACATCATTATATAGCCATCTTTCTTCCCGTTTACCGGCAAAATGAAAGTGCTTTGTCCGTAAAAAGTTTTATCGGCATCTTTCCCCCGACAAGGATTTTCGACAGCTTTCCACGGCCCTAATATCGATTCAGCCACAGCATACTCCGCCTCATTAGGATCCCATCCTGTACAACCAGAAGTAACCATATAGTATTTACCATTTCTCTTAAATATGGCCGGAGCTTCTCTAAACTTATTCGGGAAATTTCTCGTATAAGTCCCTGAATGATCTAAGTAATCATCAGTCAACAAACTAATATAAAGAGTTGCATTTCCTTCTGACGAATAAATATGATATGCCTTCCCATCATCATCTTTAAATAAGGTCATATCCCTACTGATCTGTCCATTAGGATGCATAGATCCTAAATATGTAAATTTTCCGGTAGGAGAATCACTAACAGCAACACCAGCCGCTGCCTTCCAATAATTATAACTGTCAATATGCATCCACATAACGAATTTTCCGGTTTCATCATTATATATGACTTTCGGACGTTCTATAACCATGGATGGATGTATGTCGGAATGAGGATTAAGTGTATCCGGTTCCAATACAACGCCTTCGAATTTCCAATTATATAAATCTTTCGAAGAATAACATGAGACACCGCCAGCTTCGGTCCTGTAACAATCCCAATCAACACCGGGAGAGCGATATGTATGCTCACCCTTATACTCCCCATACCAATAATATGTCCCGTCATGATACAAGACACCTCCACCATGCGCATTTATCGGATTTCCATCCGTATCTTTCCACTCTTTTCCCGGCATAATACTTTGAGCATAGCACGAGAAAACCGAGCATACACATAGGCATGCTAATAACAAACAAAAATTTTTCATATTTTTTAAGATTACATGTGTCTAATAATTACGCTACGGCTAAAAAGATTGCCGCTGCTGTTTTTCAAACTCTTTTGGTGTCATACCGAACTGTTTTTGAAATAATTTTATAAAATACGACGGAGAATTAATTCCGACAAGGAAACATATTTCACCTATTCTATGGCGTCCATCAATGATTAGTTCCGTTGCCTTTTTAAGACGGATCAACCGGATAAAATCGGCCGGAGAAGTTCCGGCAATAACTTTAATTTTACGATGAAGACTCGAACGACTCATAAAAACTATTTCGGATAATCGCTCTACCCCAAAATTCGGATCTGTTATATTATCTTCTATAATACCGATCAACTTATTCATCAGCTCCTCATCGGCTTTACTCATTCCCATAGAAGTAACCGGCAAGAAAGGTTTTCTCATAAATGCTTCTTTCTCCCTCTTCCTATTATCGAACAAAGACGTCAACTGAGCCAATAAATACTGGAAAGAAAAAGGCTTCTCTATATATACATCAGCACCCATCTTCAACCCTTCGATCTTACTATCCAAATCATTTTTAGCCGTGAGCAAAACGACAGGAATATGACAGAACTCGATATTAGATTTAATATTCCGACAAAGTTCAAATCCGTCCATTTCAGGCATTATTATATCGGAAACAACAAGATCAATATTTTTCTCTTCTAATATTTTTAAAGCCTCGACACCATTCTGAGCCTGTTCTACGATAAATTGTTGCTTCAATTTATCCACCATAAAATGAAGCAATTCTACGTTATCTTCCACGATGAGAACTACTTCTGTGTTTTGCTTTTCATCATCTATGACACTATCTTCCGGCAAAAAGTCTTCACTCAAAGATAATGTATCACTCTTTTCTACATTTTGCGCCACAGGAAGTCTCAGTACAAAACAATTCATTCCATCCCGTTCTTCAAGAATAAGAGAGCCATGATGAAGCTCACTCAAAGATCTGGCTAACGATAAACCGATACCCGAACTCGAAAGAGCATTCGCATCCTTTTTCATTTGATAAAACGGATCGAAAATCTTTTCTCTCAATTCAACAGGTACTAATTGTCCGTCATTCAAAAAAACAATTTTAAAATCAGGTTCTCCCGGTTCAACTTTTATTATAATCTTATCATCCGAATACCGGATTGCATTCGAAAATAAATTATTCAAAATCTTTATAAGAGAACTACGGTCTGCCAAAACATAAATATCGAATTCCGGTAAAATAAGTTCCATATGCCGATTTTCCGATAAAGCCATTGCTTCAAAGCGTTGATACTCATCTTTCAATATATCCACGACATTCAGAGATACAAAATTCATCTGCATTTGATTACCGTCCATTTTTCTAAAATCCAGTAACTGATTGATCAACGCCAACAGTTCCGAAGTATTCCGGCTCATTATCTGAAGATTCTTTTTTATTTCGGGATCGGTAATATTCATTTCCAACATCGATTCCAACGGTCCGTTAATCAAAGTTACCGGTGTACGTATCTCGTGAGCAATATGTGTAAAAAAATCGATTTTTGAGCTATATAGTTCTTTCTCTTTTTCACTTTCAAACAACTGCTGTTTTTCTGCTGATTTTATTTCACTCCTACTCTTATACCAACGGAACCATAAATAAAATATCAACACAGCCAAAATACAATAGATAACATACGCCAACGGGCTTTTCCACCAAGGAGGTAAAACCGTTATTTCCACTACAGCTCCGCTCTCATTCCACAATCCGTCATTATTAGCTCCTTTTACCCGGAAAGTGTATTTTCCCGGAGGAATATTCGCATAAGAAACATTATGATTATCACGTGTATATACCCAATCATCATCGATATTATCCATTTTATAGGCATACACATTAGCCGACGGAGACACATAACTCAATGTCACAAACTCAAAACCGATACTCGCCTGATCATAATTCAACGTTATCTTGTCGGTATATAAGATGCTTTTTTGCAAAGGTGAATTTTCTGAACGTGGTGTAACCTCCTTATTCCCGATCAATAACTTCGTAATAAAAACCGAAGGTATACAACTATTTTTTTGCATCTGATAAGGATCAAAAGAAATCAAACCTTCAGAACTTCCAAAATAGAATATCCCCGACGAGCTCACAAATGCCGATTTATAATTAAACTGGTCTCCCGGCAAGCCGTTATCGGTAGTAAACACTTCACTCTGCCCTGTTTCGGGATCAAACTTTACCAATCCTTTATTAGTCCCGAACCACAAATTACGATTTTTATCTTCCAATATCTTATACGCTGTATCGTCAGGCAATCCTTGTTTTTCAGAAAATGTCGTAAAATTATCTTCTGTCTTATTATATCGACATACCCCTCCCCGATCTGTAGAAAACCAAATTTCTCCGGAAGAAGTCTCCTTAATATTGCTAACAGAATTAGAACTCAAACTTACATCATCTCCTTCACGATGCATATAATGCTTGATTTTTCTATCCTCAGGATTATATTTATAAACGCCATTTCCCATTGTTGCTACCCAAATATATCCGTCAGAATCTTCTATTATGTCGAATATATAGCTCAGTCCGAATTGAGGTAGTCGGGTAAAGGTCATAGTTTTTTTATCTCCGACATATACCCCCCAAGCATTACCGATCCAGATTTTACCTTTACGGTCTTCACATAAAGCATATATACTGGCTTCATTCAATCCCAACTGTTCTCCGGAATAATGACGGACCGAGAAATTTCTCCGATCGATCATATCAAGACCATTCTTAAAAGATCCCGCCCATATATAATTTTTATCGGCCAAAAGAGCCAATGACTTCTCACAAACCGATTTAGGTCCTACATCCCTTCCTATTTTCTTAAATGCACCGGTATGAGGATCAAAAATATTGATGCCGGCATCTTCTGTACCGACCCATATATTTCCTTCTTCATCTTCCACAAGCTCTCTCACACGTTTACTACTGATCGTATAGGGTCTACTCAAAGGTATATGTCTTGTAAACTCTATTCCTCTTTGAGGACAGTAATTTACTCCCCCCAAATTAGTCCCGATCCATATACCGTTTTCTCTGTCCCGATAAATTCGTCCGATCTGATTATCAGATAATGAATAAGAGCACATCGGATCATTATAGATATGTGATATTTTGTTTTTTAATTCGTTAATAACATAAACGCCCGACTGAGTTCCCACCCATAATTCATCGTCAAAACAAGCTACATCACGAATAATCTTATAATGTACTTCAGGAGCATTGACGTCTGTCAAAGTATTTTTTCGCTTATTCAGTTTTCTCAACTTTCCTTCATGTATTCCGATTACCAACTCATCACCGTAATCACACATTTTGTAAATATTCTCTCCGAACAAGGTTTCACCGGAATTATCACCCAGATATTGGGTAAATTTGTCATTCTCCCTATTATAAAGGTAAACACCCTTACCATTTGTCCCTACCCATAATCGTCCGCTTCGATCTACACAGAGACATTGAGGATTACCTTGATCGGGAAGTTTAGGATCTCCGAAAGGATAATGCACCAACCCGTCACTATCATAGCGGAATAAACCTTGATTAGGTAAAACAATCCAGATATTTCCGTCGGCATCTTCCCTTATATCCGACACCCAATCTTTCATTTTTATTCCGCTCTTTGTCGAGTCATTGACAAAAGTAAAAGTCTCATAAACCGGATTGAAAATAAAGATTCCCTTATCCGTACCTATCCAAAGATGTTTATTTTTATCTTCATAAAGCGACGAAATATTATTGTTTCGTTTGTTAGCTACAGAATCGTAACAATCAAATACCTGAATGGAATTTCCATCGAATCGGTTCAATTTATTCCGGGTTCCAAACCACATAAAGCCTTCGCTATCTTGTAATATAGCTTTAATATCGGTCTGTGAAAGTCCATCATGACCGTTTATGATGGTAAAATAATATTTAAACGAATAATCCTGAGCCTGCAAGGTAATCAGACTTAACAAACCAATTATTCCTAAAAGATACCTCTTCATGGTATTCATAAATTTTGCTTTTCGCAAATGTATATATAAAAAAACAAACATATATTCCAAAAAATAACAATCTGGTCGAATTTACAATATCTCAAACGCTTCATAACAGTGCAAATGAAACAAATCTTTCAAAAATTGACATTCCTATTACAAGAACACTTATCGATTCACTCTATATTTGTAATATAATTTAAATATTGAATATCATGCTTAAATACAGGTTATCTTTATTCTTATTTACATTTTTAATTATTCAATCATCCGCTCAACTCAGAGATCGGATTTCCCTATCGGGAGAGTGGCAATTTTTTAAAGGCGACACCGAGATTTCATCTCAAGTCGAACATGTAACCGTCCCACATAGCTGGAATGCACAAGACGGGACAACGGCAGATTATTATCGAGGCAAAGGAACCTATCGATATAACTTCGATTTGCCTAAAAACACGAAAAAAAAACGTGTATTCCTTAGATTCGAAGCGGTCAGCCAAGAAGCGGATGTATTCCTGAACGGACAATATCTCGGTAATCACAAAGGGGCTTTCAATGCCTTCTGCTTCGAAATCACCCCATATCTTAAAAAGAAGGACAACGAGCTGATCGTTAAGGCCAATAATATTCTCAACCCCGATATAGCACCTCTATCCGGAGATTTTACTATATTCGGAGGCATATATCGTCCCGTATCTCTTCTCATTCTTCCTCAAACATGTATAACACCGCTTGATTACGCCTCATCGGGGATTTATATAAAACAGACAGAAATACAGGATCATAAAGCAACCATAGATATTACCACAAAAATCGATGGGGATATATCCGGGAATAAAAAACTGCGACTCCGCACGTCTGTTTTCGATCCGACCGGTAAACTCGTAACAACCTCAGAGAACGAAGAAATCAGAGCTTCGGAAAACACGGTAGCTATCGATCAAAGAATATATTTAGACAACCCTATTTTATGGAACGGGAAAGCGGCTCCAAACCAATATCGTTTCTTCTGTGAGTTACTACAAGGGAAAAAAGTCATTGATACCTTATCGGTGTATACAGGACTACGTTATTTTAAGGTCGATCCCCAAAAAGGATTTTTCCTGAACGGGAAATCTTACCAGATAAGAGGGGTAAACCGCCATCAAGACCGACCCGGAAAAGGTTGGGCGATCAGTGAAAAAGATCACCAAGAAGATATGCAACTCATCAAAGAAATAGGAGCAAACGGAGTAAGACTTGCACATTATCCCCACTCCGATTACTTTTATTCTCTATGTGATAAAGAAGGTTTGTTGGTTTGGGCCGAAATACCTTTTATAGGAAATGGAACTGAATCGACTGCATTTGAAGAAAATCTGAAACAACAATTGACCGAACTCATTCGCCAAAACTTCAATCACCCTTCGATATTCTGCTGGAGTCTTTTCAACGAATTGGCAAAAGGGAATCCGGAAAAACTGGTTGCAGAGCTGAACGATCTCGCACACAAAGAAGATCCTACCCGCCTTACCGTAGCAGCGGCTAACATTGAAGGACGTCCCGAAAATAAAATTACCGATATTATGGCATTCAATACCTATCCGGGGTGGTATTGGGCAGAACCTGAGACAATGGGACCATCGATCGATTGGAAAAAAGATGAAAAAAGAGGCGTTTGCATCAGTGAATACGGAGCTGGAGCAAGCATCAAGCATCATCAACAGCGAATGAAGAAAGCTCCGAAATGTGAAGGGGATTTTCATCCCGAAGAATGGCAAGCGATCGTTCATGAAGGGAATTATAAAGAAATCGATAAAAGAGACTTCGTTTGGGGTTCTTTTGTTTGGAACATGTTCGACTTCGCCAGCGGCGGACGGAAAGAAGGAGATACTTATGGTATGAATGACAAAGGATTAGTTACATACGACCGAAAGACTCCGAAAGATGCATTTTATTTTTATAAAGCAAACTGGTCGGAAAAACCGGTCCTACATATTACGAGCAAACGTCATATCGAACGGACAGAACCGGAAACCGATATAAAAATATACTCGAACTGTTCAGATATCACTCTATACGTAAACGGGATGAAATATGCAGGAAATAGAGGAGATCACAATATCTTTATCTGGAAAAACATCCGATTACAACCCGGGAAAAATAAAATCCGCGTAACCGGGACATTCGATAAAGAAACCATAACAGACCAATGTGAATGGATCTTGAAAAACTGAAATTCTCAATATTAATAATCAAACACAACAACATGAAGAAGACATCTTTCCTTATTCTGCTTTCGCTATCGGTTTCTTTCTTTTGCTCAGGAAAGAAAAGTGCAGTTGATTATGTCAATCCGATGATTGGAACTGCACTGAAAGGAGAAGGCGGAACATCTCCATTTGTCGGCACACCTTTCGCCATGACTAAATTTATGCCGCAAACCCGCGAAAACAAAATGGGGACCATGGCTTACGTTTATGATGATAAATCTATCATGGGATTTTTGGCATCCCACCAACCAACCGTATGGATGGGAGATTACGGCTACGTCTCTTTGATGCCGCAAATAGGAGAAAAAATAAAAGTATTGCCAGAAGATAGACAGATAATTTTCGACCATAAGCAGGAAAAAGCAACACCTTATTACTATTCTGTAAACCTGCCTTCAGAAAATAAAAAGAATATCAAGGCCGAAATAAGCGCTGCAAGTCGCTGTGCTTTATTCCGTTTTACATTTCCTAAAAGTAATAATGCCCGTCTGATCATACAAGGAATCAATCTGAATCCAAAACTCAATGATTGGTGCAATGATTACGGACCACGACTGCAAAAAATAAAAGGATGGATCAAAATCGACCCTGATAAAAACGAAATTGTCGGCTATAATCCCGATCGGCAGGCTGCGCAAATCGGTCCTGAACTACCGAATTTCAAAGGCTATTTTATCATTCGCTTCAACAAAAAAATACAAAATTTCGGAACATGGAGCGAATCTGAGATTTTTAAAGGGAAAACAGAACAAACCGGAACTCGAATGGGTGCATACGTAGAATTTGCCACCGCTAATAAGGAACAAGTCTTAGCACAAATTTCTACATCGTTTATCAGTTTAGAACAAGCCCGTATCAACATGGAGAAAGAGTTACCCGACTGGGATTTCGATCGGCTTTGCCAAATGACAAAACAGGCTTGGAACGATAAACTTTCGAAGATAGAAGTCTCCGGCATCGAAGATAATGATAAAAGCATTTTCTACACTGCATTATACCATTGTTACTTATTTCCTCGTGAATTTTCGGAATATGGTAAATACTACAGCGCTTTCGATGACAAAGTACACGAAGGAATTTCCTACAATGACTATTCGCTATGGGATACATTTCGTGCATTTCATCCGCTTATGACATTGCTGGAACCTGAATTGACAGGCAATTGGATTACCGGACTTCTGCAAATGTATAAAGAAGGCGGATGGATGCCAATGTGGCCGAATCCTTCATATACGAACATTATGATAGGAACACATGCCGATGCCCTTATTGCAGACGCATATATGAAAGGAATACGTAATTATGATACCGATCTGGCTTATGAAGCTATGCGAAAAAACGCTATGGTTCCACCAGACTGCGATACACAAAGGCGCTATGGAGACCGCGACCGATGGACCTCTTTCGAGGCAAGAGCAGGTGCCAGTTTTTATCACACAATCGGATATGTACCCGACGATAAAACAGCCGAATCGGTATCTCGTACATTAGAATATGCTTACGATGATTGGTGTATCGCACAAGTAGCAAAAGAAATGGGTAAAATGAATGATTATAAATCCCTCATGCAATGGTCTCAAAACTACAAAAACATCTATAATACAGAAAAAGGGTTTATGCTCCCCCGCAAATATAACGGAGAATGGATCGATCTGGATGATCATAACCGACACGGATTTACCGAAGGATCAAAATGGACTTATCTGTTTTGTGTTCTTCAAGATATTCCCGGAATGATCGAAATGATGGGCGGAAAAGATGCGTTTGTAGCGAAACTCGACCGAAACTTCAATGAAGACCACTACCGTCACGATAATGAACCGGGACATCACTATATTTATTTATATAATTATTGCGGACAGCCTTGGAAAACACAAGAATTAATACGCAAACATACCCGTATCAATTATCGTAATACCCCCGACGGAGTAAATGGGAATGATGACTGCGGACAAATGTCGGCATGGTATATTTTCTCAGTTATGGGATTCTATCCTGTAACACCCGGAAGCAACGAGTTTGCGATAGGAGCGCCGCAGTTCCCTGAAACCCGGATAACTTTGAACGTAAACGGGAAAAATAAAACATTAACGATAAAAGCGGAAAATCTTTCGGAAAAGAATAAATATATTCGTGAAATATTTATTGACAACAAACAGTTGAACCGACCATTCATCAACTATTTTGATTTAATCAATGCCGAAACAATACGATTCGTTATGACCGATAAGCCTTCGAATTTATAAACACTCTAAAACATTATGATAAAAAAAAATATATTGGGTTTAAGCTTATTCTTGTCGACATTTTATTTATCTGAAGTTCAAGCCGAATCCCCTGCGTATGCCGTACAAGATAACACAACGGTATATCAATCTAAACGTCCGGATTCCCGATTGTTCGTTTCACAAACCGTAGATAACGAAATCGACAGAGTCAGTAAAATGCTGAAAAACAAAAAACTGGCATGGATGTTCTCTAACTGCCTGCCAAATACGCTCGACACGACTATACATTACAGAACTCAGGATGGAGAAGACGACACCTTTGTATATACCGGCGACATACATGCCATGTGGTTGAGAGACTCCGGTGCTCAAGTATGGCCTTATCTTCGATTCGCCCAACAAGACAAAAAGCTGCAAAAGATGCTGAAAGGTGTAATCCGACGACAAATTAAATGTATTCTCTTCGATCCTTATGCCAATGCTTTTAACGATGGGCCTACAGGAGGGTATTGGATGAGCGACAATACAAAAATGAAACCGGAGTTACATGAACGCAAATGGGAGATAGATTCTCTATGCTATCCGATACGATTGGCATACGAATACTGGAAAGTAACAGGAGATACATCTGTTTTTGATGATAAATGGGTTAAAGCCGTTACTTCTATTTTACAAACATTCAAAGAACAACAGCGGAAAAACGGACTCGGTCCGTACTCATTCATGAGAAAAACCGAAAGAGCTTCCGATACGATGCTCAACGGGGGATACGGACATCCGGTAAAACCGGTCGGACTGATCGCTTCGGCTTTTCGTCCTTCAGATGACGCAACGACATTCTTATTCCTCGTGCCTTCTAACTTTTTCGCGGTAACCTCATTAAAAAAAGCGGCAGAAATACTTGAAAAAGTAAACGGAGAGAAACAACTGGCAGAGCAATGTAAAGATCTGGCAAAAGAGGTTAGTGACGCTTTAAAGAAATACGCCGTTTATAAACATCCCAAATACGGAAAAATATACGCTTTCGAAGTGGATGGTTTCGGTAACCAGCTACTTATGGACGATGCGAATGTCCCCAGTTTGTTGGCAATGGCTTATTTGGGAGATGTCGATATAAAAGACCCGATCTACCAAAATACACGCAGGTTTGTATGGAGCGAAGATAATCCATATTTTTTCAAAGGTAAAGCCGGTGAAGGAATCGGAGGACCGCATATCGGATATAATATGATATGGCCTATGAGCATTATGATGAAAGCTTTTACAAGCCGAGACGATAAAGAAATAAAAGAATGTATCATTCAATTGCTAAAGACCGATGCAAATACCGGATTTATGCACGAATCTTTTCATAAAGATAATCCATCCGATTATACCCGTTCATGGTTTGCTTGGCAAAATTCTCTATTCGGAGAACTTATTCTCAAATTAATCGATGACGGAAAGATTGATTTATTAAACAGTATTCCCGAAATCAGCTAAAACTCTCATTAAAAGCGGACTTATCTTTTGTCCGCTTTTAATTTATCCGTCAATTTGAACGAAATTTTCTATTTTTTGAACGACATGTACAATAAAAAGCAGATAAAATAGGATATATTTGTAACGTGTTAGTTGTAATAATATCTGATATGAAAATTAGATACGAGAGGTGAAAATGTGTCTGATTAGACGTTCGTTTAATCGAATAAAAAAATCCTCTCTCTTTTTAGAATCTGATTTCATATTAAATAGATATTATTAAGTGACATAGAAAAATTATCAATCCGTCCCTTTTGTTGTCTATTTTAACGAACGTTTTCTTAGACAGCGAAAGGGACTTCTATTTTTCGGAATCTCCCTCGTACATGATCCTTAATTTCTCAATTTCCGTCAGTTTTCATATCCGATTTAAGACAAAATATTCGTGCCTTAAGAAATTTCTAATAAAATATAATAATGAAAAACGTCAACTTTTTTGCAAAAGCAGTTTCGATTTACTGTATTTGTTTATTATCTGCAACAGTTACCGTACACTCGGCAACAAAGGATATGACAAACGGTAAATGGACCATCCGATTTAATGATGAGACCCGAAAAAGTGAATTTGTTAAAGACGGTACAACCATTCTACAAGACGTATCCGTCAAGTTTAAACATAATGCTTCAATTATAGAAAGCTCATCATATTCCGATATAAAATTCAGTGAAGAGAATTATTCCGATGCAACAGGTGAATGCAAAAGATTTATTATAGAATATAAGAATACAGAAAATTCAACCTATCCGACGATACAACAATGTTTCTATCTATATCCGGATAAAGACTACTTTTTAACCGATGTATTTCTATTATCTTCAGGAACTTCGAAAATAGAAAGCAATTACATCGCACCGATATATACAGAAACACAAAATCGTTTTTTACCACAAGATGCCAATAATCGTTTTTTATTCGTTCCTTTCGATAACGATGGTTTCATTACTTACGGGTCGCTTCCGTTATCCAGAGGAATAGATCCTACATCTTTAGGAGTGGGAAGGTATGCCAGAGATACAATCTCTTTCGAAGTGACATCCATATTTAACGGAGAAACACAAGAAGGTCTGGTTATAGGGTCTGTAGAACATGATACATGGAAATCTGCCATACGAATGACAGGTAGTCCCCTATCTCAAGCTTATATAAACAAACTTGAATGTTACAGCGGAGCGACACACAGTATTACACGAGATGCAACCGATGATAACTGGTTGCAGCCTCACGGAGCTGTAAAAGGAACAAAAATAAAATCTGCCCGGATGTTGGTAGGTCTTTTCGATGATTGGCGCACCGGCATGGAAACTTTCGGAGACGTCAATGCACTTATCGCTCCAAAAAGAGAATGGAATAATCCGACACCTTTCGGTTGGAATAGCTGGGGCGGTATGGAAAGAAATATCAATTTTGACGGTGTTATTTCTGTATCAGATTTCATCAAAGAAAATATTCAAGGAAAGGGTCATTTCGGAGAAGACGGACTTGTTTTCGTAGGACTGGACTCTTTCTGGGACAATCTGAATTGGGAGCAATTGAAACAATTTGCCGATTATTGTAAAGCAAACGGACAAGTACCGGGCATTTATTGGACACCGTTCTGCGATTGGTTCCCGGAAAATGACCGCGCTCTCGAAGGCAATAACGGTTATTTTTATAGTCAAACGCATCTCAAAGTAAATGGTAAAACCAAAAAACTTTGCGGTGCCGGATGCATGGACCCGACCGCTCCGTCAACCCTGTCCCGTATTAATTTCTTTATCGACAAATTTAAAGCTGCAGGATTCAAATACTTAAAACTGGACTTTATGACCAACGGAATCGTAGAGGCAGACAGCTACTATAGAGATGATATTACAACCGGCGTACAAGCATACAATTTCGGGATGAAACATCTGAGAGAACGCTGCGGAGATGATATGTTTATCGTCGAATCCATAGCTCCTCTTTTCCCTGCTAATTATGCTCATGCCCGTCGTATAAGTTGCGATGCGTGGGGAGAAATGTGGCATACCAACTATATGATGAACAGTCTTTCTTTCGGTTGGTGGCTCAATCGGGTATATTGTTTTAATGATCCCGACCACTTGGTTATGGGAGACCGTAGCGATGCAGAAAATATGTCGAGAATGACAACCGGAGCTGTTACCGGCTATTGCATGTTAGGAGATAATTTAAGTACGAAAGGAACTTATATCGGCTCGGCAACATCTCAAGCCAAAGCTAAAAAATATGCCACATACGAAAAAGTCAACGATGTCATAAGACTCGGAAAATCTTTCCGCCCGGCATACGGACATAAAGTATTCGGAGATAACAGAGCCGTAGATCTGTTCTATTTAGAGACAGAAGACTCTTATTATATTGCTTATTTCAATTACAATGAAGGAGAAAAAAGCGGAACCCTCGACTTGAAAAAATTAAATATCGATCCGGATAATATCGATACAGGTAAAAGTTTTGAATGTTGGTCTTCCGATCCGGTAACTATCTCCGAAGGGATGTTGGAATACTCATTACCTAATAATCAGGCAAAATTGTACCATTTATTCAAAAAACAAAATACACAACCTAAAAACTAACAATTCTCAAAATCAACATTACATACGTTAACAAATATTTATACATAAAATTAATTGCATCATGAAGAAACTCAGAAGTTATAGACTGACAAGCAGTTTATGTGCTGTGTTGTTAATGCTTGTTTTTGCTTCTTGCAAAGACGACAAAGAGAAATCTGCCACACACGACCCCAATAAGCCGATAACCTTAACCAATTTCTATCCGACCAATGGAGGCGTGGCGACCAAACTTATTCTGAACGGGGATAATTTCGGTTCGGATGCTAAAAACATCAAAGTTTTCATCAATGACAAACCGGCAGCCGTGATATCGTCTATCGGAAACAAGATTTATGCCATCTGTCCGAGAAAACCGGGTGAAGGCGATGAAAATCAGATTATCGACTGTAAGGTTAAGGTCAAAATCGGAGACCAAGAAGTCGAATATCCCGAACACTTTATCTACCAAATACAGACCGTAGTAACAACCGTCTGCGGAATTAAAGATGCTCCGGACGATGTAGTAACCGGTAACCTTGCCCAAACGACTATGCCTCCGGTAACTTACCTAACTATCGATAAGGACAACAATATTATTGCTTGTCTTCGTAACAGGAACAGTTATTACAACAATAATAAAGTTATTTTGGTAAATGAAGATGAAGATGCCAGTCGTCTGTTGATTCCGGATACAGGCGCTCCATTGAACCAACCATGTATGTTGGATGACGGAAATACAGTATATATCCCGACAGATAGTAATTTAGATTATTGGGTTATGTCTTCCGAAAATTTATGGAGTCCGATAAAACAAGCTTTAAAACCCGCCACAGGAGAACAAGTCAATATCAATTTTAAACATTCATTTGCCATGTGTACGGTCGATGGTTATATGTACACTCGTGCCAAGCAAAATGGTATCCTTTACAAATTCGACCCGAAAACCGGATTAACGATGCAAGTTGCAACCGGATTAATGTCAGAAAGTGACGCTTATATGGCATTCAGTCAGAAGAATCCTTCAAAACTTTATTTGGCATATACCAACAGTCATTGCATATATACTTATGACGTACTTACCAAAAAGCACGAACTGTTCGCCGGCATCGTAAATAATGCGGGATATCTCGATGGTATCGGTTCATACGCCATGTTCAATCAACCCCGTCAATTGATTCTCGATGAAGACGATAATCTCTATATCGCCGATACGGAAAACCATGTAATCCGAAAAATAACCCCTCAAGGACAGGTCAGTACCGTAATCGGACAGGCCGGAGTTGCCGGATATCAGGATGGTGACCCGGAAGTAGCCCTGTTCGACCGTCCTCACGGAGTTTGTATCAACAAAGAGGGAATTATTTATATCGGAGATTATGAGAACCAATGTATCCGTCGTCTGGCCATCGAATAACCTTAATTGCATCGAATAATTAAAATTTACCATAATGAAAAAAATCATATTTATAATCTTATTAGCGTGCTGTCAGGTCACTGCATTTGCACAGCAAGCCGCTAAAACATTCACGGTATCGGGTACGGTAGTGGATGAAACCGACACACCGGTTCCCGGAGCCAGCGTATATGCCAAAGACAGGGCCGGTATGGGAACCGCCACGGATGTCGACGGAAAGTTCTCGTTAAAAGTCCAGAAAAACGATATTCTCGTCGTTTCGTTTTTAGGTTATGCTCCTTCGGAAACCGCCATTACCGGACCTAAAAGCGATCTGAGAATCAAATTGACACCCTCAGAACACCAACTTGAAGAAGCGGTTGTCGTCGGTATGGGAACTCAACGGAAAATAAGCGTGGTAGGTGCCGTAACCAATGTCAATGTAAAAGAGCTTCAGACTCCGGCTACAAACCTCGCCAACATGTTAGGTGGTCGTATTCCGGGTATCATTTCGGTACAACGAAGCGGAGAACCGGGGAAAAATATTTCGGAATTCTGGATCCGGGGTATCGGAACGTTCGGAGCAAATAGCAGTGCACTCGTTTTGATCGACGGATTAGAAGGAGATTTGAGTGAAGTGGACCCTGCCGATATCGAAAGTTTCTCGGTCTTGAAAGATGCTTCGGCAACAGCCGTTTATGGAGTAAGAGGTGCAAACGGTGTCGTATTGATAACGACCAAAAGAGGTACTGCCGATCGGTTGCAAATCACCGGACGTATCAATCTGACCGTTTCACACTTAACAAACATGCCCGAATACCTGAACTCGTACGAATATGCCAAATTGGCCAATGAAGCTCGAGCTGTACGAGGCGACAGACCTCTATACTCGGATATAGAAATGGACCTGATCAAATACCAACTCGATCCGGATCTTTATCCCGATGTAAACTGGCAAGACGAACTTTTACACAAGAATGCCTTACAACAGACCTACTTCATCAATGCCCGAGGCGGAGGTAGCTTAGCTCGTTATTACTTAAGTATGGGTATGTCCAATGAATCGGCAGCCTATAAACAGGACAAGAACTCTAAATATTCGGCAAAAGTGGGATACCGCACGGTAAATTACCGTTCGAATTTGGATATAAATCTTACGAAAAGTACGGCTCTCTATTTCGGTGCCGACGGATTTATCTCCACCAAATCGGAACCGGGGAACAATGATACGGATGCGCTTTGGGCGACTCAACGCAATTTGACTCCGATTACCATTCCGACAATCTATTCGACAGGTCATCTGCCGGCTTATGGTGTCGATAATGCATATTCTCCATACGTGATGTTAAACAAAACAGGTATGACCAATATCCGCCATTACCGGGGAAAAGCGACATTGGAATTGAAACAAGATTTATCTATGCTCTTAAAAGGGTTAAAAATACGGGCGCAAGGGGCTTACGATACCGAAACGAACCTGAAAGAGATCCGGTCGATTCGTCCCGAAATGTACTATGCCCAAACTCGTAAATATACCGGAGAACTTGGGATCATTCAACGTGTAGAATCAGAACCGGCCAAATATACCCATGAAGATGAACAATTCTATAAAGTGCATTTCGAAACAACGGCCACTTACGAAACCACAGTTGCCAAAGAACACCGACTATCCGCATTGCTTTACTATTATATGAGCAGCGAACAACGAATGAATAAAGACATAGACGCTAAGGCAGAAACATTACGAAGCATGTATGCCATACCTATACGCTACCAAGGATTATCCGGACGTATTACTTACGGATTTCGGGATACCTACTTCATGGACGTAAACTTCGGATATACCGGATCTGAAAACTTCCAATCCGGACATAGGTTCGGGTTCTTCCCCTCGGTTGCCGTAGGTTGGATTCCCACTCAATACAAATTTATGCAACGGGGATTGCCTTGGCTGAATTTCTTGAAAATCCGGGCATCTTACGGTACGGTAGGTAACGACCGATTAACCGATGAACGTTTTCCCTATTTGACTCTCATGGTCGATGGTGACGGAGGAGGCTGGGGAAGCAGTAGCGGATATATTACAGAAGAACGGGTCGGTGCCAACAATTTAAGATGGGAAAAAGCAAAAAAAGCCGACTTAGGTATTGAAGGACGTTTATTCAACGAAAAGGTGCAATTCGTTGTCGATTTCTTCCAGGATAAACGTGACGGTATTTACCAAAGACGTTCTCAAATTCCGAGTTATGTGGGACTGACTCAAATGCCTTTCGGAAACGTAGGAAAAATGAAAAGTTACGGTTCGGACGGAAACATCTCGTTCACTCAAGATTTCGGCAAAGACATGACTCTTACGCTCCGCGGTAATTTCACCTATTCCGCCAACAAAGTGGAAAACTGGGAACAGGCATTCCAACCGTATGACTACCAGAACTACACGGGATATGTCAACAACGCTTTCCGAGGGTATATCGCTTTAGGTCTTTTCCGGGACGAACAGGATGTGGCACAAAGCCCGAAACAGACATTCGGTGAATATATGGCGGGAGACATCAAATACAAAGATGTAAACGGTGACGGGGTAATCGATGAAGATGATAAAGTACCTTTGTCTTATCCGAACTATCCGCGTCTGATGTACGGTTTCGGAGGTGAATTCCGTTACAAACAGTTTACATTAGGAGTCTTGTTCAAAGGAACCGGAAATACCGATTACTACTATGTAGATGACAACGGATATTGGGATAAAGGAAAAAACGGTGAAGGCTATATTCCGTTCTATAACGGAGCTACCGGTAACGTACTGAAAATCGTTGCCGACCAGAAAAACCGTTGGACTCCGGCTTCCTATTCCGGTGATCCCTCTACGGAAAATCCGAATGCCAGATTCCCGAGATTAAGTTACGGGAAAAGCGCGAACAACACGCAATTCTCGACTTTCTGGAAAAGCAATTCTCGTTATTTGAGATTGCAGGAAATCAATTTAAACTATAATCTGACCGCCGGAAAGATTCTGAAAACGTTAGGCGTAAGATCCTTAGACCTGCAATTTGTCATATCGAACCTCTGCGTATGGGGGCCGGAGAAATTATGGGATCCGGAACAAGCCGATCATAACGGTGGCGCTTACCCGATTCCTACTCAGTACGCATTCCAGATGTATGTAAATTTCTAATAAAAACATTACGAAAAATTTTCGACAATTATGAACAATATAAAAAAGATAGTCTGGCTTATCGTAGCATTACCGATTATCGGCATAATCAGCTCATGTGACGATTTCCTCGATGTCGATCACTACTTCGACGATACTTTAAAATACGACTCCGTATTTGCATCCCGAAAAAATTTGGAAAAATATCTTTGGGGAGCAGCCGGAGAACTTCCCGATGAAAGCGCCATCTTCGGAGACGATGTAGCTCCCGGTGTAACAGCTTCCGATGAAATCTTCACGCTTATGAAACAAGATCTATTTCACGGAAAAGCCTTGACATTAGGAGAAGTAAGTCCGTCAAACCTGTGCGGCATGAACTCATGGGATCCGGCTTACAAAGTGATCCGGAAAGCCAATATGATCCTTGCCCGTATCGGAGAATGTAAAGACATTACCCCATTGCAACGGGCAGAACTGATCGGATACACACACTTCCTTAGAGGATATGCCTACTATTTCATCCTGATGAACTACGGACCGGCAGTGATTGTCGGAGATCTGGTATTCGATAACAACCAAGACGCATCGTACTATGAACGGCAACGCAGCACATTCGATGAAACGGTCGATTATATCTGTTCCGAATTCGAACTGGCAGCCCAAAATATCCCCGCAGATGCCCCGATTTTAAATTTCGGCCGTCCGACCAAAGGTGCGGCATACGCTCTGATCGCCCGGGTGCGGCTGCATGCAGCCAGCCCTGCATTCAACGGAGGATCGGCAGCATACCGCTATTTCGGAAACTGGAAACGTAAATCCGATGGAGTTTATTATGTATCACAAACCTACGATGAACGGAAATGGGCGTTAGCTGCCGCAGCAGCCAAACGGGTAATGGATATGGGCCGTTACACACTTCATACAGCAGAACGCGTATATTCTAAACCTGGCGGAGACGCAACAGAAGTCACTCCGGAACTGCCCGAAAATGTATCGAATGCCGATTTTCCTTATGGAGCAGGAAATATCGACCCGTTAAAATCATACGCCAATATGTTTAACGGAACGACGTATCCGGTACAAAACAAAGAGTTGATTTGGGGTAAATATTCGGATAAAATACGAGACTATACTCGTCAGTCATTCCCCATCTACATGGGCGGGTACAATGCGATGTGCCTGACTCAAAAAGTGATCGATGCCTACCTGATGCAAGACGGGAAAACGATAGAGGAAGCCCGAGCCACCGGTGAATACAGCGAAACCGGAAACTCCCGAGTCTTAAAATATTTCTCCGGATACCGCCTACTAAGAGGAACATACAATATGTATGTAAACCGGGAAATGCGTTTCTATGCTTGCGTAGGATTCAACGGCTGCTATTGGCCGGCCACGTCTTGCACAAATACCGATGTCAGAAACCAAACCGTATATTATTACAAGGGAGGAAATGCAGGGCCGCAGACGGCCGGTTCTTCACAACAAGAGCAAAATCAATGTATAACCGGATATGTGCTGAAGAAGTATATTCATCCGGAAGACAATTGGTATAACGGAAACGGTGCGACACGGGTAAATAAGGTGTTCCCGATTATCCGGTATGCAGAAATTTTGCTTTCTTATGCCGAAGCAATCAATCATTTGCAAAGTTCGCATACGGTAACTCTGCCCAGCGGACAAACCTATACGTTCTCCAGAAATTCGAATCTGGAAGACATGTTATTTGCATTCAACCAAGTACGTTTCCGCTCGGGACTTCCCGCTTTGAAACCGGAACAATACACTTCGGAAGACGCAATGGACGAACAGATAAAAAGAGAACGCTTTATCGAATTTTTGTGCGAAGGACGTCGTTTCTACGATGTACGTCGGTGGGGTACTTATGAAGAAGAAGAAAATGTGCCCATAAGCGGAATGAATGTTAATGTCGGTCTCAACGATGGTTACTATACCCGTACGATCATGACCCACTCCGATTACAGAAACCGAGTTGTCGACAAGAAAACCGTATTCTTACCGATAGAACGGAATGAGATATTGAAATCCCGACTATTGGATCAGAATCCGGGATGGTAATCATATAAATCACAAAAACAATACAGTTTATTATGAAAAAAATATTAAATATAGGATTGCTTCTTCTAACTTTGACCGGAATAACCGGATGTAACGAAGACGAACAGTTCGAAGGCGAATTATATAAAAAAGTCATTTATCTTTTGAGCGATGATAATAAGGCTTTTCAGTCTGTACACGAATTCGGGAAAGAGAGTACCGGATATGTAAGTGTTTGTTGCGGAGGTACTGAACATGTCAAACAAGACGTTACAATAGAACTGGAACCGGATGATCAAATCCTGGCCCAGTACAACAAAATAAACTTCGATATCGAAGAATCGAAATTCGCAAAAGAACTGAAATCCGACAGATATAATATCCCGACTTACCGAACCGTATTGAAAGCGGACAGCGAAGACAACTATGCTTTGGTACCTATTTCTGTCAATCCCGAAGGTCTGAGTCCTGATTCGATCTATATGATTCCGCTCCGGATAAAAAGCACCTCGAACTATGAGATCAATCCGGACAAACAACAGGTTTTATATCAAGTCGTACTCAAAAACGAGTATGCGACTATGGAATCGACGACCCACTATCAGACTGCGGGAACCGAGATCAAACATACGACCATTGGAGATAAAGCCAACGGTTCGAACGTAACCCGAGTCGTAGCTCCAATCAATAAAAACCGAGTACGGGTATTTGTCGGGACTCATACTTATACACCGGGTAAAGTGACTAAAGAAGATATCGACAAATACGGCATGTATCTTACGATCAATGACGACAAATCCATTACCATAACTCCCTGCGGAAGTCTGCAAGTGGAAATGATCGGCGGCACCGAAGATAATTACTATGAAATAGATAAAAAAGGCAGACAGATATTCTATCTGCACTACAAATATTTCGACACCAATGTTACGGTAACGGATGATAAAAACACCTGGACCGAAGACTGCTGGATCACGATGGAAGAAAAGGGTATACGATCGTTATAAATACGCATAACACTTCAATTTAAGAGCAAAATGAGTCTAAAATGCTATTTTTAGACTCATTTTTTATACAAAAAACAACCTTTTCGGAAGTATCTTTACGAAACGAAACACACAAAATACCGAATACGTATGAGAAACATCTTCTTACCGATCTTATTTATTTTCTTTTTTTCATATAGTACTTATGCAAAAAAGTCTCCCGTCGATTATGTAAACCCTTATATGGGTAACATCAGCCATTTGCTGAAACCGACCTATCCTACCGTACATCTGCCGAACGGAATGCTGCGCATATATCCTCAACGGGGAGACCACACGGAAAGCTATATTCACGGACTTCCGATAATCGTAGTCAATCACCGGGAAAACTGTTGTTTCAATTTATCTGCTTTTCAAGGATATGAGTCTCAACTGTCTCCTGTTATCAGAACCGATTATGACAATGAACAGATTATGCCCTATTACTACAAATCGGACATCGATAACCAACAGATAAAAGCCGAATTTACCCCGACATATAGGGCTGCGATCTATCGATTGACATATACTCAAAATAAACCGGGATACCTTATTCTAAATTCCGGGAACGGAGAAATGGAAATCGAAGGAAACTCAATCAAAGGATACCAAAATACTTGGGGAAATACCCGAGTATATATTTATCTCGAAACCGATATTATACCTTCAAAATCCGGAATATTGAAAGACAAAAAACTAAACACCGCACAGACCAAAACCTCTGGAGACAATTCTTGTGCCGTTTTTTGTTTTGACGGTCAAACACAAATAAACGCCAGATACGGAATTTCGTTTATCAGTATAGAACAAGCAAAGAAAAATTTACAAAATGAAATACCCGATTTCAATTTCGACAAAACAAAAAACAACGGACGCAAAATATGGAACGAAGCTTTAGGGAAAATCGAAGTAAAAGGTGGAACTGAAAATGATAAAACCGTTTTTTACACCTCTTTGTACCGTTGTTATGAACGTCCGGTAAATATCAGTGAAGACGGTTACTATTACTGTGCATCCGACCGGAAAGTACACAAGGACGATGGCCATGCCTACTATACGGACGATTGGTTATGGGATACCTACCGGGCAACGCATCCGCTGCGTATATTGATCGATGCAGATGTCGAAAACGATATTCTCGTTTCATTTATCCGAGCTGCAGAGTTATCGGAAAAACAGTGGTTCCCGACATTTCCGGCGATAACCGGAGATTCACGCAGGATGAACTGCAACCACGGTGTTGCAACGATTGCCGATGCATGGGAAAAAGGTCTCCGGAACTTCGATCTGAAAAAAGCTTACGAATACACCCGTAAAGGAATAGAGGAAAAGACTCTTGCGCCATGGTCTTCGGGAGATGCCGGATGGCTCGACCGTTTTTACAAAGAAAACGGATATATCCCGGCTTTGGCTCCGGGAGAAAAAGAAACAGTTCCCGAAGTAAACGGTTTTGAAAAACGCCAGCCGATCCCCGTCACTTTAGGAACGGCTTATGACCAATGGTGCTTGTCGCGAATAGCTGCCGCCTTAAACAAAAAAGATGAATCGGAATATTATCTGAAATGTTCTTATAATTACCGTAACGTTTTTAATCCTCAAACATCGTTCTTCCATCCGAAAGATAAGAATGGAAACTTCATAGAACCGTTCGATTATCGTTTTTCAGGAGGTATAGGCGCACGAGATTATTATGCAGAAAACAACGGATGGACATATCGCTGGGACGTACAACATAATATCGGAGATTTGGTGAATTTAATGGGTGGTGCCGAAAAATTCTCAGAAAATCTCGATCAAACATTCAGCGAATGGTTAGGGCGAAACAAATATGAATTTTATGCCCAATTGCCCGATCAAACGGGGAATGTCGGACAATTTTCCATGGCAAATGAACCCTCTCTACACATTCCTTACCTATATAATTATGCAGGTAAACCTTGGAAAACACAGAAAAGAATCAGAGATCTCGTACATCAGTGGTTCAGAAACGATGTTATGGGCGTTCCCGGAGATGAAGACGGAGGGGGACTTTCTTCTTTTGTAGTCTTTTCTATGATGGGCTTTTATCCGGTTACTCCGGGATCTCCATCCTATAATATCGGAAGCCCGTTCTTCAATGAAATAAAAATAAAACTAAGCAACGGAAAAACATTCCGCATTATCGGAAAATATTGCTCCGAAGAAAATAAATATATACAATCAGCAAAACTGAATGGTAAAGCGTGGGAAAAACCTTGGTTTTCTCACGACGACATAAAAAACGGAGGGAAGCTCGAATTCATAATGGGTGACAAACGTAATACCGAATGGGGTAGCGATATGAACGATGTTCCTCCTTCAGCACTCCCCTACCCGAAAAACTAAATTACCAAAATACAAAACAAATATATCTATGAAAACAGGAAAAAAACTTATCCCGATCTTATGCTGTATCGGCATTGCACATTTCTGTTCTGCGCAACAAGTCGAATGGAAATACACTACAAATAGCGACCGATGGCAAAATGAACATAATGTAACTGTCTCTAAAGCTCAAAATCAGGTTAAATATGACGTTCTGATCACCCCTTATAAAGAACAGGTAATCGACGGTTTCGGAGGGTGTTTCAACGAATTAGGCTGGGATGCGCTTAATCTTCTCGACCCTCAGAAAAAACAGGAAGTACTGAACTCTCTATTCCACCCTACTGAAGGAGTATGTTTTACTTACTGCCGGACACCCATAGGTGGAAATGATTTCTCCCGAAACTGGTATAGCCTGAATGATACGGAAGGTGATTTCAAAATGAAAAATTTCAGTATAGAACGAGATAAAGAAGCTCTTATCCCCTATTTAAAATCAGCATTAGCGATAAACCCGGACATGAAATTATGGGCTTGCCCTTGGAGTCCACCTACTTGGATGAAAACAACCCGTCACTATGCGACTAAGCCGGGTGATCATAATGACCTCAAAGACGAAAACCAAGTAGCGGCAGACGATCACTTTATTCAAGAAAAGAAATACCTCGATGCTCATGCTCTTTACCTGTCGAAATATATCAAAGCTTATCGCAAAGAAGGAATAAATGTATCGATGTTACAATTCCAAAACGAGCCTTATTCCCGTCAACAATGGCCGAATTGTCTGTGGACTCCCGAAGCAATGCGGAATTTCATAGCTAATCATTTAGGTCCGTTGTTCAAAAAAAAGCTTCCGGACGTAGAATTATGGCTCGGTACACTCAACTGTAACCGTATGGAAGACGTAAACCTCGTAATGAGCGATCCTAAAGCTCGGAAATATATCAAAGGTATCGGATTACAATGGGAAGGTAAAGATATTATTGCCGAAATACATCGAAAATATCCCGAAATAAGATTGATGCAGACTGAAAACGAAGCAGGAGGCGGAACTTTTGACTGGGGCGCTGCAGAACATACATTCGATTTGATCAGAAAATATATCGGAGGAGGAGCCAATGCTTATATGTACTGGAATATGGTTTTACAGGATAAAGGGACAAGTACATGGGGATGGAGTCAGAATGCAATGATCGTTATCGACTCAAAAACCAAACAAGTAAATTATACTCCTGAATTTTATGTTATGAAACATCTCAGTCACTATGTAAAACCCGGAGATCACAAACTGAAAACATTGGGGCAGGATGAAAACTTATTAGCTTTCAGAAATAAAGAAGGAAAAACAATAATTCTCGTTGCCAATAAAGAAGACAAAATCAAAAATATGACGGTTTCAATCAACGGGAACGTATTGAATCTAAGTCTCAAACCGAAATCTTTCAATACTTTATCTATAAAACTCTAAAAAAACGATTATGAATATCAAGTCAATATCCACAGCATTTTTATCGGTCATTTTCTGTGCCGGAATTTCTGCTCAAAAAGTTGAATGGAAATACTCTACTCAAGATAATTATTGGAAAAACGGAAAGGGAATAAAATGGTCGGACACTCCGGAACAAACAGGAAAAATCATCCGCATCTCAGATGAAAAAGCACAATATATAGATGGTTTGGGCGGGACATTCAATGAGCTCGGATGGGATGCTCTATGTACTCTGCCCGAAGAAAAAAAGAATGAAATTCTTTATAATTTGTTCAGCCCGCAAGAATCCAACTATACCTACTGCAGAATGCCGATAGGAGCAAGCGATTTCGCTATGAATTTCTACTCTTTGAACGATGTTGCCGACGACTTCGATATGATCAATTTCAGTATCGACAGAGACAGGCACATATTGATGCGCTATATCAAAGAAGCTCAGAAAATACATCCGGGACTGAAAATCTGGGCATCGCCTTGGTGTCCGCCGGCATGGATGAAAACCAATAATCACTATGCCAGCGAATATGATAACAGCCCCGTCAATCATAACGGATTACCGCAAAAAAGAGCACTAGAACTGCCTACCACCGGATTTAAGATGCAACCGGGATATTTAGATGCCTACGCCCTCTATTTCACTAAATTCGTTCAAGCTTATGAGAAAGAAGGTATAAAAATAGAAGCTGTTAATATTCAAAATGAGCCCTGTTCTACTCAAAAATACGCCAGTTGTACTTGGCGTCCGGAAGATATGGCATACTTCATCGGTAAGTTCTTAGGACCAAAATTCGAAAAAGAAAACATTCAGACCGAAATATTTTTCGGAACGATCAACCGGGACAACCCTCAATACACCAAAACGGCTCTCGATGATCCTATTGCATCGAAATATATCAAAGGAGTAGGATTTCAATGGGACGGAAAAGGAGCAATACCGACTATACACAAAGAATATCCACATTTAAAAATGATGCATACCGAGGCCGAATGCGGTAACGGATCGAATGACTGGGGCGCAGCAGAACATACGTGGTGGCAAATCAGCCATTACATGAGAAACGGAGCTCGGGTATTTACCTACTGGAACATGATTCTCGACCAAAACGGTATAAGCCCTTGGGGATGGAAACAAAACTCACTGATTACTATCAATACCGAAAACGGAGATGTCACCTATCATCCCGAATTCTATTTGATGAAACATCTATGCCATTATATCGTTCCCGGTGCTTACCGGTTACAGACTCCGGACAATCAGGAAAACATTCTCGCTTTTGAAAATCCTGACGGAAAAATAACGGTAATGATCGTAAATCGAGAAAATCAGGAGAAAAATATTTCGCTCTCGCTTAAAGGGAAATATCTAAACCTAAAAGTAAAATCAAAATCATTTAATACAATAAATCTATAATCCCACCTGCTTATGACAAAAAAAATGAAATTAATGCGAAAAGCGCTGTCAGGAGTCGGCCTGTTCATGGCCTTAACTCTTCATGCCCAAAACGAACAACCGTTATACAAGGACATGAATGCTCCTATTCATGACAGAGTTATGGATCTTCTTTCCAGAATGACAGTCGAAGAAAAAGTATCGTTAATGATACACAATGCTCCGGGAATTCCTCGGTTAGAGATAGATAAATATTATCACGGTAATGAGGCACTGCACGGGATCGTACGCCCCGGTAAATTTACCGTATTCCCTCAAGCAATCGGTATGGCAGCCTCATGGAATCCCGAATTGATATACAAAATATCGACCGCCATCTCTGATGAGGCCCGAGGAAAATGGAATGCGTTAGGATTAGGGAAAAAGCAACTGGACGGTTCGAGTGACCTACTCTCGTTCTGGTCGCCTACGGTAAACATGGCCCGCGATCCCCGCTGGGGACGTACTCCCGAAACTTACGGGGAAGATCCTCATTTAACAGGAACTCTCGGATGTGCTTTCGTAAAAGGGCTGCAAGGAAATCATCCCAAATACTTGAAAGCCGTAGCTACTCCCAAACATTTTGCAGCAAACAATGAAGAACATAATAGAGCCCTTTGTAATGCCGTAATCTCAGAGCGAGATTTACGGGAATATTATTTACCTTCATTCGAAAAATGTATCGTAGAAGGTAAAGCGCAATCCATTATGACCGCATACAACGCTGTTAATGGCATACCTTGTACGGTAAATACTTATCTGATAAAAAAAGTGCTACGTGAAGATTGGGGATTTCAAGGCTATGTAGTAACGGACTGCAGTGCTCCCGCATGGATGGTAACACAACATAAATATGTAAAAGATTATGAAACGGCGGCCGTATTGATGGCTAAAGCCGGATCGGATATGGAATGTGCAGACAATGTTTATACCCAACCTTTATTGAATGCATATTACAATTACCGGGTAAGTGACGCCGATATCGATTCCATTGCTTATCATCTGCTTCGCGGACGGATGTTGCTCGGTCTATTCGATGATCCGGAAAAAAATCCATACAATAAAATAAGTCCGGAAAAAGTCGGATGTAAAGAACATCAGGAATTAGCTCTTGAAACAGCCCGTCAAAGTCTTGTATTATTGAAAAACGAAAATAACTTCTTACCGATCAATCCGAAAAAAATCAAATCGATCGCCGTTGTTGGAATCAATGCCGACCGTTGTGAATTCGGAGATTATAGCGGTACGCCGGTTAACGAGTCTGTAACGGTGCTCGAAGGAATAAAAAGATTAGTTGGCGATCAAGTGAAAGTGGTACATGCTCCTTGGGTATCCAGTGCAACAGGATATGAACCTATTAATAAGAGTTTCTTTCCGGACGGATTGAAAGCCGAATATTTCAACAATAAAAATCTGGAAGGAACTCCGGCTGTCCGCACTGAAGAAGAGCTATATTATGACCCGGTAAACAGACCACCAGATCCGTTTCTTCCGAAAGCTCCGATGTCGGCGAGATGGACGGGAGACCTACTCCCGACCGTCTCAGGTGAATATACGCTTACTCTAAAAACCGACGATGGCTGTCGCTTATATTTGGATGACAAAAAACTGATCGATTCATGGGTAGATCGTCCCGCCACAGACGATAAGGTGTTGGTAAACCTCGAAGCCGGAAAAAGATATAAAATCAAAGTCGAATATTTCGACGGCGGAGGAGACTGTTTCGCACGTCTTTACTGGAAAGCTCCCGACCTCGACAGTCGTGATCGTATCAACCTGTTCGGCGAAGCAGGTAAAGCGGCTAAAGAGTGTGACATAACCGTTGCCGTATTGGGGATAGACAAATCTATCGAACGCGAAGGTCAAGACCGTTATACGCTCGAATTACCGGCAGATCAACAAGAGTTTATCCGGGAAATATACAAAATAAATCCCAAAACTGTTGTCGTATTAGTGGCCGGAAGCTCTATCGCAATCAACTGGATAGATGAAAATATTCCTGCAATTATCGATGCCTGGTATCCCGGTGAACAAGGAGGAACGGCCGTTGCTGAAGCCCTATTCGGGAAATATAATCCGGGAGGACGTTTACCATTGACTTTCTATAATTCGATGGACGAATTGCCTCCTTTCGATGATTACGCCGTTAAAAAAGGCCGTACATACCAATACTTTACCGGAAAACCGTTATACGAATTCGGATATGGACTCAGCTATACCAAATTCAATTACAGAAAACTGAATATCGCATCAAAACAGGATACGATCAACATACAGTTCTCAATCTCGAATACAGGTAAATATGACGGAGACGAAGTCGCCCAAGTATATGTGCAATATCCCGAGACCGGAACATACATGCCGATCAAGCAACTGAAAGGATTCAAGCGGGTTCACATCAAAAAAGGACAGACCCAAAATGTATCTATTTCAATCCCGAAAAAAGAGCTTCGCTATTGGGATGAAAAAACGAGAAAGTTTGTAACACCTTCCGGTAATTACATTTTCCAAGTAGGTAGTTCTTCACAAAGAATCAATCTTCAAAAAACTTTTGCTTTATAAAAGCAGATTTTCAGGAAGTTGTGCAAAATAGCGCAACTTCCTGAAATAAAACAAAATAAAGAATAACGTAATTCAAATTAAAATGTAATTACAATGAAAAAAAGATTATTGTTTATTTCGTTGCTGGCTGTAGCAATCGCAGGAATATCCGCTTCTTCAGTCTCCGGTGCAAATGCTAAAAAGAAGAAAAAAGGTACTCCGGTAACCTTAGGTCCTAATCCTTTTATCACACACATGTTCACAGCAGACCCGTCGGCTCATGTATGGAAAGACGGACGCTTATACGTTTACCCCTCCCACGACATAGATCCTCCTCGCGGATGTGATTTGATGGACCGCTACCATGTCTTTTCTACCGATGATATGGTAAACTGGAAAGATCACGGAGAGATTTTGAACTCGAGCCAAGTGCCTTGGGGACGTCCCGAAGGCGGTTTTATGTGGGCTCCCGACTGTGCCTATAAAGACGGGACATATTACTTTTATTTCCCCCATCCGAGCAGTTCTGACGTACATTGTTCATGGAAAGTCGGAATCGCAACAAGCAAGCATCCAGCAAAAGATTTTAAAGTACAAGGATATATCAAAGGCATTGACGATGCTTGCGGAATGATCGATCCTTGCGTGTTTATCGATGATGACGGACAAGCTTATCTTTATCATGGCGGTTGTGGCAGAATCATCGGTGCCAAAATGAAAGACAATATGATGGAACTGGCGGAAAAACCCCGAAGTATGGAAGGATTGAAAGATTTTCATGAAGGAGCTTGGGTACATAAAAGAAACGGCATTTACTATTTGATGTACTCAGACAATGTCCCCCATCCCGAAGGTAACCGATTGGTTTATGCTACCAGCTCACAACCTTTAGGTCCCTGGACTTACAGAGGTGTGATTTTGGAAGGTACAGGTTCGGGAACAAGTCACGGTTCTATTGTAGAATACAAAGGCGAATGGTTTCTCTTTTATCATAACAGCGATCTTTCCGGTGGAAAACCGGAATTACGTTCCATTTGTGTAGACAAATTATATTACAATCCCGATGGAACTATTCAATTAGTAAAACAAACCAAAGGGACTCCTAAAAAATAATAGGATTCAATACGAATAAAATAACAAAAATTACACTCACTATCATCTTCAGATACCGGATATAACCTCTATTTAGGAAAGTATCCGGTATTTTCTCTAAATAAAGATCAAACATATGACCCAAAAGTTATTTCTTTCTCTTTTTTCAATCTTTCTCTTTTTAAATGGATACGCTAAGAATCGAGAAATCATGCCTCTCGATAAAGAATGGTTATTTCAAAAAAAAGATATAACTGAGCCCATCCAAATCTATACATCATGGGATACCGTAAATATTCCTCACGATTGGGCTATAAACGGACCTTTCGATCTAAATCAAGACATGCAATTCGTGCAAGTCATTGAAGATGGTGATAAAGAAGCAAAACTCCGCACCGGAAGAACGGGAGCATTACCCGCCACCGGAATGGGACAATATCGGAAAGAATTATTTTTACCTGTAGAAAAATCTACACAAAGAGTATATATCGAATTCGATGGAGTAATGAGCAATGCAAAAATTTATCTAAATGGAGAGTATATAGGAGAGCGTCCTTATGGATATTCTTCGTTCTCATTCGACCTAACTGATCATTTTAAATTCGGTAAAAAAAACATTTTGGATGTGACAGTAGAAAACAAACCTGAAATGTCCCGATTTTATACCGGAGCAGGTATCTATCGTCCTGTCAGATTAATATGCACTTCTCCTATACATGTAGCCCATTGGGGAACATTCATTTGCACACCCGAGATCTCTACAAAGAAAGGATCGGTATCAATAAAAACCAACATAAATGCATTCACTGAAAAAAAAGGAAAAATAAAACTGATTACAGAGATATATGACCCTTCAGGTAAATGCGTATCTTCTGTAAGCTCATCAAAAGATATAATGTCCACTCTTCTATTCGAGCAAAACTGCATAGTAAAAAAACCCGCGCTATGGGATACAGAACATCCACATCTATATACAGCGGTATCTAAAGTATATTTTAACGGTGAACAAACAGATATATATAAAACGACATTCGGATTTCGTACAATAAAATTTGATAAAGACAAAGGGTTTTTCCTCAATGAAAAAGCGACAAAAATAAAAGGAGTATGCCTGCATCATGATTTAGGACCATTAGGAGCAGCCGTAAATCTCAGAGCTACCGAACGCCAATTGGAGATAATGAAAGAAATGGGTTGTAACGCTATACGTACCAGCCACAATCCTCCATCTATTGAACTTCTTGAATTATGCGATAAAATGGGACTTATGGTACAGGTAGAAGCTTTTGACGAGTGGAAAAACGGAAAATGCGTAAACGGATATAATACTCTGTTCGATAAATGGGCGGAAAAGGACCTGACCGACCTGATTCGTCGCGACAGAAATCACCCATGTGTCATTATGTGGAGTATCGGTAATGAATTACGCGAACAAGATCAAAAAGAAGGCGGTCAGATAGCGCGTTTTCTCTCAGATATAGTACACCGGGAAGACCCCACCCGTCCCTCTACGGCAGGCTATAATAACCATATCGGTGCTATTATAAACGGTCTTGCAGATGCTGTCGATCTTGTCGGATTCAATTACAAACATTACGACTATCAAACCCAACATGAGAATCATCCTGAATATATTTTATACGGAAGTGAAACCAGCTCGGCTGTAAGTTCACGCGGAGTCTACAAATTCCCGGTAAAAGACAACTGGACTCCTTGGTATAATGACTATCAAATATCAAGTTATGATATGGATTATGTCCCTTGGGGTAGTGCTCCTGATACAGAATTCGAAAAACAGGATGACAACGAATTTCTTTTAGGTGAATTCGTATGGACAGGTTTCGATTATCTGGGAGAACCTTCTCCATACGGCGAAGGTGCGCCATCCCGCAGCTCTTATTTCGGGATAGTAGATCTGGCAGGGTTAAAAAAAGACAGATATTATTTATACCAAAGCCAATGGAGCAACAAACCGGTTTTACATGTTATGCCTCATTGGACATGGCCTGACCGCTTAGGACAAGAAGTTCCTATTCAATGCTACACAAACTATCCTGAGGTAGAGCTATTTGTCAATGGGAAAAGTATGGGAACAAAAAGGAAAGATAAAAGCCAAAAATTTCTACGTTATCGAATGAGATGGGACAATATCATCTATCAGCCCGGAGAAATAAAAATCATTGCAAAAAATGAAAAAGGTGAACCATGTGAAGAACGCATCATAAAAACAGCAGGAAATCCTGATAAAATATATCTAAAAGCCGATCGTGACACTTTATTAGCCAATGGAAAAGATTTATCTTTTATAACCGTAGAAATACAAGATAAAAAGGGTAACTTATGTCCACGTGATGCATCTTTACTTTTTGTAAAAGTAAACGGTAACGGAAAATTAAAAGCTCTATGCAACGGAGATGCAACCGATCTTATTCCCTTTACATCAAATTACATGCGAGTCTTTAATGGAAAAATGGTTATTATTGTCGAATCTAAAGATCAAACCGGAGAGATCAATATCGAAGTTTCCGGTGAAAGATTAAAAACTTCTTTCTATAAGTTAACATGTCAACAATAAGAACTTCTTAAAATAAACAAAAACAATGAGGCTGAATAGCCTCATTGTTTATTATTCTGATTATATTCCAAATCAACCTTCAAAAAAATAAATATTATTTTTCCGATACTTTCTTAAGGATCATCACCAAATGATTCCAGAACTTTTCAACAGCAGGAATATGCATTTTTTCATCCGGGGAATGAACGCCTCGCAATGTAGGCCCAAAAGAAATCATGTCTAAATGCGGATATTTCGTTAAGAAAAGACCACACTCCAAGCCTGCATGAATCGCCTTTACCTCTGGAGTTACATGATATAATTCTTCATAAGCAGCTACCGCAATATTCAATATCTCAGATTTAAGATTCGGTTTCCAACCGGGATAACCTTCCCCATGTGTAGCCACTGCTCCTGCCAACGTAAACACGCTTTCTACACGGCAAGCGATTTCTTGCTTCAAAGATTCTACCGAACTGCGCTGGCTGGTAGCAACAACGATCTGATCCTCTCCTACCATTTTCACAGAAGCTAAATTGGTCGAAGTCTCGACAAGTCCGGGAATATCACGACTCATAGATATTACACCATGAGGACAAGCATTCAAAGCATTTATCAAAGCAAAAGTCGTTTGACGATCGATACAACGATCCTGATGCTCTTCCGACTCCATCGTAATTTTCATATTCGGTTCTACAGCAGACAATTCTTCTTCGATAATCGAGTGGAAAAGATTCAAATCTACCCGAATTTTTTCTTTTTCATTTTTAGGAACACCAATAATAGCCGATGCTTCACGAGGAATTGCATTCCGCAAATTCCCACCTTCGATATGACATAGAACCATATCATATTTCTTAGAACATCTGCATAAGAAACGGGCTAAAATTTTATTGGCATTACCCAATCCTTTATTGATATCACTACCCGAATGACCGCCTTGCAAGTTAGAAATACTTACCCGAAAATAGAAATAATCGGCAGGAGTCATCGTGGGTTTATAGGTAAATGTCGAAGTAGTATCTATCCCTCCGGCACAGCCTATGAAAATTTCCGCTTCATCTTCAGAATCGAGATTAAGCAAATAGTCTCCCGAAATAAAACCTTCTTTCATTCCAAAAGCCCCTGTCAATCCGGTTTCCTCATCTACGGTAAACAGTGCTTCCAAAGGACCATGCTGCAAATTATCCGAAGCTAATACGGCCAACGATGCTGCCATTCCTATTCCGTTATCTGCCCCTAAAGTCGTACCTCTGGCACGTACCCACTCTCCGTCGATATATGTTTCTATCGGATCATTTTCAAAATCGTGAATAACGTCTGAATTTTTCTCGCATACCATATCCATATGCGACTGTAAAATTACTCCAGGAGACGATTCAAATCCTTGAGTCGCAGCTTTAGATATAACAATATTTCCCGTTACGTCTTCTTTTGCATCCAAGTGATGCTCCCGTGCAAAATCCAACAAAAAAGCACGTATCTTTCCTTCTTTCTTCGAAGGTCTGGGCACTTTTGTTATCTCATCAAAATAGTGCCAGATCAACTCCGGCTTTAAATCCTTTACATCCATAGTTTTCTTTATAAAATGTTATAATCTTGAAATTATTTTTAAAATCACTCTAAAAAAATATACCGCATCATCCTGATACGCTGTTCTCTTTCCGCCTATTTATGTCCCGTTTTTTCCTTGACCGCATACCGGAAATAATGTTAAAAATATCTGTTTATCCGATATAATAGCCAAAATACGAACGAGAATCCTGTTAAATCAGAGTTTCTTCTTATATTTGCAATACAAATATAATCAAAATGTGGAATACGATACTTCTTACTATGGCGATTGTTGCTTTGGCATTTATTCTTTTAGGAATAAAGGTAATATTCGTTAAAGGCGGCAAATTTCCGAACACACATATCGGAGCAAACAAGGAGATGAAAAAAAGAGGTATTTCATGCGCATTATCAACCGACTCTGTCGATCGTAGCAGGAAGCAATTGGCAGACTTATTAAAAGAAAAGTAAAACATAAGTTAGTAATAAAATTCAAAGTTATGAAGATTAGCAGACCCTTTATTCATTCTGTTTTAGCATTCGCTATTGTTATGTTGTTTGTTCAGTGTAACAAAAAAAATAATACGACTGAAAAATCAGCTAAAACACCTGCTGCCCAAACCACCTCTATTTCAGGCAAATTACCTATCGCATACGTTAATATAGATTCGCTATTACAAAAATATAACTATGCAAAAGATTTAAATGAATCGTTATTACGTCGTGCTGAAAATTCACGCGCCAATGTTAACGAGAAAGGCCGCCAATTAGAAAAAGAAATGGCCGAATTCCAGAGAAAATATCAGAATAACGCATTTCTTTCTCAAGAACGCCTGCAACAGGAACAACAACGGTTAATGAAAAAACAACAAGAATTGCAAGAATATATTCAGCGTCTCGAAGATGAAAATATGCGCGAACAGCAAAAAATGCTGAGCCAAATGAATGACTCTATCATCAACTTTATTCACGAATACAATAAAGACAAAAAATACGAGGCCATTCTTAACAATGCCAGTACGCTTTATATAGATCCGTCTTATGATATCACAAACGAAATAGTAGATCTGTTAAATAAACGATACGTAAAAAAATAAGAATAGATTTTTTATAAAAAGAACGCGGTACAAAATATGTATCGCGTTTTTTATTATCCCTATTATTCCCTCATGTAAATCCCGGAAACAAACCTACCTGATTTTAAGCCCGAAGCCCTCGCCGAATAAAACAAATCATTATGAATTTTGGTACATAAACCGGCAATTTCAATATGTTTTTCCACTACACCGGCACTACACAAGTCGGTATGGTTAGCTTTCCATAAATCGATATGATATTTTCCCGTAACAGGATGCCGAGCACTTAACTCATCTATATTGGAATATGAGCTTCTAAATGCTTCATATACTTCATCTCCGACCTCGAACTGTTCATATCCTATCGACGGACCTATTGCCGCATAAATATCGGCAGACAAAGAACCGAAATGGAGAAACATACTCCTGATTGTTACAGAAACAATATGCTGCACAGTTCCTCTCCACCCGGCGTGTATTGCAGCAATACATTTCTTAACAGGATCATATAACAATACCGGAACACAATCGGCAGTAGTCACACCGATACAAACTTCAGGTATATTCGTAATTAAAGCATCCGCTTGAGAAACGGCTTCTTTTTGCTCATCAGAAGACATCTTCAAGAAGTGTTCATCGACAATTGCAATTCCATTGCCATGCACCTGACGAGGAAGAATAAAATGTCCCGGAGCAATACCGAGCGTCTCTCTAAGCATATTTCTGCGTTCCAATACACGGGACACAGCTTCTCCGGAGTGTACTCCTAAATTAAAAGATGAGTAAGTATCCCCTTCAATAACGCCATTACGAGTCGTAACAAAATTAAAAATGTCATCAAACGAATTTAACGATTCGAAAGACAACATTTCTATATCTCCTATTTTTATCGATTTCATTCGTCCCAATCATATTCCTCATAAGACTCTTCTTCCTCATCGTCATCATCACCGGCCAGCAACAGTTCATCTTCCTCTTTCACACGATGACTGAAATCCAGATTACGATGAGTCAACGAAGCGACCTTATTATCCTCCTTATTCAGTTCCTCCCACAAAATATCCTTTAATTCGGTAATTCCCTGTCCTGTCACCGAGGATATAAATACATAAGGAATACCCGGAAGATCGGCTTTCAATGCCTCCGTAAGTTCTTCATCCAACATATCCGATTTAGTAATAGCCAACACCCGATGTTTATCTAATAGTTCAGGATTGAAATTCGCTATTTCATTCAATAATATTTCATATTCTTCCCGAATATCTTTCGAGTCTGCCGGAATCATAAATAACAATAAAGCATTTCGTTCTATATGCCGAAGAAAGCGTAAACCTAACCCTTTCCCTTCACTCGCACCTTCTATAATACCCGGAATGTCGGCCATTACGAAAGAACGGTTATCTCTGTACGAAACAATCCCCAAATTAGGTTCTAATGTTGTAAAAGGATAATCTGCAATCTTAGGTTTCGCTGCAGAGACTACCGATAAGAGTGTAGATTTTCCCGCATTAGGAAAACCGACCAACCCGACATCCGCCAACAATTTCAATTCCATTATGACAGCCTTTTCTATTGCCGGCTCTCCGGGCTGCGCATAACGGGGTGTTTGATTCGTTGCCGAACGGAAATGCCAATTTCCCAATCCTCCACGACCTCCTTTCAGTAAGACAACCTCTTCTCCGTGTTCTGTTACCTCGCAAAGAAACTCTCCTGTCTCGGCATCGAACACAACCGTACCACACGGTACTTCTATGATCTGGTCTTCTCCATCCTTTCCGAAACTACGGCTTGCGCCACCCGAACCACCATGACCGGCATACACATGCCGCGAATATTTGAGATGCAGAAGAGTCCAATAATTCCTGTTGGCCCTTAATATTACATGACCGCCTCTACCTCCATCTCCCCCGTCAGGACCACCTTTGGTAATAAACTTCTCACGATGCAAATGTGCAGAGCCTGCCCCACCCTTACCGGAGCGACAATATATCTTGACATAATCAACAAAATTAGATTCGGCCATAAATTTTTTATTTTACGATTTTTATTTATAAATCAATCTTTTAAAGTGCAAAGATAATGCTTTTTCGACCGTTTATTCAAAACAGACAAAAAAAGAGGCTGCAACTCATCGCAATACGCTCTGAATACAGCCTCTCTAAAATTTTCGCTTATTATAGGTTATCTATCTCTTTTTCAATAGCTGCAAAGATAGATTCGATAGTTCCCATTCCGTGAATAGCTTTATATTTCTTTTCATTTATATAATAATCTTTCAACGGAGTAGTTTGATTGTGATATACGTCCAAACGGCTCTTTATTGTTTCGAGGTTATCGTCCGAACGACCGGATACCTGACCACGTTTAATCAAACGGTCTATTAATTCCTCCTCTTCAACCTCAAGGCCTATGACAGCAGAAACCTCTGCTCCCCGTTCTTTCAACATGGCTTTCAAAGCTTCGGCTTGAGGAATCGTACGAGGGAATCCGTCAAAAATAACACCGTTTTTCGTTTCTTCATTCGAATCCAGCACTTTCGCTAACATATCGATAATGAGTTCATCCGGAACTAATTGTCCTTTGGAAATGTAACCTTCTGCTATTTTCCCCAATTCCGTACCGTTTTTCATTTCAGCTCTCAAAACATCACCCGTAGAGATGTGAAACAAGCCGTACTTTTTAATAATCATATCGCTCTGAGTCCCTTTTCCTGATCCCGGAGCTCCAAAAATTACAATATTCAACATACTTATATCGGTTTATTTGTGCACTTTATTGTCACCTTTTCACCGTATTAAAATTTTAAGGTCAAAGATTATTAATCCGCAATCACATAAATATCTTTCAAATTACGCCCCTGTTCGTCATAATCCAATCCATAACCCACGATAAAATCATTAGGTATCTCAAGAGCCGCATAGTCAACATGTACATCGCATTTCAACGCTTTCGGTTTAAAAAGCAGAGTTGCGATTTTCACCTGTTTCGGTTCTCTTTCTTTTAGCTGATTAATAATCCGCTGCATCGTGAAACCAGTATCGATAATATCCTCAACGACTATCACCGTACGGTCTTTAATATCTTCATCCAATCCATGAATAATTTTTACGACACCAGTCGACTGCGTACCAGAATAAGATTTCATGCGCATAAATGTGATTTCGCTTTCGATCGTTATTTCTCGTAAAAGATCCGCCGCAAAGACAAATGCACCGTTCAAAACGCAGATAAACAGAGGATTTTCTCCGGCTAATTCGTTATTGATACGAGCAGCTATCTTTTCTATAGCAGCTTTAATTTCCTCTCGCCGAATATAAGGCCTGAATGTTTTGTCTTTAATCTGAATAGTGTCCATCGAATCTTGGATATGTAATGAATTTATAGTCGGCAAAGGTATAACAAATATACCTATTGTAAAAAATAACCGACTATTTTTCTCTTCAGACAAATGAATTTTTAAACTATTTCACCCCGTGCATTTTCCCGGTAAGCCATTTGCTGACTGCCAACAAAAATAACCCAAGTAAAATCGATGTAACCGCAATCACAGCGAAAATACTCATTGCTCCCAACGATACGAAAAACGAAGCGATAAAGCCGGCTGTGATATTCGCAAAGAAACTGCTCAACATCCAGACACCCATCATCAGAGACGCCAGTCTGACCGGAGATAATTTCGATACCATAGAAAGACCTATCGGGGACAAACAAAGCTCTCCCATCGTATGCATCAGATAAGTACCCAAAAGCCACAATAAATTAGCTTTTACAAGAACCGAAGCATCGTCTCCGCCACGTTGCCATACAGCCCCGAGCACCAAAACAAATCCTAATCCCAACAAAATCATCCCCATAGCCATTTTTATCGGTATAGAAGGATTCTTTCCTCTCTTAGAAAGAAATCCCCAAAACATAGAGAATAGAGGAGCTAACAGAATAATGAAAACAGGATTTACCGACTGAAACCATTCTGTCGGAATAACAAATCCTAAAACATTCCGATCAATGTATTTGTCGGTATAAAGGGTGAGCGAACTACCAGCCTGTTCAAATCCGGCCCAAAAGAAAATGCAAAAAGCTACAAGAATAAATATAACCATTGTTCTATCCTTTTCCTCTTTGGTCAACGGCTCTTTTTCCACATTCCCGTCTTCATCCTTTTTTAACGCCGGTTCTTTACAAAGATCGCCGAGAAAACGGTTCGACAAGAAATTATAACATATCTGTCCCAACATCATTCCGAGTCCGGCAGCAACAAACCCCCAACGATACCCGTAAGTAATAGCCAAATAACCCGTAATCAAGGGTGCTATAAGCGCCCCGACATTAACCCCCATATAAAAAATCGTATAGGCAGAATCTTTTCTCGGATCATCAGGTTTATACAAGTCTCCGACGATGACCGCAATATTCGGCTTAAAAAAGCCGTTTCCAATAATCAGCAAAAATAACCCCAACGACAGGAATACAGGATCGGCCTTCGCGGCCAAACAGAATTGCCCGATCATCATCGTAATGCCTCCGATCGTTATCGATTTTCGTTGTCCTAAATAATTATCGGCAAGCCAGCCTCCTATCAACGGAGTAAAATAAACAAATCCTGTAAAAAAGCCATAAATAAGACTCGCTTGCCTGGCATCGAAACCCAAGCCTCCCTCCATTGCCGTCTTGGTCAAATACAAAATAAGCATGGCCCTCATGCCATAATAACTAAAACGCTCCCACATCTCCGTAAAGAACAGAAGGTACAGACCTTTTGGATGTCTCGTTATACTCGTACTCATAAAAAATAGCTATCTTTGTTGATATTTGAGTGGCGAAATTAGACAAAAGTTCTATATTTATCCAATTTTAAACGATTTATTTTGTAATTATCTTTTTTACATTGCAAAATTCAATACAAAATGAAAATATTCTTTACAAACGAAACAAAGAAACTCGATCGGTTTACTATTGAAGATGAGCCGATCAAGTCTATTGATTTAATGGAACGGGCTGCATCATCCGTTACATTCGAAATCATATCCCGATGGAAACGCAACACACCGGTTGTCGTTTTTGCAGGTCCTGGAAATAACGGAGGTGATGCTCTTGCAGTTTCCCGAATGCTGATAGAAGAAGGCTATACACTGGACATATATTTATTTAATCCGCTTCAAAAATTATCGCAAGACTGTCTCAAAAACAGAGACCGGCTGCAAACAATAGAAGGGCTGAAATTTTCAAAATCGGTAAAACCATCCGATTCGACAAACACATTCCCTCACAACGGCTCACACTTCACGGAGATTACAAACGAATTTATCCCTCCGACACTGACTAAAGGAACACTTGTTATAGACGGATTATTCGGATCTGGATTGAGCAAACCTCTTTCCGGAGGATTCGGGTCTGTCGTACAATATATCAATTCTTCCGATGCAACTGTCGTGTCTATTGATCTGCCATCAGGACTTTTCGGGGAAAACAATACAGAGAACATTCCCCGAAATATTGTTCAAGCAGATCTTACGATCACATTTCAATATCCCAAATTAGCGTTCATGTTTGCCGAAAACGAACAATTTACCGGAGAATGGAAAATTGTTGATATCGGTATTCACCCTGATATTATCGAACAGACCGAAACTAAATATTATTATATCGAACCGGATGAAGCTGCTCGTATGATAATGAAGCGAAGCCGCTTTGTAAGCAAACATAATGTAGGACATACCCTATTAATTGCCGGAAGCAAAGGAATGATGGGAGCAGCAGTACTGGCAGCAAAGGCCGCACTACACACAGGAGCAGGACTGGTATCGGTTTTGTCGGCTGCTTGTGGAGAAAAAATTCTTCAAACAAGCGTACCTGAAGCGTTATTCATTGCAGATGAACAAGATTCTCACATTTCCGATATAGTTTTAAACAGATCTTATTCTGCAATTGCCGTCGGTCCTGGCTTAGGTCGCCACGAAGAAACCGCCCGGGCATTCTACAAATTGCTCGGACAAATAAAACGTCCGATAGTATTGGATGCCGATGCACTCAACCTATTGGCTGGACATACGGAACTGATTGAAAATCTTCCGAAAAACACTATTCTAACCCCTCATCACTTGGAATTCGACCGATTATTCGGGAAAAATGACACTTCTTACGAGCGACTGAACAAAGCACGGGAAATGGCTATTCGTTACCACATAATCATTGTCCTAAAGGGTGCTAATACCGCTATCATCACACCTAAAGGCGATGTACTCTTCAACAGTTCGGGAAATGCCGGAATGGCTACTGCCGGGAGCGGAGATACTTTGACCGGGATGATCACAGGATTATTGGCTCAAGGTTACCACCCGATACCGGCTGCAATCTTAGGCGTTTTTCTTCACGGAATGGCGGGAGATCTGGCAGCAGAGAAAGATTCTCAAGAATATATAACTGCGAGAGATATCATTTCTCAAATAGGACAAGCCTATAAAAAACTGCACAATTACAGAGTTTAATCTGATAATCAGTATTTTCATTCACAAATTAATTTTATATTTGCATGTGGGTAAAATTCGCATAATGAATAAAAAAATGACTAATATGAAAAAAGGAATCATATCTCTCTGTTTACTCTGCACTATAAGTGCCTTTGCCCAGGAAACAACAAAACTGACGGCCGGAAAGCATAATGAATACGGACTGATTTACTCATTGCCAAAGACGGTTTTCGATATAGAGGTCGTAGCTACCCAAACAATCGTAAAAGCCGGCCCATATTATAAATATGCAGAAAAATATCTGGGTGTACCGGTCAGTATCACCGAGGACAAATCTTCATGGAAATTAGATAAAGCAACGATCAGCAGCTATGGAATAGCGGACAAGGATCAACAATATTTAGTTCAATTCAAATCGGGAAGCACGCCCTATATGTTTCTAAATAAAGACGGTTTACTATTATCGGTAAATACCGATCCTCTGCCCGATAACGCAATATCAAACACTCAAGGGAAAAAGAAAACAGCATCTCCATTAGAGAATAATGAATATGCTTCTGTTCTTACCGAAGAAATGCTGATTTCGGGTTCTACAGCCAAAATGGCAGAGGTAGCAGCCAAACAGATTTACCGGATACGAGAAAGCCGGATGGATCTCTCGACGGGTGACTCCGACCAAAAACCGGCAGACGGAGAAGCATTAAAACTTATGTTACAACAATTAGACGAGCAAGAAAGAAACCTCACGGCTTTGTTCATGGGAACGACTCAAACGCAAACTGTCGTAAAACATTTCACTTGGATTCCACAAGGAGAAACCGCCAATGAAGTAGTTTTCCGTATTTCAGACATATCAGGAATAGTAGGGAAAACCGATCTTAGCGGAGACCCTATTTACATAAATCTCAAGATTACCGAAAAAGGAGAACTCCCGGTAGATGCAAAAGGGAAAGTCAAAGAAATGCCGAAAGGAGCTTTAGCTTATAACATTCCCGGAAAGGCCAAAGCCTCTTTAACGTACAATGGGAAAAATATTTTCTACGGAGAATTTCAAGTTGCCCAATTCGGTGTCGTTTTCGGATTAGCTCCTAACATGTTCGATAACAAAAAAGCTCCGGCTCATGTGACTTTTTATCCTGAAACCGGAGCAATCCGCGAAATAGGACAAACCAGTGACAAATAACTAAAATCAGGACGTATGAAGAATTTATTAATTGTATTGTGTATTCTCCCTGTTATCTTTGGGATCAGTTGTTCCAATACACCGCAAACAGAAAGCACAGGAAATACTGTCTTAGAAAATATATTATCTCGAAAAAGCGTTCGTGATTTTATCGGCAAAAAAGTCGAAAATGAAAAAATAACGATATTATTAAAAGCCGGAATGGCTGCTCCCTCAGGGAGAGATCTTCGGCCTTGGGAACTGATCGTAATACAAAACCGTTCTACTCTCGATTCAATGGCTGCGGAGTTGCCTTATGCAAAAATGCTGAATAAAGCACCAATGGCTATCATCGTATGCGGAGACTCTATTCGCTCTTCTTACTGGTATCTCGATTGTTCGGCAGTTTCAGAAAACATCTTATTAGCAGCAGAATCTCTCGGACTGGGTGCGGTCTGGACTGCCGCTTATCCGTATGAAGACCGCATAAGCACGGTACGGAAATATACAAATATTCCCGAAAATATCATTCCGCTTTGTGTTATACCGGTCGGTTATCCGAATGGGACGCAATCGCCTAAAAATAAATTCGATGAAAAGAAAATCCATTACGAAAAATTCCAATAAATTTTCAAATTAATAAATAGATTATCAAAGCCCATTTATTTACATTTACAGTACCTGAATATGCACTGATTTATATCATGATATTCAGGGATATTCAGTAAATGTCCCTAAAAAGTAAGATGGCATATAAAGTCGATAGAGTATAATCACTTTATATGCCATTATTATTGCTCTTTTTCTGTGTTTTTTCATATA
>ERZ825525.144-NODE-144-length-102365-cov-8.351637_pt1 | contig 102365 bp, 79 predicted proteins | sample MGYA00519930_ERZ825525 | MGnify/ENA primary metagenome ERZ825525 (study PRJEB31778, sample SAMEA3449203) | human gut metagenome | biome: human gut; feature: human-associated habitat; material: faeces | place: United Kingdom | collected 2010/2012 ... | reverse complement strand
ACTTAACCCAACATCTCACGACACGAGCTGACGACAACCATGCACCACCTGTCTCAACTTTCCCCGAAGGGCACCTTATATATCTCTATTTCGTTAGTTGGATGTCAAGTGCTGGTAAGGTTCTTCGCGTTGCTTCGAATTAAACCACATAATCCACTGCTTGTGCGGGTCCCCGTCAATTCCTTTGAGTTTCAACCTTGCGGTCGTACTCCCCAGGTGGATTGCTTATTGCGTTAGCTGCGGCACGGAAGGGGTCAGACCCCCCACACCTAGCAATCATCGTTTACAGTGTGGACTACCAGGGTATCTAATCCTGTTTGCTCCCCACACTTTCGAGCCTCAGCGTCAGTTAAAGCCCAGTTGGCCGCCTTCGCCACCGGTGTTCCTCCGAATATCTACGCATTTCACCGCTACACTCGGAATTCCGCCAACCTCTACTTCACTCAAGAAAACCAGTTTCAACTGCAGTCTACAAGTTAAGCCTGTAGTTTTCACAGCTGACTTGGCTTCCCGCCTGCGCTCCCTTTACACCCAGTAATTCCGGACAACGCTTGCCACCTACGTATTACCGCGGCTGCTGGCACGTAGTTAGCCGTGGCTTGCTCCTTAGCTACCGTCATTATTCTTCACTAAGAACAGAAGTTTACAATCCGAAAACCGTCTTCCTTCACGCGGCGTTGCTGCATCAGGGTTTCCCCCATTGTGCAATATTCCCCACTGCTGCCTCCCGTAGGAGTCTGGGCCGTGTCTCAGTCCCAATGTGGCCGTTCAACCTCTCAGTCCGGCTATGGATCGTCGACTTGGTAGGCCGTTACCCCACCAACTATCTAATCCAACGCGAGCCCATCCTTCGGCACCTCAGTTTTGGTATCTCGATCATGCGGTCAAGACACTTTATGCGGTATTACCGTCCGTTTCCAGACGCTATCCCCCTCCGAAGGGCAGGTTGCTCACGCGTTACTCACCCGTCCGCCACTCAGTCATATCATTATTCATTCCGAAGAAATCATAAATCAAGCTTCGTTCGACTTGCATGTGTTAAGCACGCCGCCAGCGTTCGTCCTGAGCCAGGATCAAACTCTTTAGTTTAATCTGACTATGTTAACTTTTGGTCGAGTCTTACCTCAACCGCTGGCTAAAATCCTTAAAATTGACTGTGTTTCAATTCTTTCTTACTATTCTGTTGTCAAGCTTCTCGCCGTACCTCTTTGATACAGCCTATTTATAATACTACATTCGCCAATTTATGTCAACGATTTTCGCCTTGTTTTTCAAAAAAAATTGAGCAAAAATTGCAACCGTTGACACTTTTTGACAATGCGTATTTTCCTTTTTCCGCAAACCGATTGACCGCAGTTAAATGCGGAAAATTTGCACATTACAGCACGGCAACAAGTCGCAATTCTATGCCGACGACGGAGTAATTTTGCTGTTTTTCGGGGGAATAGTAGACATCCATATCTTTGGGGGAAGCCGTGGGCACGGTGTCCGCCGTGTAGCCGCATTTCAACAAATCCATGTTGGCGTACAGTTGCTCAAACGATGGAAAAATGTGCAGTTTTTCCACTACCGTTACTATTTTTTTGCCACTTGACCTGTTTTGAAAGCAAATGTAGTTTCCCTCTTTAACCTGCTGGCGTTTTTCGTCGTACAACCGCATTTCCACGGTTTTTTCACCGCTTTGGATAGCCCGAAAAGGTGCGTCGTGAAGGTCCATTCGGTGCAACGTTACATCCAGCAGATACTCCCTGCACAAAAATGTGCGTTTGCCGTCGTAGGACTGCTGATTACCGCCGGAAACGTAGTTGAATCCGCACTTTTCTATTACACGCTGCGAGGGCGTATTGCGTACGTCGTGTCTTGCCAGAAACCGACATGTTCCTTTTTCCGCAAAGTAGGCTATTGTAGCGAAAGTCGCCTCCGTGCAGTAGCCGTTACCCCAAAAATGGCGGTTTAAGGTGTAGCCTATTTCTTTGTACTTTTTGTCCACAATGTCCAGATGGCAACTTATGCAACCGATAAGTTCGCCGTCTTTCAGAAAAATGCCGAAATTGTCCTGCTGCTGTTGAGGCGACGTCAGCCACTCCTCCGCTTGCGACACGTCGGTGTAGGTGTCGTAGCGCAGATAACGTGTAACCTCCCCGTCGCTTGTCCATTGGAAAACACGTGGTGCGTCCTCCTTGCACATGGGCATCATTACAAGACGTGGCGTTTCAAAGTACAAACCGCCTTCTTTGGCAAGTTGCAAACGCCTGTTGAGCGGATGATTGACGTCAAAAATAGTAATTTGTTTTTCCATGTTTTCTCCTGTTGGCACAATTACTGCAATTTATTGTAGCAAAATGATTTTTTACCGTCAACAATTTCTTGACAAACAAGCCTGTGGCGGCATTTCAAAATTTTGTTTCGTCTTCGCTGTTAAATTGCCGTGCGCATTTTCCGACGTTTTGTGTTTTGCCTGTTTACACAAATTTCCTGCGTGAAACACCTTTACAAATATTATTCAAACAAATGTGCCCTTTATTTTTTGTACACGCTTTGCAAAGAAAAAAGGCGGCTTGAAATAAACCGCCTTTTTGTGCTTTTACAATTATTCGTCAGTCTGAAGTTTCTTTGCTTCTTCCACGATTTTAGCCACGTTTTGCGCAGGTACTTCTTCGTAGCGTGCAAATGTGAGTTCGTACTTGCCACGTCCCTGCGTCATGGAACGCAAATCCGTTGCATACTTCAGAATTTCGCTTAACGGGGCTTCTGCCGTTACAAGTTGTTTACCTCCCACAACTTCCGTACCCATGATACGTCCACGGCGTTTGTTCATGTCCCCCATTACGTCGCCCAGATAGTTGTCGGGAACGGTGATTTTCAGTTCGTAGATGGGTTCCAAAAGTACCGGTCCTGCCTTTACGCAACCGTCTTTGTAGGCAAGTTTCGCCGCCATCTGGAAGGCGATGTCCTTACTGTCAACGGGGTGGGAAGAACCGTCAAACAACGTACATTTGAGGTTTACCATGGGGTATCCTGCCAAAACGCCCTTCTGAATAGCGTCACGCAAGCCCTTTTCCACCGAAGGAATGAACTGACGGGGAACGGTGCCTCCTACTACTGCGTCCACAAATTCAAACACGCCGTCCGCTGCGCCAGGTTCGAAACGCACTTTGCAGTGTCCGTACTGTCCTGCACCACCCGATTGTTTTTTGTGTTTGCCTTCTGCCTCGGCAGATTTGCGAATGGTTTCACGGTAGGGAATGCGGGGGTCGGTGAGCACCGCTTCCGACTTAAACTTGGATTTGAGTTTTTTGCAGATAACGTCGAGTTGTGTTTCGCCCAAACCGGACAAAATCATTTCGCCCGTTTCGGGATCTTTGGTTACGGTGAAGGAAATGTCTTCGTCCTTCAACTTGGACAAACCGCCGAAAACCTTGTCTTCGTCGCCCTTGTTGGCTGCATAAACCGCACGTGAATACACCGGTTTGGGTAATTGCACGGGGGGAATGACGATGTCCTTACTGTCTGAAAGTGTGTCGCCTGTGGATGTTGCGGAAAGTTTGGTAAGGCAGGCAATGTCGCCGGCGCATGCACAGTCGGCAGGCTCTTGCTTTTTGCCCTTCAAAAAGTACACCGTACTTACCTTTTCCGTTGCGTCCTTGGACGTGTTGTACAGCGTTACGCCGCTTTTGAGAGTGCCGGAAACCACTCTGAACAGCGAAAGTCTGCCGAAACTGTCGGCAATGGTTTTGAATACACGCAAAACAAGGGGACCGTTTTCGTCGGCTTTGAGGGACACTTCCGTGTCGCCTTTCTTTGCCTTGGTAACGGTGACGGACGCATCGGGAAGCATATCCACAATGATGTCCATGAGAGCCTTTATTCCCTTGTTTGCCGTTGCAGAGCCTGCCACAACGGGCACTGTCTTGCATTCAAGCAAACTTGCGGCAAATCCACGGGAAACTTCTTCGGAAGAAAGCGTTTCCCCTTCAAAAAACTTCATCATGAGTTCGTCGTCGCTTTCCGCGGCAATTTCCACAACGGAATCGTAGGTTGCAGAAACTTCACCCTGCAAGTCGGCAGGTACTGCTTCCGTAGCGTCGGTAACAAGATTGACGTACGTTCCGCTTATAACGTTGGCGTAACCAACCATTTTGTGTCCTTCCAACTTGGGCACGACGATGGAACACACCTTGCCGAATTTTGCTTTGATGGAAGAAACGGTTGCGGGGAAGTTGGAATTTTCCTTGTCGATGCCGTTGACAAAAATCATAGCGGGGATTTTGTGTTCCGTGCAATATTCCAAAGCCTTTTCCGTACCTACGGACATGGAACCCGTTGCGCCGGTAACGATAATTGCGCTGTCGGCAACGGAAAGCGCTTCCAACATTTCACATTCAAAATCGAAGTAGCCGGGTACGTCTATTATGTTGATTTTGGTGTTCTTGTAGTTGCAATTTGCAACAGAAAGGCTGATGGAAATTTTACGTGCTATCTCTTCCGGATCAAAGTCCATTGTGGAGTTTCCGTCGTCCACTTTACCAAATCTGTCAAGAGCGCCCGCATTATAAAGAATTGCTTCCGCCAAAGAGGTTTTTCCTTCACCGCTGTGTCCAATCAACGCAATGTTTCTGATGTCTTTTGCAAATACTGCCATTTTTGTACTCCTAGATATTATTGTCGGCTTTTGGGTCAAGCCCACTAACAAATATTATATACTATTCAAAAGTGATTTTCAATAGGCAATTTGTAATTCATCCACAAAAAAATGATATTTTTGTTGTAAATCCACGCCTTTTTCGCCACAGATTTTGACGGTGCTTTCCTCTTTGAGATTTTTTTTGTACTTTTTGCGTAACTTGCGAGCCACTCCCTCCAAACTGTCGAAAACGTGCGTGTTGGGGAAAACCCTCGAAAAACAGTGTTTGTACAAATTCATACTGCTGTTGCCAAGAGCGATACAGTCAAACTTTCCGTAGTAGTTTTGCGTCGCATCCTCGATGTAAGACACAATTTCCCGCTCGTCCGCCCTTTCCGCCAAAACAGGAAACTGTTCCAATGCCAGCGGTATTACGTTGGGAAAGCGTGAAGATGCCCTTGCCACAAACTTGTCCCCCACCACCAGCACCTGCGAGGCAGTGTAGGTAGAAGCGTGCAAAATGGGGGCGTCGCACCCGAAAACGTCGATGTCCTGACGTGAAGAAAGGTTTTTGACGGCAGCCATTGACAGCGCAGTGGAAGAAAACACTACCGTGTCGAAGTTTTGTTGCACCGCATCTTCCACGCAATGCAGGGCAATGTCGCAAAGTTGTTGCCTGCTGAAATTTCCCAAAGGGAAATGATTGTCCAAAATTTTGACGGTGTAGTCGGCGTAAAGTCCGTACTTCAACTTGTTTAGTGTTGCAAATGCCCCCACCCCGTCGTCGATTATTGCTATTTTCACATTGCACCTCCCACAACTGTTACTTAAATATTGTACGGACAAAAGGTGAAAAAAATGTTTGAAAAAAGTTGTGTAACCGCCCAAACGGTGGCCTTTTTCATTTTTGAAAAAATATTGTTTGTGCCGCAGGAAAAAGTTTGACGGGGCAAAGTGAAGGGCACACGTTTTTACCAAACAAGACAAACGTTTTGCCAAAAGACAAAAAGTGCCGTGAACGCTTTTTCAAAAAGCAAATGCAGTGATTTTCCATAAACGCAAAACAGAAAAATTTTTGACGGAATAAAAACATTTACAACAAGGGAAGAATATGATATAATAAACAAACTAGCGTTGAATTTTCGGGGGTGTTTTCAAGATTCGCCCGGCGTTGAAGGAGATTCGGTAAGCGTGCCGCAGTGCCTACTGCGTATCAAGGCAAACTTAAATTAAACGCTAATAATAGCACAAGCCGTTCTTACAACAGAGTGGCACTCGCTGCGTAATTTAATCGCGCGCATCGCACCGCACCATTACACACGGTGAGGATTGCGGTGTCAGACAGTGTGTATCGCAAGACGCTGTTTGGTTTGACGGCGGTTTGTTAAATCAATAAACCTCAACGTTGTTTTCCCTGTCTGTCGGGGAGGCAACGCAAAACTTAAAGACAGACTTTGCACGGAGAAAACCGAGTAGTCTTGCGTTGGTACACGGGTGCAATTCCCGTCACCTCCACCAAAAATAAAAACGGAATCGCCTTTTTGTGCGGTTCCGTTTTTCGTTGTGCGTGTATTTTGACTTTTTGTTACCAGACTGAACGCCTATGTTAACCTCACAAAAGTGTCAAGACAAATTTTTACCTTTTGTTTTTTGTGGTTTTCGAAGCAACGGCGGTTTGGCTTTATGCCCGTACTTTACCGTTGCACTACTTACAACTTGAAGTTGCCGTCATTTTTATTTTTGCAAAAAGTGCAGTAAGTTATTGTTTGGCTTGCCACTCGCTTAACGTTGCCTTTTACTCACCTTGCGGTTTGCCGTTTGGTACATTGTGCGCAGGTTGCGTCAGGTTGATTGCTTTGCCACTGTTGCCGTGGAAGAAGCGGACTTTATTTGTTCCTTGTTGAATTGCAACATGTACAGTTCGTAGTAGCGTCCTTTGTGCTTCAACAGTTGGTCGTGGTTGCCTTGTTCGATTATTTCGCCGTGCGAAAGCACTATTATGTTGTCGGCGTGCTGAATTGTGGAAAGACGGTGCGCCACAATCAGCATGGTGCCGACGTTCATCATCTTGGAAAGGGAATCCTGAATCAGCACTTCCGTTTCCGTGTCGATGTTGGCTGTCGCCTCGTCCAGAATCATTACCTCGGGACGGTGAATTATCGTGCGGGCAAAGGAAAGCAACTGACGTTGTCCTGCGGAAAAGTTGTTGCCCCGTTCACGCACTTCTTCGTCCAGCCCGTGGGAAAGTTTGTCGATAAACTTGTCGGCATTGACGTACTTGCACGCCTGCAAAATTTGCTCGTCGGTGAATTCCTCGTCACGAAGCACAATGTTGCTGCGAATTGTCCCTGCAAACAGGAATACGTCCTGCAACATTTGTCCGAAGTGCCTGCGCAAATTGCTTATTTTGATGTGACGGATGTTTATTCCGTCCAACAGAATTTCGCCCTTTTGAATGTCGTAGTTGCGGCACAGCAACGACAAAATTGTAGTTTTGCCGCTTCCCGTTGCTCCGACAAACGCCACAGTCTGTTTGGCGTCGATGTGGAAACTGACGTCTTTCAAAATCCATTCGCCTTCGTTGTAGGCAAACCAAACGTGTTTAAACTCTATTTCGCCACGCACTTTTTCCAACTCGATGGCGTCGGGCTCGTCCACCACGTCGGGCTGAATGTCCATAATGGTGAAAATCTTTTCCGCCGACGCAAAAGCCGATTGCAAACGGTGGAACTGCTCGGCAAGGTTCTGAATGGGATTGAAAAACTTGGAAATGTACATGTAGAACGCCACGATTGTTTCGCTGGTTACCACCTGTCCCATAAAGTTGATGTTGTCCAGATACCCCTTACTTCCCAAAAAGAACAGGCACAGTACGGATGAAATGTACAGCATGTACACTGCGGGGCGGAAAATACCAAACACAAAAATCTGCTCACGCTTGGCATTGTACAATTTTTTGCTTTTGGCGGTGAATTCTTCCATTTTGCTTTCTTCACGGTTGAAAATCTGAATGACTTTCATGCCGGAAAGGTTTTCCGAAAGGAAGGTGTTTACATCGGTGTAGCCGTCCTTAACCTTGCGGAACGCCCGACGTGAAAATTTGCGGAAAATTACCGTGAACAGCAACACGAAAGGTACGAAACACAGCACCATCAACGTCAGCATGTAATTGACGCACAGCATTGCCACAAAAACGCCGATAATTACGAAACAGTTTTTGACGAGATTGACCAAAAGCCCCGTGAACATCATGGAAATGGCGTTGGTGTCGTTGGTGACACGTGTTACCAACGTTCCCACAGGTATCTGCACAAGTTGCGCCTGCGAAAGACTTTCGATGTGTTTGAAAGCGTCCTCACGCAACGTAGAAATTATTTTTTGCCCCGTGATTTGCAACAGTATCGACTGTGCGTAGTTGCTGGCAAGGGATACGATAAGAATACTTGCGTACAGCGCTACACGCCACACAAGGTCGTTAAGCAAAAAGTCGCTTTTCACAAGTTTCTCGATGTCGGAAACAAGCAACGGGGAAACAATGTCGTAGGTGATGGTGAGAAGCATCATAAATCCCACAATCACAAAATTTTTCCAATAGGGTTTGGCGTAGGCAAGCAACCGTTTCATAAGGTCGCCGTCCTTCATCTTTCTGTCAAAGCCTATCGCCGTTTTTTTGTCCTTAACGGAAGCGTAGGCAATGATGATAAAGGTGGAAAACACTCCCAAAATTGCGCCTACAATCAGAAGGGGAAGATACTCTTTCATTACATACCCTCCTTTTCTTCTTCAAGTTTTTGCAATTCCACCATATTTTTGTAGTCGGGGCATTGCTCTATCAACTGCTCGTGGGTGCCGAATCCCACCACCTTGCCTCCGTCCATGTACAGCACCTTGTCCATGTTGCGTACTGTGGAAACACGGTGGGCAATGAGAATTGTCGTTTTACCAAGGCGGCTTTCTTTCAGGTTGGAGAGAATTACCTTTTCCGTGTCGGTATCCACGGCGGAAACGGAGTCGTCCAAAATGAGAATGGGCGCATCTTTGATTAACGCACGGGCAATCGAGATACGCTGTTTCTGACCGCCGGAAACGGTAACGCCATGCTCACCCAAAACAGTGTCGTAACCGTGCTGGAACTCGGAAATGTTGTCGTCCACGTCGGCAAGTTGCGCCGAACGTATTATCTTGCGCATGTCCGCCTTGCCTGTGGCAAAGGCAATGTTGTTGGCTATTGTGTCGCCGAAAAGATAGTTGTCCTGCGGCACATAGGCGCAGAAGTTGCGCAGACTTTTTATCGTGATGTCGTTGACGTCCTTGCCGTCCACAAACAATGTGCCGTCGGGCACGTTGTAGCACCGCAAAATTAGGTCGGCAACGGTGGTTTTTCCGCAACCCGTCTTGCCTATTACGCCGATACTTTCACCAGCCTGTATCTTGAAGGAAACGTTTATCAAAGCGTCGTAGTCGGCATCGGGATGGCGGAATGTGAGGTTGCGAAACTCTATTTCGCCGTCGACTTTTTCCACCGCCGTTGCCGTGGGTTTGTCGATAACTTCGTTTTTGGTGTCCAACAGTTCCGAAACACGGTTGAGCGACGCTTTGCCACGTGAAGTCATGTCGATGAGGTCGGTTATTGCCATTATCGGCCAAACAATGGAATTGAAGTAGCCGATGAATTCCATCAGTTGCCCCGAATCGAACTTTTTGAGGTACACAAGGTAACCGCCGTAGCCCAAAATTACGCAAATTACCGATTCAACAAAAAGGGTAACGCAAATGTTGAGCAGAGTGCTGATTTTGGTGTAGGCGACGTTGGCTTTTTCGTTTTTCTTGTTGAGCCAACGGAATGCCAACAATTCCTTGAATTCCTTGACAAACGCTTTGATGACGGCAATGCCGGAAAAACTTTCCTGAGCAAAGTCGGAAAGGTCGGAAAACGCCTGCTGGCGTGCGTCCCACTTCATGGTTATGTACTTGCCCACTATTATTCCTATTGCCAACATCAACACCATCGGTATCAGGGAAAACAGCGTAAGTTTCCAATCCATCTGGAACATTTTGTACATGGACATTCCGCCGAGGAACAGCGCATCGCATGCCATCATTACGCCCCACCCGAAACACTCCTGCAAGGTGTCCAGATCGTTGGTGAACAGCGACATGAGATTTCCCACTTTGTTGCGTTGGTAAAACTGCACGGGAAGTGTTTTGCAGTGATTGAACATTCTGTCACGCAAACCCTGTTCCACCTTTACGCCGGGAATGAAAAAGCAAATTCGCCATGTGAAACGTCCCAAAACGATGATAACTATCACCACGAACAAAGGCGAACAAATTTCATTCCACAAATAGTTGGCGTCAAACGGTACAGAAACTCCGTCCACCACCACAAAACCATTGTTTATGCCGTTTATTACATTGCCGTACAATTCGGGAATTTTCAACTGAAAGTAGTCCACGGCAATAAGAGCGCACAAGCCCAATATCAGCAGCGGCGCATATCGCACATAATACTTGTTGATGTATTTGCCCAGAATCATAAAAAATCTCCTCGCAAAGAGTGAAAGTAAAATGTTTACTGTTAAAATTAAATATAAGTATCATTAAACCACACAATATTTTTTTTGGCAAACATTTTTAACTGCAAAAAACCTTTTTTTGAAACAAAAAACGCCTTGCCGAAACACTTTTTTGTTTTTCAGGAATTGTACACACAAGATAAATTTGACAGAAATGTAATACCGCAACAAATTTTGAAACAAAAAACACTAGTGCGCACAAAAAAGCGTCCTTTTTGTACGCAAAAATTGTTTCGGAAAAGTTTGCCGTTACTTACAGTTTCAGCAGTTCCGAAAGACTTTCAACAGACACCGAACGGCAACACGGCGGGAAAATTTAACGACATTTTACACGCAGCGGTGAAGAGCGAAATGAAATTTAATGGTAATTTACATGCATGAGTGAATGGTACACGTTTGCTTAATTGCCCTTTGCTCCCTCATTGTGTACAAAAGATACACTACCGTACATAAAAAATGCGTACCTTTGGGTACGCAAAAATTGTTTCGGAAAAGTTTGCCGTTACTTACAGTTTCAACAGTTCCGAAAGACTTTTCAACGGCGAAAAACTGTGGGCGATGTATCTTCCGCACACTTGAAGCGCCTGTTTGGAAAGGGAATCGGCAACGTTGAGATTTTTGATTTTTTCCATAGGCAGGCTTTCCACCATTTTGCAAAGCGACACTACGGCGCTATCCACCCTGACGCTGTCGGCACTGCGGCAACCGTCGCAAACCACGCCACCACGCTGACTGTCCAGAAACAACGGCACGTTGCTTGCTCCGCACACCGAACATTTGGAAAAATCCAAAGAAAAGCCTTCCAATTTCAAAAATTCCAAAATAAATTTGAGGGTTATCAGCAGTGCGTTGACGCCGCCAAGCAACTGCTCCAACGCTTTCAGCAATGTTACAAACACGCCTGCGTCCGCTTCGCCCTCCTCCGTGTAGTTGACGATACATTCGGCAATGACGCAAGCGGCAAAGTAGGCAAAAACGTCTTCTCGCAGTTCGTAGAAACTGTGCAGTTGCTCGCACGTCTTCAAGGTGAAACGTGTGCCGTTTTGCGCAAGTTCGTACTGACCGAAACAAAACTGGTCGCAAGCAAACTTCAACTTTGCGCCGCCCTTTCGTACGCCCTTTGCATGCACGGATATTTTGCCCTGTTCCAAAGAATACAGGCACACCAATTTATCGTTTTCTTTGTAGTCGGTGGCTTTCAGCGCCACCGCTTTTGTCGTTACGTCCATTTGAAAGTTCCCTGTACAACCTGTAATAGGCGGGATTGCCCGTTTCCTCAAACAATTTCCAAACAATGTCTTTCATTTTGCAAACTCCTTTTGCCGTGGGAAACTTCCGTAACGGTTACCATTAGTTTGCTTTTTTGAAAGTGTCTTTATACAAAAGCGAAAAATACACGGCAACATTTGCTGTCGCACTACTTGCGATTGGAATACCCCAACTCGTTGAGTACCGAAGGATTGTTGCGCCAATCTTCCTTGACCTTTACCCAAAGCGTGAGGTACACGCCTGCGTCCAGCATTTTTTCTATGCTTTCCCTTGCGTGCGTGCCTATTGCCTTTATCATTGCGCCCTGTTTGCCCAAGACGATGGGTTTGTGTGAAGCCTTTTCCACCAGCACTGTGGCGTCGATATCCCAAGTTGAGCCGTCCCACTGCATTTTGTTTATTACGACTCCTATGCCGTGGGGAATTTCCTTTTCACAACTCAAAAGCACCTTTTCACGTATTATTTCGCACACAAGGTAACGCTGGCTTTTGTCGGTAACGTCGTCTTCTTCAAAGTACATTTCACTTCCCGTGAGGTACTTTTTCAACGCTTCTCGCAGTTCGTCCACGCCCTTGTTGCGTTTTGCGGAAACGCAGTACACTTCCGCAATGCCGTCGATTTCGTTGAGTTTTTGCAATTCGGGCATTAGTTTCGGCGGTTGCGTGATGTCGATTTTCGTTACCGCCACCACAACAGGTACGCCTTTACGCAGGTACTTTCTGACCTGCGCAAGTTCCTTTTCGTTTATGCCGTCGTGTCCGTCCACCACGGTGAGAACACAGTCCACGTCGGCAACGGCGTTGTCGATGCTTTTGAGCATGTAGTCGCCCAAGGCATTTTGACTTTTCAAAAAGCCGGGAGTGTCCACAAACACAATCTGGCTGTCCTCGTCCGTCCAGATGCCCATTATGCTGTCTCGTGTGGTTTGCGGCTTAGGAGAAACAATGGAAACCTTTTGTCTGATAAGCGCATTAAGCAATGTGGACTTGCCTGCATTGGCAAGTCCCACAATGGCAATGAAACCGGTTTTTCTCATACTAATCCCTCGTTACCCCTGCCTTGTCCAAAATTTCTTTTTGCAAGGTTGTCATTTGTTTTTCATCTTCGGCGTTCATGTGGTCGTAGCCCAACAGATGAAGCAATCCGTGCAGGGAAAGAAAGCAAATTTCCCTTTTCAGACTGTGTCCGTAGTTTTCCGCCTGTTCCTTGGCACGTTGCAGACAAATTACCACGTCGCCGATGTTGAGTCTGCCCGTTTGAGGGTCGGTATCTTGCGGAAAAGAAGATACGTCCACCGCTTTCCGTTGCAAATCTACCGTGGGAAAGGACAGCACGTCCGTTACCGAATCCACACTGCGAAAACGGCTGTTGAGTTCTTTTATTTCCTCTTCGCCCACTATCGAGAGGGACATTTCCAACTGTTTGGAGGGTTGGCCCAAACGTCTGAGGGCGCATTCCAACACTTTTTTGACGGCAAATCTCTTTGTGCCTATGTTTGTGAACAGAATTTTCATTTGTCGCCTTCCATTTTGATTTCGGGGTACTTGATGCGTTTGTGACGTATTCCCAAAAACGTGGTGATGATGGTACTTTTGATGATGTCTATTTCCTTCATTGTTATGTCGCAGTTGGAAAACTGCTCGAAGGTTAGACGCTCGTTGACAATGTCGTCCACGATTTTTTCCGCCTTGGACTTGTCGCCGCTGGCACGCAAAGCCGCTTCCGAAGCGTCGCAAATCATAAGTATTGCGGAAATTTTACTTGTCGGTTTGGGACCGTCGTAGCAGTAGCCGTCGTAAGGCAGGTCGCCGTCGGTGTATTTTTTGGCTTTGTAATAGAAAAATTTCAGCGGCATGGTGCCGTGATGTTCCATTATCGCAGCCTGCACTTCCTTGGGAAGGTCGTACTCCTTGGCAATGGCAAGACCGTTTACCGTGTGCAACTTTATCATGTTTACGCTGGCTTCCGGCGTCATTGCGTCGTGAGGGTTGATTCCTCCCAACTGGTTTTCGGAAAAGTAGGACGGGTTGCGCATTTTTCCTATGTCGTGGTAGTAGGCGGCAGCCCTTGCCATAACTGCGCTTTGCCCTATCGCCATTGCGCACGCTTCTACATAGGTGGCAACGGTAAGACTGTGGTTGTAGGTGCCGGGGGCTTTTTCAAACAGTTTTTGCATCAGTTCGTTGTCACTGGAAGCAATTTCCGAAAAACGGAAAACGGAAGAAACCTTGAAAAGTTTTTCAAACACAGGCACCAGCATAAACATCAGCATAACGCCGATGATACCGCTGGCAAATGCCAACGCCGCTTTTATGCCGAGGTTTGCCCACGACCAGTTATCGTCAAACATTATGCAACTTATCGCCGTGCAAAGCGCCGCAATAAGTCCCAGGAAAATTCCCACCGAAATGTAACGCAAACGACGGTAGTCCTTGCCCAGAATGTAGGATGCAAACACCATCTGCACCACTCCGCCAAACAGCAGATAGAAGTAACTTTCCGTGCTGACGGTGGCATTTGTCTGCCAGTTGACGCCCTGCATAAAGTACAGCATCACCAACACGAAGTTGGCGAAAAATCCGCTTTTGCCCGACACTATCAGCGACAGAATAAGCGAAGACAGCGCAAAAGGCGCAAGGTAGATTCCGTAAGTGTCCCACATGGACAGCAACTGTATGGCAATGTAGTTTATCACCATCGTGGAAAACATTGCCACTGTGTTGCGCCTTGCTTCCATTGTCTTTCTGTCGGCAAAGTAACAGTACAATGCCAGCGATACAAGCAACAGTGCCGTTGCAATGAGTTGAACTGCAATTTTTGCACCGCTGTCCGTCTTTGCCAATTCCCAGTTGGTTCCTATTGCAAATGCGGAAAACAAAATGAAGGCAACAACGTAGTAAAACACAATCTGTTTCCACTTTATGTTGTTTATCTGTTTTTGTTTTTTAGCCATCGAATTATTTTTCCTCGTTGTTTTCGTACGCCTTGACAATTTGCTGCACAAGCGGATGGCGTACTACGTCTTTTTCCGACAGTCGGATGATTCCTATGTCGTTGATGTCTTTCAATATCTTTACAGCGTGTTTAAGTCCCGAAGTGTGCCCTGCGGGAAGGTCGATCTGCGTGAGATCGCCGGTTATCACCATTTTACTGTTTTCGCCCAATCTTGTCAAAAACATTTTTATCTGTTCTTTTGTGGTGTTTTGCGCTTCGTCCAAAATGACGTAGGCGTTGGACAGCGTGCGTCCCCTCATGTACGCCAACGGCGCAATTTCTATCGTGCCACGTTCCATCATTTTGGAAAAGGAATCCAACCCCAGCATTTCCTGCAAAGCGTCGTACAGAGGACGCAGATAGGGGTTGACTTTTTCCTGCAAATCGCCGGGCAAAAAGCCCAACTTCTCCCCCGCTTCAACTGCCGGTCGGGTGAGAATAATCTTTTCCACCTGTTTTTCCTTGTAGGCGTTGACGGCTATTGCCACGGCAAGGTAGGTTTTGCCCGTACCTGCGGGACCGATGCCGAAAGTTATTGTTTTCTTTTTGAGCAAATCGACGTACTTCTTTTGTCCTACCGTTTTGCTTTTGATGGGTTTGCCCTTGTTGGTGATGGCAACGACGTCGTTCAACAACTCGTCCACCTCGTCCAGTCTGCCGTCTTTGGCGCAACCGCAAAGGTAGTTGACCCTTCCGATGTCCACCGCTTCGCCCGAATAGATGAAACTGCGCAACTTGTTGAGTACTGCAAGGGCACGTTCCACGTCCCTGTCCTCGCCCATAAGTTGACTTTGCCCGTCCTGCATTACCACCTTGACGTCGAAACATTCGCACACAGCCCTTATGTTTTCGTCAAAGGCACCGAAAAGTTTGATGAGTTCGTCCAACGATTCCACTTCTATCTTTTTTGTAACAGTCAAATTGACCTCCTATCGTACATGCCTTTCGCCGTAAACGGTGGCGTACACTCCCTGCGCCGTAACGTCGTACACCGTGTCCGTTACGGTGAAATCTGCCTGTTGCAACGCCTGTTGCAACGCCTGCTCCTGCAGTTGGAGCAAACATTCCTCCAACGTGGCGGCACGTGTTACCGTTGCCGTCTCGAAACAAACCACCCTTTCCACCGTTATGCCCAACGGATACAATACAACAGACGTGCGTTGCTCTCTCCACGAAGCGAAACCGCAGCCGAAACCGTAGTTTTTGCCAAACAGTCGCACCTCGTTGTAGACACAGGTGTTTCCCGTTTCCACCGTTTGCGTGATTGTGCCCGTGTAAGGTGCAAAACCTACGCTTTGCTGTCTTATCACCACTTCGCCCAAGGCGTACACGTCTTGCGTGGTACCGTCGTTGAAAGTTCGCAAACCGTACACAAGCACGTCGCCTTTTTTGACAGCGTCGCCCGTTTTAACCGCGCACGTTCCCTGCTCGCACAGTACAAACGTTACCGTACCGTCGCAAGGAGCGACAATATCTCTTCGGCTGTGCATGTCCACGGGCGTTTCGGCAACTTTCTTTTTGACGGCGTTTACGTACAGCACGCTTCCCTGCCTGTTGATGACGGCGTACATTGCGTCAAGAGAGTTGGCTACGCTGTTTTCCGCAGCGTCTGCGTTGAAATTCCACAAGAAACTGCCTTTACCTATGCCGCAACTTTCCAACGCCGAAAGCACCTCTTCACGGGAAAAATCTCCGCTTACACGCACGTCGAAACAAATGTTGGATGCAACGAAAAGCACCAGGCACAGCACCGCCAGAAAAACGGGTAGCAAAAAGTGTCTTCGGAAGAAGTCTTTCCACCCCTCAACACCTATTTTGCTTATTTTTGTAATATTATAGCACTTATCTTGTAGAAAAGCAACAACCTGCCGTGAAACCCGTGAAGGAACGGTGATTTTGCACTGTCTTCCCTGTCTTTTGACATCAAAAAGGGGGTATTTTTGCGAAAGAATGTTCAGTGTTCGGTTTATGTTGAGCCCTTCGAACCAAATTTCCGTGTTACTTCTTGCCATCTTGCACCGCCACGGAAAGAATTTTACCGCAAATTACCCCGCAATTTTTTTCCAGACAACGTATTTCCAGATTGTCCCCGCAAATTTCCAACATTCCCTGACGCAGGAAAAAACACACCTTTTCACGGGAGTAGAAGGCAATGCCTTTGTGCCCTTCCACTACCGCAACGGTATTGCCGTACACGGAATACTTTCCCCCGCTGACAACGGAGGAAAGTTCCGTTCCGCAAATGTCGGATATGCACTGCAAAAAAGAATTGTTCATACCGATACTATATGACTTTATCGGCTGATTTTTTACCCTTTCACAGCAGTTTGTCTAACAAAGTGTTTACTTCCTGCAACTTTTCCTGCTTTTGTTCGTCGGCATTGAGTACGCAGTGGAAAAGATGGGCTTGCAAAATTTCTTTGTTGGCTTTTGTCAGTATCGCCTGACTTGCCAAAATCTGATTGGACACGTCCATGCAATACCTGTCTTCTTCCACCATTTTGATTATGCCGTCAAGTTGTCCTCTTGCCGTACGCAACAAACGCACGATTTTGTTTTTGTCTGCCTGCATGATTACCTCACAATTTTTCTACCGATACCACGGTGTAGTCCTGACTTTCCACTGCCTGTTTCAGTGATTGGGCAGAAACGTTTCCGCTGACCACTGCGCATTTGTCCTGCAAACTTACGGAAACTTCCTGCACGCCTTCCACGGCTTTCAACGCTTTTTCCACTCGGGAAGTGCAGTGTCCGCACATCATTCCTTCAATTTTCACCAGATATTTCACAGTTTCCTCCTTTTGGACGTCAACGTCCTTTTTTTCCGACAAATCCTCGTCGGGTTTTGATAGAATTTGGCACGAATTTTCGCAACCGTCATTAAAAACTTTGCACGCACACTGATTTTTTCCCTGCTGTGAAGTGAGCCTTTCGGGACGGAAAAAATTGAGTGTGAGCGCATTTGTTACCACAAAAAGACTGGACAGACTCATGGCGGCTGCGGCAATCATGGGATTGAGTTTCAATGCCAACGGCGTGAGAAACAGTACGCCTGCCGCAACGGGGATTCCCAGCACGTTGTAGAAAAACGCCCAAAACAAATTTACCTTTATGTTGCGCAATGTCTTTCTGCCCAAGGCAATGGCTGTCGCCACATCGTTGGGGTCGTTTTTTACAAGTATCACGTCGGCGCTGTCCACCGCTATGTCGGAGCCGTTTGCCACGGCAAATCCCACATCGGCACGTGTGAGCGCGGGTGCGTCATTGATGCCGTCGCCCACCATCGCCGTTACTCCGCTTTGCATCATCTGAGATATTTTTTGTTCCTTCTGATCGGGTAGTACTTCGGCAAAGAAGGTGTCTATGCCCACTTTGTCGCACACGGCTTGCGCCGACAGTGCGTTGTCCCCCGTGAGCAATGCCGTTTTCACTCCCATTTTGCGCAACCTTTCCACCGCTTCGGCGGACGTTTCCTTTATTTGGTCGCCCACGCCCACAATGCCGATGACGCTGTTTTCCTGCGCCACGTACAGACACGTCAGCGCCTGTCTGGCGTATTCGTCAGCCTTTTGCTTGAAGGAATTTTGCGTAACCTTTTGCCGTGCAAGCAATTTTTCGTTGCCTACGCAGTAGGTTTTGCCAGTAATCTTTGCAACGACGCCCATGCCTGCAACCGTTTGAAATTCCGACGGTTTAGTGAGCGGTATGCCGTGCTGTTCGGCGTAGTCCACAATGGCTTTGCCCAACGGATGTTCGCTTTGTTTTTCCACACCTGCAAGTACGGAAAAGAACTCGTTTTCTTCCACCGTACATTCAAATTGTTGCACACGTGGCTGCCCTACGGTGATTGTGCCCGTCTTGTCGAACACGACGTACTTGACGGAGGCAAGCCTTTCCAAAATCTGACCGCTTTTAACAAGTATTCCGTTTTCCGCTCCCTTGCCCGTTGCAACCATTATTGCCACAGGGGTAGCAAGTCCCAATGCGCAGGGGCAGGAAATTACCAACACCGAAATGGCAAAACCAAGCGCCACGGAAAATGTCTGTCCCAGGGCAAGCCAAACGATGAGAGTTACCAGCGAAATAGCCAACACAACGGGTACAAAAATGCCGGAAATTTTGTCGGCGAGCCTTTGAATGGGCGCTTTGGATGTTCCCGCTTCTTCCACGAGGGTGATTATTTGCGACAGTACGCTGTCTTTGCCTACCGTGGTGACACGCACAAGCACAAAGCCCCCTGAGTTTACAGTGCCTCCGATAACCTTGTCGTTGGGTAATTTTTCCACCGGCAAACTTTCACCGCTTATGGCACTTTCGTTGGCGAAACAGTTTCCTTCCGTTACAATGCCGTCGGCAGGGAAAGACATTCCGCTTTTGACGGCTACAATATCGCCCGCAACCAGACTTTTGCTGTCCACTTCCGTTTCCTTGCCGTCTTTGACAAGCAACGCCTTGTTGGGAACCAACTTACGCAACTTGTTGAGAGCGTCGCCCGTTTTCATTTTGGAACGTCCCTCGAAGTACTTGCCCAAATCCACCAAAGCCAAAATCATGGCGGACGACTCGAAGTACAATTCGTGGCGATACAATTCCACTGTGGCAAAATCGCCCTTGCCCAAAGCGTAACTTTCAATGAACATTGTTACGATGCCGTACAAAGCCCCTGCAAGGGAACCGACGGCAATAAGACTGTCCATGTTGGGGGCACGCTGAAAAAGACGCTTGAAGCCCACAATGAAGTAACTGCGGTTGACGTACCACACGGGAATACACAGCAAAAACTGCACCAGCGCAAAAGAAAGGGCATTTTCCGTGCCTTGCAAAAAGGACGGCAAAGGCAATCCCACCATGTGTCCCATGGAAACGTACATAAGCACCACGCACATTGCCAAAGAAAACAGCAATCGGAAAAGGCTTATGCCCACGGGCTTTTTGGTTTCGGCAACAACGTTTCCCTCTGCCGACGCACCGTAGCCGGATTTTTGCACCGCAGCAATAATGTCCGCTTCGCTTGCGACTTTTTCGTCAAAACGCACAGTCATGCTGTTGGTAAGCAAACTGACGTCGGCACTTTGCACGCCCTTGACGTTTTTCACCGCCTTTTCGACGTGCGCCGAACAGGCAGAGCAGGTCATGCCCGTAACGTTAAATTTTTTCTTCATACATTCTCCTTTGAGAAAATTCGGTCTGTACTACACCCCCTCGGGGTGTGGGTATAGTATATGCAAATTTTCAGCGTTTGTCAACCGATTTTACGCAACCGACAATGAAAAATTGAAAATGCGTTCCGTAGTCTTGTTGCAGTGAGCAACAAATCGCACCAGTTGCAACAATTTGTGAGATTTTCGATTTGTTTGATTTTTCACTTCAACAAATTTTCTAACACATTTCAGCGGTAAATTTTTCCGCACCGTTTGCCTATGTTTTTTGCCGATACATTTGCTGATGTATCGGAATGTTTACAAAAGAAATTTTTGCCTTGTTGATAGTTAACGCAAGTAATTCCCGTTATACATCACCGCATGACCGCCACATACGACCACCAACGCACGATCGCCACCTCTCTGCACGCTTTGAAAACAGACCGCAAGCAACGCTTTTCTTGCAATGAACACCCCTTTGCAACACCTCTACACAAACGCCCCCCAAAAGCACAAATTCAAATTGCGCCGACAGGTAAACAAAGAAAACGACGACTTTGCTTTTTGGGTATTGTTTTTCGCCTGTTCATTTGGTAAAATAAAAAAAAGAGGTTTTTTGGTATGTGCAGAAAAAAAGAAAAACGCAAATTTAATTGGAAAGTTTTTGCGGCAGTTGTAGGGTGTATTCTCGTGGTCTACCTTGTGATTGCGGTTTTGCCACGCCCTCAAAGCAGACAAACAAACGATTTTGTCATAAAACAGGGGTCGCAACCGCTACTTATTGCACACGGCGGCGGAAACAGAGAATTTCCCGACAACACGTTGGAGGCGTGCTACAATGCATACAGCGTCAACCCCGAAGTAATGTTGGAAATGGATGTTTCCATAACAAAGGACGGCGTAATAATAATGTCCCACGACACCACTTTGGACTACCGCACCAACGCCCGTGGAGCAATAGCCGACTGGAACTACACCGATTTGGTAGCGCAACGTGTGGACTTTTCCTACCTCAACCGCAAGGAAAACGGTGAGGTTGTACAAGAAATAAAATACACCGATTACCGAGGCGTAGAGGTGACGCCTCTCGATGTGCAGTACCCCGCAGGCGTTTCCGCAAGGGACAGGGAAATTTTCCCCGTAACACGGCTGACGGACGTACTTGACGCCTTTCCGGAAAATACGGTGAACGTGGAAATAAAGCAGGACGGAGAAACGGGAATACGTGCCTTGCATGCCGTGGTGAAAATTTTGGAAGAATATGACGCTTTCGACAGAGTTGTGCTGGCTTCCTTCCACAGAGAAATTTACAAAGAAATTAAAAACATAGTTAAAAATCAACACCCCGAGATGCTTTGCTCGCCGGAATACGTAGGCGTAGGAACACTGCTTATTTCCGGTGCGCTTAAACTTGACGCCCTGTACAACGAGCCTGTTGCCGTGCTGCAAATACCTATGTCGCAGGAATTGAAGGGAATAAAAATAAAACTTGACAAAAAATGGTTTGTGGAAACTGCACACATGCACAACATTGCAGTGCATTTCTGGACAATAGACGATGAAGAGGACATGCGACACCTGATTGAAATAGGCGCAGACGGAATAATGACAAATCTTCCGCACAAATTGCAGGAAGTTTACGACAGTGTGTTTTCGTGAATCGGTTGACGCAGGCAAATTTCCGATGCAAAACAGTCTTTTGTTGAGGAAATCCACCTGAAAACGCCGTCAGTCAAATTTTTTCGCAGCAAGACAAGACAAGAACACACTACCTGAAAATACAAAACATTGCAAGCCGCAAAAAGCGGCTTGTTTTTTTTGCAAAAAAACACAAAACGATGCGTACCGCAAAAGCGTTTGCCTTTGTGGGTACATACACATCAGTTTTGAAAAACATCTCACTACGACGGCTGTTTTATTCATCCACAAAAAGGGCTCTGCGTATATAATATTTATAGAAAATATCTGCAAAAAAGTTGCCGTATTTGTTTGCCTTATTTGACAAAAAGTACTACAATAAATGGCGTTTGAAAGGGTGAATTATGTCTACAAAAGTTATTTCCAGAAAAATCCCCCATAATCATTCGACAGGGTCTGTTCACATAGGTAGTTTTGTTAAGGGGCATCTGATGCCGATAGTTGCGGTGCTTGCCGCAGCGGTAACCTGCTTTTTTGTACCCTTTGACGCACAGTACCTCGGATACTTCGACCTGAAAACTTTGGCAACGCTTTTTTGCACGCTTGCAGTTGTTGCTGCGTACAAAAACATAGGCTTCTTTTCCTGGCTGGCAAAGAAAATCGTGCTGGCTTTCGGCACGTTGCGCAGGGTGGTTTTTGCGTTGGTGTTGGTAACCTACGTCGGTTCGATGATTCTCGCCAACGACATGGCTCTCATCACCTTTCTGCCCCTCGGTTTCGTTGCAATGGACAGTTGCAACAGGCGTGACAAACTTCCCCTTGTGTTTGTAATGCAGAATGTGGCTGCAAACCTCGGCGGTATGCTGACGCCTTTCGGAAATCCCCAAAACCTCTACCTCTACTCGCATTTTCAACTGGGTTTCGGCGAATTCGTCAAAATAATGGCGCTTCCCTTTGCCGTGGCTCTGTTGCTGATTGTAGGCGTGTGTTTTTCCGTTAAGGGTGAAAAAGTAACGCTGTTTGCCCCGCAGGAATCTACGCCAAGCGTGTGGCGCAGCATAACATACGGAGTGCTGTTTGTACTGTCGCTTCTGATTGTGTTTAACGTGCTTCCGTGGTACTTTTGCATTGTTGTGGTGCTTGTTGCACTGCTTGCCACCGACTACAAAGCCGTGCTTCGTGTGGACTACGGTCTGTTGCTTACCTTTGCGGCGTTTTTTGTGTTTTCCGGAAACCTTGCACGTATTCCTTCGGTAAGCGACGCTCTTTCCCGACTGGTTGCCACTTCGCCTTTACTTGTGGGCGTAGGATGCTGTCAGTTTATTTCCAACGTGCCTACGGCAGTGCTTCTTTCGCAATTCACCACCGACTACACCAACTTGCTTGTTGCCGTCAACATCGGCGGGCTGGGTACCCCCATTGCTTCGTTGGCAAGCCTGATAACGCTTAACGAATTTCGTAAACGTGAACCGCAAAATTTCAAAAAATACATTGCGACATTTTTGCTTATCAACTTTTCCTTCCTTGTGATTTTGGTGGTAACGCAACTTATTGCCAACACAGTGGCTTAAACGGCAGTATTTGTAACAAAGTAAAAAATATAAAACGCCTGACCGACAGGCGTTTTTTTTTGCGAAAAATCAACTTTGCTCGGACGTTTTTTGAAAACAACAACTTGTGTCGAATACGGCAAAAATGCCTTTGTGCAAAACGCAATTAACGCTGCAAAAGCAAAAAACGATTTTTTGCCTCATTTTTGGGTCAATGCTCTTTTAACGGTGAAGTTACTGCCGCATTACAAATAATTTTGCAAATAAATTGAGGGCGGAACAATGAAAAGTGAAGCAACACACAGTTGTCTGATTTCAGTTTTACTGCCCAAACGCCTTGGATTAAAGTTGAAAATAATTAAATTTTGTCAAAACAAAAACCTGCAAAATCTGCAGGTTTTTTTGAAAAGCGGCGTATTCTGTTTACTTGTAAATTGCAGTCCTTTGGCATGCAGTGTTGGCACACATTTACAATACTACCTGTCCAAATTTAATTCGTACAGACAAAAAGTGGGGATATCGTCGAAATTTCTGTTGAGGTCGGCTTCCCCCACAAAGGTGAAACCGTGTTTGAGATAGAAATTGCGTGCAGGATAGTTTGTGGGAACCACATCCAATCGCACAGCCTGCATTTTGTGCTGTTGCGCCTGTTGCAGACAGAAATCCAGCATGACGCTTCCGACACCCTTTCGGTAAAGCGTGGGATGCGTTGCAAAGGAATGTATCACGAGATAGTTGCCTTGCTCGACTTCCTTGCCCCACTTGACGGCGTCGTAGTTGCCCTGCGGGTCGGTGTTGAGCACAAACGCTCCGATGATGCGTCCGTTTTCCACACAGGCGAATTGTGTACCGCTTTGCGACGCCTGCAATGCGCTTTGCTCCGACGGATAGGAACGGTACCTCCACTTTGGATAATTTGTGTGATTTGTAAGGTACAAAGTTACCTCGTCGTAAAATTTGCCCACCTCTTTTGCCATGGTGGGAGAACATTGAATTACTTTCATACTGCACCGCAACGTGTTTTTTACATTGTAGCACAAAATTGCTTTTTCTTCAACTTTTGCAACGTCGGTTTTGCATTATTTGCTTGCATTGCACATTTTTAACGGCGCAAAAAATCACCGCACGGAACAAGACAATACGGCAATTTTTTGGCACAAACCTACATTTACGGCTGACAACACTACTAATGTCAAATACCAACAGTGCGTTTTGTTTACGGTGTTATTGACAAATAATAAATACAAATATATAATTGTATTGTTTTGACCATACAAACATCCCGACAGAAAAGCAGAACATTGTTTTTTCACACGCAATGCGCAGAAACATTGCAAATACAGTTTGCTTTTTTTCCACACTGCGTGTCGCCGTTGTTACGTTGAAACAAACGCCGTACAAAGGGCGTTGAGGAATGAAAGGTATGTTGCTACCCTGTATTTTTGTACTTTTACTGCAACTGATAATGCTTTTGTGCGTTTGTTTTGTACCACAAATGCAACTTTATTGGCTGATACCTCTGGGAATCAGTCCCCTTTTGTTGCTGTTTTTTCACAAAAAACCGACATTGCCGTCGGCACAGAAAAACTTTGCCGTCGTTTACGCCCTTGCATTGGCGTTTTGCTCGTTGCTTGTGTCCAACAACGCAATTTATTGTGCGAAACTTTTTGCCGATACCGACGCATTTGTGTTTTTTGCCTTGTATTTTGCAACCTTTGCCGTTGCGGTAACTGTTGTGTGCGTCATTGCAACTTTGCTGAAAAGGTCGGGAATATGGTTTGCGTTGGCAACGCTTGTGGCAATAGTTGCATGTTTGCCTTTCAAAACGCTTGCGATGGCGATAGTTACATTTGTGGCAACGGTTCTTACAATGTCGTTTGTGTTGTCGTCGGCAATTGTTTGCGGCAAGCATCTCGATGACGCATGCAAACTGCTTGACAAACAAAAAACCCACCGAAAAATGTTGTTGACCTTATGCGCAGTACCATACTGCGTTGCCAACGTGTTTTTCTTGCTTACCGTAGGTCTGGGCAGTTCCGACGGCGTTGCGGTGGCAAGCCTCACTTCCGATATTGTGAGCGTTGTGGCATTGTTTGTGTTGCTTTTTGTACATTTGCGCAATCCGATGGATTTTGTTTCGCTGCACAAAATGAAACTTGTTGAAAACAACGTTGAGGACGTGGACTGTCAGGCTGTCAGACAGCAACTGTACGACCGTCTGAGCAATGACAGCAACTATTCTTTTGCAATTTTGTTGAAGTACACTTTGGACAAGTTGCTGAAAATGAAAGTGGTCGGGATGGAAAAGGTACAGGAAACGGGGGCATGCTTTGTTGCCAACCACTACGAAGTGTACGGTCCGTTTATTACCGAAGCAAAGTTTCCACGTGTGTTCCGCCCGTGGACGGAAAGCATGATTGTCAACAAAAAAACGCTTACAAGGCAACTTAAATCTGGAATTGAAATAAGCACACGCAAGTGGCTTATCAAGCCGGTGCGCCGTCGCATTGCACCTGCCGTAGCATATGTGCTTTGGCGTGTAGTGAATTGCGCCCGTCCCATTGCCGTGTACCGAAACGACGCTGAAAAAATGGAAAATATGCTTAAAGAAACTGTGGACGCAATGACAACGGGCGACAGCGTGATGATTTTTCCCGAAAAACCGCCCGCAGGGCAAAACTACAAAAACGGCGATATCGACAAATTACAGACGGGATTTACGGAAATTGCACCGCTTTTCCAACAAAAGACGGGCAAACAAATGAATTTTTACCCGTTGTTTATCGACAAAAAACACTGTCGGATGATTGTCGGCGAAAAAGTTACCTTCAACCCAAGTAATCAACCGCATGAAGAAAAACAGCGTATTGCCGAACAACTGTACAACGAATTGAAAAAACTCAGTGAACAATGCGGATACTGAAAGCGTACACGCCACAATGTGTGGCGTGTTTTTTCTGCTTTGCGGTGTGATTATCAACTAAAATTGAATTGCACGTTTTTGACCTTTGCAATTTGGTACATAGGACAAAAAATACCTGACTATCGATGGTTACACACGACGTTTCGTGATGAGGAAAGTGACAATGTGCATTGTAACTGTTTTGTCGAAAATTCGGCATAAATAAAAATTCAAGTTAAAGTAATGTTAATACAACACAAAGTTTTCACACTGTCAGGTTAAAACGTGCAATAAATGTTTTACTTTGTACAGCGTGGACAACTGCGCCCGTACCGTTGCGGTTTTATTTGAGAAAGGTACAAAAAGTTGCTACCGTTGTTAAGAAATTGCACCAAAACAATGCTAAAAAAACGTCGGATAAATTCCGACGTTTTTTTGAAAATTTAATTGACCAATGTTGCAAAAACGGCAAAATTGTTGACCGCCGGGTAACACCTGCAACAATTTCACGCCTGACAGGCTGTTCAAAACAAACTGCGGAGTGTGGTGCTTCCTCTGTTTCAAAAATACCTTTGAATGTTAATCAGAAAGTGTCAACCAGTTTGTTGGCAAGGTTGTACAAATCCATGTTGAAACTCTTTCTTGCGGAAAGCGCTTCCACAATGTCTTCGTCGATTATCACGTTGTGTCTTACGCCTACAACACGGTTTGTCTTGCCTTCAATCAGGCATTCCACGGCATGGGACGCCATTCTCACACCCAGAAGTCTGTCCTGGAAACTTGCGTCGCCGCCACGTTGAAGGTGTCCGACAATCATGGAACGAATGTTGATGCCGGGAATACGCTCTTTAACTATTGCACGCATTTCCTCCGCCTTGCCCGCACCTTCCGCAACAACGATGATGTTGTCGTTTTTGCCGTGGGACATGTTGCGTTGAAGACGTGCCACCACTTCGTCCATTGTGAAGGGCACTTCCGGTACAAGTATCATTTCGGCAGCACTGGTGATGCCGGCATAAAGAGCAATGTCGCCGCAATTTCTGCCCATTACCTGAACAATGCAGTTGCGGTCGTTGCAGGACATTGTGTCACGCAACATTGTGATGGTGTTCATTACTACATTTACTGCGGTGTCGAAACCCAAAGTAAAGTCGGTGTAGGCAAGGTCGTTGTCGATAGTGCCGGGGATTCCCATTGTTTTTACACCGTACTGTGTGGAAAGTACCTTTGCCCCGTTGAAACTTCCGTCGCCGCCAATTACCACCAAGCCGTCGATTCCGTTGTCGGTGAGGGTCTTTACCGCCTGTTTTTGCCCTTCCACCGTTTTCATTTCCTCACAGCGTGCTGTTTTGAGGATTGTACCTCCACGGTAGATGATGTCGTCCACGTCTGTTACGGAAAGTTTGCGTACCTTGCCTTCGATAAGTCCCTTGTAGCCCAATTCGATGCCGTAAACTTCCAAACCTTTTTCCGTTGCGTACCTTACAGTTGCATACACGGCTGCGTTCATTCCCTGCGAATCGCCGCCGCTTGTCAATACTCCGATTCTTTTCATTTTTATTCTCCGTTATTGTTTTTGTTTTGCAAATCCAATTCCACGTTGGGGTTGATTTTCAAAAACTTTTTTAGCAAATGTAAATTTCTGTGTTTGACGGACGTTGCCTTCTTGTTGTAGGTAAGCCCCATTTTGTCGTAGAGAGGCAGGTACATTTCCGCACGTTTGCGAAAATCTCCCGTGTTGTTGCCCCAAGCACACTCGGCAAGCGCCAACAGCCGTGGAAGCAGATTGAAAAACAGTTTGTCTTCCGAGGCAATCCACTCCGTCCAAACGGTTCCTTCCACCCCAAGAACGTTTTCCGTCCTGTCTCTTTTCACGCCACGCAAAGGTTTGAACTTGAAGGTTTTGTACAGCGGCGTTACGCAATAGGGATAGTCGAAGTACATGGACAAAGTTGGGGACATTATCACTTTTCTGCCCTTGTTTGCCTGTTTCACGCCCGAACGCCTTGTCAGCGGTTTCCACACCTGACTGATTATTTCTTCCGACGTAGCCTTGTTGACGCCGTCATTCCAGCAAATAACCTTTCTGCCCTTTTCCTGCAAATACCTGCGGAATTGCTCCACCATGTACGTTTGAAGTTGGTCGTAGTCGTCAAGTTTAAGTTCCGTGAGGCGTGCACGGCATTTTTCGCAGTTGCACCACCTGTCTTTCGGCGCCTCGTCGCCCCCCAGATGAATGTACTGAGAGGGAAACATTTGACAAATTTCGTCCAGTACGTCTTTGACAAATGTGTACACGCTGTCATTGCCTGCGCACAAAATATCTTTGGATATTCCCCATTTTTTGCGGACTTCCAACTGTTCGCCCGTGCATCCGAGGTAGGGATAAGCGGCAATCATTGCCACGCTGTGTCCGGGCAAATCTATTTCGGGGATTACTTCCACCTGATGTTCTTGGGCAAACTGCACAAGTTCGTCCACATCCTGTCGTGTGAGATAGCCACTGACTTCCTTGTCGTCCACAAACCGTTCGCCGTTTTCCAGCACTTCGGAACCGATACGGCGTGAAGAAACACTGTTTAGCAGCGGATACTTCTTAATTTCCACACGGAAGCCCTGATCGTCGGAAAAATGCAGATGCAATTTGTTGAGTTTCACCCTGGACATGAGTTGCACAATGCGTTTGAGTGTTTCCAGCGGAAAGAAGTGACGGCAAATATCCACCGACAACCCCCTGTACACAAACTTTGGCGCATCGTAGATGTAACAATCGTTGTAGGTTGCCGTTTGCTGTGTTGTGTCCAAACGGAACAGTTGACGCAATGTTTCCACGGCGTAGAAACAGCCCTTTTCGTCATAAGCCGAAACTGTTACCAAACCGTCGGATATCATCACGAAATATTCTTCGCTGTCGCATTGGTCGGTGTAGGTGAAAAGTACCTGCGCCAACGACATATCCTGCACAAATTGAAGTGAAAAACCGCAACTTTGCTCCACCGCATCTACAAAGCGTTGCGCCTGTTTTTCGTAGGGCTGAGCGGCGTACACCTTTGTTTGGGCGGTTACGGTGAATTCTCCTCCTAATTTGACGTATTTTCTGGGTTTTGGTATTATGTTCATATTTTCTCCCAAAACATTTGTTCGCACGACAAAATGTCGGCGATGTTGAATTTGCTACCCAAAATTCTACAAAATATTTTAACACAAAATTGTTTTTATTACAACATTTTGCAATTACTTTTCCCCTTTTGGCACGTTTTTTTCTGCATTTTTCGCCATTTTTCCTGTCAACGCAATTTGTTTACCGTTAGTTTGGCGAATGTGCTTTGTTTTAATACTATGCCGTATTTTGCAGGAATTGACAGGCACGTTCCGCACACGACACAACACGGATTCGGCACTGTTCAGAGCAGACACGTCAAAAAAACGTACTTGAAAAACCGCAAAAACGTCGTCTTCACGCCGACAGAACGTCAGACAAAATTTGCGAAAAACGCCTGACAGGTTACAATAAATTGCAAGGTGGCAACGTTGGACAAAAAAATGCAAGAAAAGCAAAAAAACACCACACAAGACTGCTTTCAAGTGAACCTGTTTTACGTAAAATGCAAAAAAACGAAAATACACGCAACCTTCAAGGTAAAATTTACCGCAAAATGCAAAAAATGCGGATTTCTCCGCATTTTTTGCAACTGATTGCAAATTATTTCGTTTTGTTTTTTTGTATGCAAAAGGTCTATACTGCCTTTTGTAGAGTTTCTTAATGCCAAAACTTTGCCCTACTCGTGTTGTTCCGTCGAGGACTTTTTCACCACAACGTACATCATCTTGCGACGTTTCAACCACAGTACAAGGGCAATTACGCCCACCACAACTGCCAAGGCAAGCGCCGTCCAACCGAGCAATGCCCATGCGGTGATACCCGTGGAACGGACGTCCTCCCACATGGTGGAAACTTTGTTGTTGTTTGCGCCAAAGTCTTTCATTACGCCCAACTGATTGATTTCCCTGCCGTACTCGTTGTCCGGCACAATTTCAAAGGGATAGCGCCAGTTGCTGTCGTCGATGGGGTCGACGTAGTCGAAGAAATATTCGGCAAATTCCTCCCAACTTGCGTAGTCGCAATCCTCCTGCGAAAGCACGTTGCCGTCTTCGTCGGTTATTTCCCAGTCCTCGCCGTACACAAGGTAGCCCTGTGCAAGAATTTCACGGCACTCGGGGTCGTTGCGCACCTTTTCGGCGGAAACCGCCGACGTGTAGCCTATTTCCATCATGTTGTTGGCGGAAACGTACAGTTCGTTGAGGAAGTTGATGAATATCTTTGCAGCCTGCAAATGCTCGTCGGGACAGGTTGTGGGAATTACCCAACCGTCAAACCAGATGTTGCCGCTGTCGTGGGGAACGTAGTAGCCCAACGTGTAACCGCCGCTTTCCCCCTCTTCGTACTTCAACATGGGGTCGATGTAGTCGTCATCCCAACTTTCTTCCACGGCATACAAGGCGTCGCCACTCCATGCAAGGTCAACATAGGCAATGCCTTGGATGAGTTCGTTTTTGCCGAAGTCCACTTCGTAACCGTACAGTTGCTCTTTTTGCTTTTTCAGAACGTCGGCGCACAAATCTATCAGTTGATCGTCCACCGTGTTTATCATCTGGCCCATTGTAAGTTCGGTGTACGGTTTGCCGTAGTTGGAGCTGGAAGTATCCTGCACGGTGAGTCCGTCAAGTTTGCCGCTTTCCAACAGATAGAACACCGTTGCCGCGTAACTGTCACGGATACTGTCTTTCATGTAAATTCTGCCCGTAAGACCGTCGGAAAGCAAATTGCCGTTTCCGTCGTCGTTGAACAGCAATCCCCAGTTTGCATTGTTGAGCGTTTCCCTGTCGTAAATGCCGAGTTCTTCAAAATATACTTTGTTGTACAGCACGCCCAGCGTTCCGTACATGTAGGGGACAAAGTAGTCCGCCATTCTCACGGTTTTGGTGCCGTCGCCGTCGGTAATCTGCACGGAGCCGAACACTTCGTCGATTTTTTCGATGAAACGGCTGTCGATGTTTTCGCTGTTGTGAACGTAGCCGTTGAGAGAATTTGTGTCGATGTACTCTTCGGCAGTGCCAAAGTAGTTGAGTTCACGTAGCAAGCCGTTTTCCAGAAGTTTCTGAATGGCGTACTCGCTGGGGCACATTACGTCCACAATGCTGTCGCCGTTGAGAATTTTGGTGAGCATGGTTTCGTTGGTGTCGAAGGTAACGTAGGTAACCTTGATGTCCCTGCCTGTGAGGTTTTTGTAGTATTCCTTGAAGTCGTCTTCGTAGTCGTAGATGTAATCCGCCCAGTTGTACACCACAAGTTCGTCCACGTCCTCGGGCAGGGTGTCGCAACCTACGGCAAACAGCATAACAAATGCCAGCATCAAAGCCAACAATGCCACTGTGTTTTTTTTCATTTGTTACGCCTCCTTCCTTTGTTGTTTTTTGATGTTGATTACCAACAGCAACGTCAGCACCACAATGAAGAAGATGGAGAACACCGCAAACCAGAACGGTTCCAGACTTTTCAGACGTGCGTCTTCGTAGATGTAGGTGGAAAGGGTTTCAATGCCCGTTTCGCCTTTGTTGAGTTGGGTGATGATGAAGTCGTCCAAAGAGATGGTGAACGCCATTGCAAAGCCGGAAACAATACCCGGCGTGAGATAGGGCAACACCACTTTGAACAGCGCTTTTACGGGGTTTGCGCCAAGGTCCAGCGCCGCTTCGTACATGTTGGGGTCCATTTTTTGCAGACGTGGCAAAATGGACAGCACCACGTAGGGCGTGCAGAAGGAAACGTGTCCGATGATAAGACGTGTCCAGCCCTGCGGGAAAATGAAACTGAAAGCGGAAAAGAACACCATCAGGGAAACAGCCATTACTATTTCACTGTTTATCATGGGCAGTTGGTTTACCGTCAGCGTTATTTTTTTGGAACGGTTGCCAAGGTAGAAGATACCTATTGTGGAAAATGTGCCCAACACCGTGGAAATTACGCTTGCCGACGCTGCCAGAATCAACGTGTTTTCCAAAGCGGAAAGCAGTTTTTCCGACTTGGGTCCGTTGAAAATGGAAATGTACGCTTCCAAAGAAAACCCGTTGGAAAAGGTAAAGTTGCTGTTGTTGGAAAAACTGAACACGATGATTACCACAATGGGAAGATACAACACCGCCAACACTATTGCAAGATAGCCGTTGGCAAAAAACTTTTTCCAAAATGTGTTTTTCATAGCGTACTCCTCACATTGTCATCCTTGTTGACAATGTTCACCAAAACGTTGGCAACAATCACCAAAGCCAGCATCACAAGGCTCATAACGCTACCCACGCCGAAGTTTTGCGCCACGGTAAACTTGGTGTTGATACTGTCGCCGAAAAGGTAAATTTGCCTGTTGGAAAGCAATTCCGAAATGGCAAAGGTGGAAATTGCGGGAATGAACGTCATTGTAATGCCGCTTATGATGCCCGGCACGGACAAGGGCAAAACCGTTTTGAGCAGCACCGTTATTCTGTCCGCCCCAAGGTCTTCCGCCGCCTCGATGTAGCCGTGGTCGATGGAAAGCAACGTTGTGTGCAAAGGCAAAATCATGTAGGGAAGGTAGTTGTACACCATGCCGAACACCACCGTGCCCATGCCCAAAGAAATGTCCAAAGAAAGGAAAATGGATTTGAGCGACAGGGTGCGGATGAGGAAGTTTACCCACATGGGCAAAATGAACAGCAACACAAACACCTTGCTGCTTGCGTGATACTTCACAAGAATGTACGCCACGGGGTAACCTATCGCAAGGCAGATTACCGTTGTTACAAGCCCGATTACCAGCGAATTGCCCAAAACCGTCAAACTGCCGCTGTCGGTGAAAAAGTCGGCAAAGTTCTGAAAGGTGAGTTGACCGTCGGCAACAAAGGCATTGATGAGAATAAGCACCAGCGGCGTTACCACAAACACAATCAGAAATGCCATGTAGGGGTAGGCAAGCACCTTGCGGGAAAAATGCAGTCTACTTGTTTTCATCTGACACCTCCGCATTGCTTACCTCTGCCGCCTCGATAATCAGTTTGTCGGGGGCAACTTTGATGCCGACACGGTCGTTGGTTAGCCACTCGTATTCCGTATCCACAAAAAAGTCGTAGTAGTCGTCGGTGCGCACAATGTACTGCCAGTAACTGCCCTTGTAGATGGAGGAAATAACCGTTGCGCCGATTACGCCGTCTTCCTCGTCGTCGGTGAGTTCCACGTCGTCGAAGTCGATGGACACCTTGACTTTGGTTCCCTCGGGAAGTTTACTTGTGCAGGGGAAACGTCCTTCGCAAAATTCCACCACGCCCGGTTCGTAAATTGTGCCGTCCACAGTGTTTATAAGGCGGGATTTGTGCATGATGTGGAAGTCGAAAGGCTTTATGTACAAACCGATTTTGTCGCCAGGTTCCACTTTTACGTTGTCGTGAATGATGATTTCGTTGCGTTCGTCGCCGAAAGTCAACGCCGTTACCTGGTAGTGATCGCCCTTGAACACGCAGGTGAGCACTTCCGCCTGAATAAGACACTGCTTGCTGTCCGTTTCCACAATTTTGATGTCCTCGGGACGAATGATGACGTCGATGGGTTCGTTGTACTTGAAGCCCTTGTCCACGCACTGGAACTGATGGCCGGAAATGTCCACGCAGTAGTCCTTGACCATTGTGCCGGAAAGAATGTTGGATTCGCCGATAAAGTCGGCAACAAAGGCGTTTGCAGGCTCGTCGTACACCTTGGAAGGTGTGCCTATTTGCTGAATTACTCCGTCTTTCATTACCACGATTGTGTCGGACATGGTGAGGGCTTCTTCCTGGTCGTGCGTTACGTACACAAAGGTGATGCCCAACTTCTGATGCATGGACATAAGTTCCAACTGCATGTCCTTGCGCATTTTGAGGTCCAACGCCCCCAAAGGTTCGTCGAGAAGCAAAACCTGCGGTTCGTTTACCAACGCACGGGCAATGGCAACACGCTGTTGCTGTCCGCCCGAAAGAGAGTTGACGGAACGGTGTCCGTAGTCTTCCAAGTCCACCATTTTGAGGGCGGAATTAACCTTGTCGGCAATTTCCTTTTTGGTGAGTTTGCGCATTTTTTGCACCGTGTTGCCCTTTTTGTCGACAACAGGCTCGCCGTCGGGAACAAGTTTCAACTTCAAGCCGAAAGCAATGTTGCCAAAAACGGTGAGGTGCGGAAACAACGCATATTTCTGAAACACCGTGTTGATGTTGCGCTTGTGGGGAGGAAGTTGAGTAATATCCTCGCCGTTGAAAAAGATTTTGCCTTCGGTGGGCTGTTCGAAACCTGCAATCATTCGCAACGTGGTGGTTTTTCCGCAGCCTGACGGCCCCAACAACGTTACAAACTCGCCACGTCTTATGGCGAGGGACAGGTTTTTTACGACGGGTTTGTCGTCGTAGGATTTGTACACGTTTTTGATTTCAATGATTTTGTCGTCCATAGTTCCTCCCTAGAAGTTCGACGGGGTTGTTACCCACAGAACTTTGCTTTCGCCTTTGTTTATGTTTCTTATTGTATGCTGCTTTTTTCCGTCTATGGAAAAAGAATCGCCCTGTTTGAGTTTGCACTTTTCACGCAGTGTTACCAACTCCACCTTGCCTTGCAAAACGTAGCCGAACTCCTCCCCCTCGAAGGGAAGCCTCTCTTCGCATTGCGCCCCCTGCGGCAAAGTGAGTATTATCGGTTCCATTTCCTTTACCTGCGAGTTGGGAATAAGCCATGTGTTTGTGCCACCGCCGTTTTTGGAAACAAAGTAGTCGTCGCTTGTGAAAACAATCTGTTCGTTGGCAGGCTCGGAAAAAAATTCCTGCAACGACACCCCCAAAATATGCAAAATGTCTTCCAGCGTGGCAATGGAAGGCGAACAAAGGTCGTTTTCCAACTGCGATATGTACCCCTTTGTCAGTTCCGTGCGCTGTGCAAGTTCTTCCTGCGTCAGGTCAAGTTTCAATCGGTACTGTTTTATTTTTTTACCTATTTCCACCATTTTCGCATTTCTCCAAAAAAAAATAGCCCCGAAACAAACAAGAAAATATTTTAACGTACTGCCGCATTTCACGACGAGTGTTCGCAGACACTCATATACCTAAAATAAAAAATTGTTTGCCCGTGGCAACTTGGCTTAAGTATACTTTAAGGATTAAGTATTGTCAAACGTTTTTATTACTATTTCTAAACTTTTTTTATTTTTGCTAAACTTTTTGTCTAGTAACAAATTTTTGCAACAAATTGCCGTCAAAAGTAATGCAAAAGGTGAATCCCACACACAAAAAAGAAAGAAAACAACAAAAGGGGGAAGTAAAGGGCAAAAGGCTGTTTGTAAAATTGAAAAGGGCAACGGGCGAAATGTCCCAAAAGCAAAGGAAAGGGGCAAAGGGGCAAAAGGTAATACACAAAAAGGTAAGGAAACGGCTGTTGAAACACACAGACATTGAAAAAGAGCGAGTACTGCCCCTAAAAGACAGCGAATGATACAACAGAGAATAAAAAAACGGGCAAAATTTCAAAGGACAAAGAGCAATATGTCCCAAAAGCAAAGGAAAGGGGCAAAGGGCAAAAACAATATAAAAAAGGTAAGAAAACGGCTGTTGAAACACACAGACATTGAAAAAGAGCGAGTACCGCCACTACAAGACCGCGAATGAAACAACCGAGAATAAGAAAACAACGGGAAAAATTTCAAATGGCAACGGGCGAAATGTCCCAAAAGCAAAGGAAAGGGGCAAAGGGCAAAAAACAATATAAAAAAGGTAAGAAAACGGCTGTTGTGTTGGCAAAGCAAAAGTACGCTAGTTTTTGGCAAAGCAAGTTGAAATGAAAAAACAAAAAAGCCTGCGTCATTGCAGGCTTTAAGTTTTGTTTGTTGCAAATTGCAAATACGGGTGGGGAAAATCAGTCCACCACCACAACGACAGGCACGGACACTTCGGCATACATCTTCACATTCACCGAGTACCTGCCCACAACCTTTATCGGGTCTTTCAATACTACCTGTTTTTTGTCCACCTTGTAGCCCAAACGGCACAATTCTTCGGCAATTTCCTTGTTGGTGATGCTTCCGAACATCTTTCCGTTTGCACCTTTGGCGGCGGTGAGATGCACTTCCTGCCCTTTCAGCCTTTTGGCGTTTTCCAACGCCTGCTGTTTTTCCGCTTCCTTTTGCTTGGCTACCGCTTTGTCGTGTATCGCAACGCTGTTGAGAGTGTCGGCTGTCGCCACCGTTGCCAAACCTTTTTTGAGCAAAAAGTTGTTGGCGTAGCCGTCGGACACGTTGATTATTTCACCCTTTTTGCCCTGTCCTTTCACATCTTGCAAAAGAAGTACTTTCATTGTTTCCTCCATTTCACAACGGATTTTTCCGTAACGTTTTTGTACATTATACAACATCGGCAATCAATAGTCAACACGGTGCAAAAAACGCTGAAAAAATTTGCATGACAACGTCAAACAAAAACAAAATAAGTGTGCAAAATGCGTGTATTTTTTTTGAGGCAATGGACAACAATGAAATCAGGAGGTGCAAAAAATGAAAAATCAACAATCCATTCTTTGCGACGTTTGCATGTGCAAACACCACAACAAATCGGGGACTTGCAAACTTTCGCAAATCACCGTTACACCCAGCAAGGACTGCGAAACGGCGCACTACTGCAAGGACTACGAAGAAAAGTAGTTTTTCGGTGTTGATGCAAACAACATTGCTTTTGTGAGGGCATGCGTTGCGCCCAAATCAACGCACAAAAAAGGTCGGGAAACCCCGACCTTTTTTGTGCGTTTGATATGACACTTGTTGCTCTGAATTCGGCAATTATGCATTTTGTCATTTATTCGTAGAATTCTATTGTATTAATCATACAACGATACCCACTTGAAACTTTAAATTCTACAGTTTTTACAGCACTGACATCAATTTCAATACAATCATATTCGCCATCGTCCGAATGGCACGTTAGTGCAGTTGCAACATTGTTTATAGTAACTGTTGCATCCTTTGCCTTATACCCTGCGACATAAATTTTTACGATTGTTACAGATTCGGGAACAGTAAACGAGAAACTACCCGCCTTCTCACTTGTTCCTAATTTTAAACAACCATTTCCTGTTGCATCTGTAGCTTTTGAATATACATTTGCTGAACTCGTTAGCGTCAATGTGTATCCATTTTGCGTTTCAGTATATTGTGTTACTGTACTTCCGTCCTCATGTGACGCAGAACCGTCTGTTCCCAAAGTAAATTGTGCCACAAGAATAGGTTCCGAAGGAACTGTTGATTCTTCCTGCGTAGTAACGTCAATGTTTACTGTTGCCTTTACAGTGATTGTGTACACGCCTTCTACCGCTTCCACGGTTTCGCCGTTAACTTTTACTTCCGTTACAACAAATCCTTCCGCAGGGGTAATGGTAAATGCCAATTCCGTACCGTGAAGCGCAGTTCCGGGCAAATCTCCCGTAGGCGTTGCGATAGTTGCATTTTCAACACTTGTGTTGATTGCATACACAGGTTGTTTTCCTTTGCACACCTCGCAAACTTCGTCAACAAAGGTACAATCTTCCGTTACTGTTTCACCACACAAACTGCAAGTACCTGTGTGCGTACCGTTGTTGTTGGGTGTCCATGTTTCAACAGAGTGGTCGCAAAGTCTATCACACTCAATTGTTATTGAAGTGAAATACAATGCACCGCTTGCAGAAGATACTTTTACATATAAGTAGTTTTCCGCAAGGTCAACGGGAATTGTCAACTGATTGTCTACAAAGTCAGATGCAACATAAGTACCGATTGTTACCCATTCGCCTTCAGCTTTTTTAATTTCAACCTGAACTTTAGCAGATGCCAAATCCTTAGCCGCTTTCAAAGTAATTTGTGAAATTGACAAACTAAATGGTGTGACATTGCTTACATACCCATCTCTGCTTTTCATTTGGATACTATTAGAATACTGCGTAGATTTCATCAACTGCAGATATTCAAAATCCACACCGTCAACGGCTACCGTTTTTATCGATGTATTGTAACTTCCCAAACCGAGATTTGCAGAAGTCAATTCCAAAGACACTTTGGTGATCATTTTAAACGTTACGTTGATTGCGATTGGTGCGGAAACTTCCGTTGTGTAGTAGCCGTCATCGCCGAGAGTAAGCACTGTTTCGCCTACGGAAACGGTTGCCACTTGGTAGCCTTCGGGGGCGGTAACGGTAAATTTCAACGTGCCTTCGTAAACCTCACCGGGCAATGTAATGTCGTTATCGGTAGTTACCGTGTAGCCTTCAACATCGCCATTTACGGAAACTTGATGTTTGTCGGTGATTACCTGAGTTGTTACCACAACCGCATTAGTTTCGCCAACAACAAAGGAATAGGTTCCTTCAACGGGGGTGATAAAATTGCCATTTACCTTGACAGACACAACTTCGTAGCCTTCGTTTGGCGTTACGGTGAACGTTACCGTGGATTCGATAGGTGCAGATGTGGGCAAGGTTGTTGTTGCGTTTTCCATTGTTACGGCGATAGGACGAGAAACACGGGTTACAGCGGTCATTTCTGGGTAATCTCCGTCTTTCCCTGCAATTTCCAATGTGCCGTTGAAATTCGTAATATAACCGTGGAAAACTACCGTGTCGCCTTCGTAAATGGAGGGTACTGCTTCGGAAAAGTTTGCAGAATACACCAACATTTTTGTGCCGTCTGCCGTATCGGCAATGTAAATGTTGGAACGAAAATCTACTCTATCTGAGCCTACATCTACTATCAAACCTTTTATGTACACTTTTTCGGTGTATTTACCCTGACCCATTGCACCTGCAATTGCAAGAGCGTCCGCTACCGAGTAGGGGTCTTCAGCCGTGCCTTTATGTTCAGTTTGGGTGGTGAGCGTTACGGACAGCGTTGCATCAGCCCTCAAGTCAAATGTGCCTGCACCGCCGTCCATTGTTACGGGGGTATCGTTGCAAGTAACAACAATGTCAAAGCCCTCTGCCGTTACTTTGATTGTAATTGTGCCTTCCACCACGTTTGCCAAATCGGTTACAGGCAGGCCGTCTTTACCGAGTATTTCCACCGTTACACCTTTGGGCAAAGTTGTTGCAGCATTGCCGTTTACCGTGTAACCTACCGTTACGCTGTGTGTAACTACTTCTTGCGCACCGCACACTTCACATTTGCCGTCTACAAAGGTGCAGTTTTCAGATACCTTCTCTCCGCACAAACTGCATGTGCCTGTGTGAGTGCCGTTGCCATTGGATTTCCATGCGCCCCAAGTGTGTCCAAGAGGTTCGCCTACCGTGCGAACTTCTTCCGCTCCGCACAAGTCGCAAATGCGACTTTCTGTTGCGCTTTCGGTGCAGGTGGCGTCGGATTTGTGAGCCCATGCAAGCCACTCGTGTTCGCAAATTGTTGCAAAGAACTGTATTGAAGTAGTTTTTCCCATTTCGCTGCCAACTTTAATTACAAATGTACCTGTTTGAGATGTTCCCAAATCGAATGTTAAAACTCCCGATACGCTCTTGTCCGCTTCTACTTCAACACCGTTTACTTTAAGCGTGAATAATCCGTTTTCACTTGAATAATTCACTACCACCTTATCAAAAGTGCCTTCAACTGTAAGCGAACCGTTGTTCTTTTGCCACTGCATTACATTGTCCCTAAGCATTATTTGATTTGTAGTTACGATGTAATTTTCAACAGTATGGTCCTTGTTGTTGTCAGCATAACTATCACCGTTCAATTTCAACGAATCTGCTGTGGCTTCAAGAACCATTCCGCTGAACATCTTGGAAACAATTTCCACATGTACGGTGGTTTCACCACAAACAGTTACCGAATAGGTGCCACTTTCAGACATGTCAACAACGGCTTCGTTTACCGTTACGCTTGCCACCTTGTAGCCTTTGGGGGCAGTGATTTTCACTTCGTAGGTTGTGCCGTTAGTTGCGGAGGTTGGAACAGGACTTCCATCCGCCAACGTTACCGTGCAACCTTCCACATTTGCGCCGAAAGTGAGTGTGTATTCGGGATGAGCAACTTCCGTAACGGTGCCTTTGTCAAATTCGTAGTAGTTGCCGGAATGTTTCAACGTACCTGCCACGCTGATACTGTCGCCAACCAAAAATGTATTGGTACTTTGGAAAGAGTACAGATAGATTTCTTTTTCTTCCACAATAATTGTGGCATTTGTGCCGTCTAGGTTAGTGACAATTCCCGTGAGCAGGTAGGTGCCGTCCAACGCTTTGCCGCTTTCAAGAGCGTACAGTTTTTCGACAATTTCCGCCTGTGTAATTTCGTGTTCGCAAACAGTACAAACGTTGTTTTCCGTTTTTACCGCATCGTAGGTGTGCCCCGTTGCGGGAATTACTTCCTGCGATACAAGAACTGTTCCGCAAACAGAACAGTGAGAACCTTCCGTCAAGCCTGTTTCCGTACAGGTGGGAGCCTTCCCTTCGTCTGTAACCACTGTGTGCCCTGTGGCGGGAATTACTTCCTGCGCTACAAGGACTGTTCCACAAACAGAACACTTGACACCGTCGGTGAGTCCCGTTTCGGTGCAGGTAGCGGCTTTGCCGGGGATTGTTTCCTCGGTGTGTTCGGCAAGGGGAAGCATCCAACTGTTTTCCTCGATGGGTTGACTTCCCTGACCGTCGGAAAAGTACAGTCCGCATCTGTCGCAGGACCAGTACTCGCTGTTTCCTGCCACTTCGCAGGTGGACGCAACTGCCTCGTGATGGGTGAGGTTGTGCCCCGTTGCAACGATAGTTTCGCCACGGTGTTCCGTTGCTCCGCACAGTGCGCAGTAACGCATTTCGCCTCCATCTTCCGTGCAGGTGGCAGGTTTTACAAACCAATCGCTCCACTTGTGCACAAGAACGGGGCTGGAAATGTCTTCCCAGTCAACTTCCACCATGTCTTCGCCAACTTTTACAAAATACTTTCCGCACAATGTGCAGGTGTAATGTTCCAGCCAGCCTTCCTGTGTGCATGACGGTTGCTGCGCCAAGACTACTTCCGAATACTCGTGGGTGCAGTCAGCCGTTACCGCATCCGCAACATCGCCGTTTGGCACATAAGCCGCCACGGCAAGAAGTGCTACGGAAACGATGAACATGACGGCAAAAATCTTCAACAGTTTTTTCATGTCCCTTATCTCCTTTAACAAAAAAACCGCACAAACTACCTTGTTTGTTGCGGTTGAATGCAAAAATTTCCGTTGACAAAGGCGGGGACAGTTTCCCCGTGCGTTTCATACATTGCAGAGTTGCCCATGTCTTTACGCATTTTACCCTCTTTCACTTTGACAATAAAAACGGAAATGTAAGTAACATTTATATTGTAACACCTATGTTTTTATTTTTCAATATTTTTTATGAAAAATAACTGACATTATTCGTTAAAAAAAGCAATAAAAATTTGCTTTTGCAACATATGTCGTTTTTTGGCGACAATGCGAAAAAAATTTTGCACAAAAAAGACAAAAAACTTTGACGTCCGCATGCCAATTGCACGGCTACCGCTGACATTGCTGCCGTTGAAAAAAAGTTGAAACGTATTTTTGCAATGTGACGAAAGATGTTTGCACTGTTTGGGCATTTTGCTTGGCTTTGCCATGTTGAGGCACAAACAAACTACACGACAAAACAACTTGCAAAGGGGAAAAGGGGAAAACGAAACTTTGCGCAACTTTACAACACATTTTGTGCCGACGCATTGCAAGTTTCCGAACACGGCAACGCCGACGTGGCGTTTTTTGCACGTATATACCGCACAAAAACAAACATACTAGTTGCACGGAGGAAAATTATGAGCAAAACGCCTGTAAAACAAAAAAACGAAACGACAAAAGACGTGATTTTGGCAATATTTTGCGTTGCGCTGATGTTTGCGCTGTTTGCCACCATAATGGTACTTGCGGGAAGCCGCACAGTGGGAAAAATTACCTACGAAGGAGAAGTCAGACAGGGGAAAACGCAGGTGTTTTCCTACCGTACGGACAAGGTGAAAATGGGCGAAACGGTAACATGGTACGTGGACAATGTAAAGAAAGACAGTTACAACTACGACGGACAAAACGCCGATTTTGCCTGCACCTTCGACAAAACGGGCAACAGCACCGTGAGGGTTGTTGCAGGCAGATTCAACCAAAGCGTTACCGTTGAGGTGCTAAGGCCACTGCTTACCGTGCGTGCCAAAGACGTTACCGTTACCTACGGCGAAACGACGGCACCCGTGCTGACTTTTGAAACAAGCGGACTGCTTCCGGGGGACACATTGCAAAAACTCGGTTGCAAAATTCAACTTGTTGCGGAAAACGACGGTACACAGTGCGGAGAATGGAAAATTTCCGTGTTGCCTTTTCAATGCGAAGGCTACGACGTGCAAACTGCGGACGCAACTTTGACGGTGTTGCCCAAACAACTGAAAATTACCGAAACGGTGCAAAAAGTTTACGACGGTACAACAAATTTGGACAACACGCAGTTGAAAATTGAAGGCGTCGTTTTTGGCGACGATGTGCAGGTTCTGTTGAAAAACACACAGTTGCCTTGCAAAAATGCAGGGAAGTACATTCTGGACGGAAACAGCATTTGCATTGAAGGCACAAACTGCAAAAACTACACGGTGGACGGCGAAGTGTGTGTTGAAGTGTTGCCGAAAGGGCTGACTTTGCAAGGTCTTACCGTTCAAAACAAAACGTACGACGGTACTACCAAGGCGGACATTGCCAAACTCGGGAAATTGCAGGGGGTTGTGGAAGGCGACAGCGTAGCGATAGGCAATCTTGAAGTGAAATTCGACGCCGCCGATGTAGGCACACATGCCGTGAAGGTGAAAAATATTGTTCTTGTAGGCATGGACAAACACAACTACTTTGTGCAAAACGTTGTTGTCAATAACGGCGAAATTTTACGTCAAAAGTAGCCAAGCGTCAACGGTTGCGAAAAACAATTTGATGCGAAAAAACCAAGACGTACAATAAAATTTTGTACAAAGCAATCAGTTTTGTTAAGTCAAACAACACGGGAAAAAGGTTAGTTTCCGAAATTACCGATTTTGTGTTTTTCAAAGACGGTGTTTGCACTACCGCAAAAAAAGCACTTACAGCATGCGTATAATTAGTTACAATACGGCATTTCCGCAAGGGAATGCCTTTTTTGTGTCCATGTGCAAAATTGTTGCGTAAACTTGACGGTTTGCGCCGACATTTGGTATTTTAAGAAAAATGTTGCAAAAAAAGCGTAAAGCGTTTATAATTTGTGTATCAACAAACACAGAGGTAGACATGTACCCGAAAAGAATTTTTCAGATAATTGCCGCAGTGTATTCGCTGCTTTTTGCGCTGTTTTTACTTACAGTCGCTTGTGTTGCAAGTTTGCAGTTTCTTAACGTGCAACTTCCCGAAATTGCACAAAATCTCATTGAAATTGTAAACAAAGCCGCTTCACGCATGTCCACCGCCTCTAACGTTAAAACAGGACGTGCCGTAGTGATATTTTTGGCGTTTGCCCTTCCTGCATTGCTTATTTTTGTGGGAGTGGCAATGTTGTTTGCAAAGCCGAGAGTTAAACGCTTTCGCCACACTGTAGCCAGCATAATTATTGTAGTGGGTGCTACCGTGTCTACACTGTCCTTTTTGTTGATGACGAGCATCACCTACAACATCCCCTCTCTTTCCCTTTCGTTAACCTTTTTGTGCAACTTTCTGATACTGTTTGCGTTGAACATTGTCGCCGTACTTCTAAAAAGGCCCGAAAGCCAAACCCTTTTGCTATTGCACGAACAGGCAAAGTTGCAAGTAAAGGAGGACGCCGAGAGAGAACTTGCGGAAAATGCTTTGCCCGAACAGGACGAAGAACAAACGCAAACGACTACTCCAACGGCAACAGACGTAACAACACAACAACAAGACGTGAAAGAGGATGAACCCAACACTCGGCAAACAACGGAAGTAATGCAGGAAACGGCACCCGAACAACCGACACGGCAGGACACTGCGAAAAATGCTGTGCAGATTGAAAACGCCAAACCTGCCGACACGACGGCACAAAACGTAACAACACAACGACAAGTCGCAGCGACCTGTTTTGCAGAAGACCAGCCCTATCTTACCCAACATTTCACCGTAAGCGACATTACCGACAGCACTTACGGCAACGTAGAAACGATAACGCCACAAACGTTGAAAAAGATACAAAAACTTCGTCTGCTACTGCAAACGCATGCTATTACCGAGGAAGAATACGTTGCCCTTGTGGACAGTTATCTTCACGGCGACAAACAGTAAAAGTGAACTTTTGAAGGCAAACGAAACGACGCAGAAATCGGCGGAATTTGCCGTTGCGTACGTTACAATCGGAACACACTAAATTTTGTTGCACGTTGGTTGAATAACATCGGTTTTGCGGGATACTGCACCGAATCTCAGTCCGCCGTTGCGAAATTCTGAAATAGCGGCAAAGCTGTTTCAGCAGTTACATTTTGCCGTTACCAACTACTAATCGGAAAGACAACAATAACGCAAAATGAATCAATCAAATTGCCAACCGTGAAAACACGGCGTCCGTCTGAAAACACGTTGCACCGTACCGTACAATAAAAACAAAAAAAGACATCCCGAAAGATGTCTTTTTTTTTCACATTTAGCATTGCAACAAATACTGATGTGGTAGACCTGTGCAAAAACAGTTGACATTGAATGGCAACTCGTTTTTGTCAGCGTCTTCCAAAGGGTTTTTTGAAACGGGGATTGTTGATGACATCGCCCAACACCACTATTTTGGTGACTTCGGTGTAATCCCTGTTGCTTTCTTCGCCGTCGTAGGCAAGATCGTGAGCAATGAGGCGTACGCCTTCCAATTCGTCGCAACCTTCGTCGCTTACTTCGCCCAACGAGCCTACAATTTTTTCGTACTGTTCAACTTCCTGTCCTGCATGGGTGTGATCGGTGGGGAAAGTGATTGTACTTTGCGTCTTTTTGACATCTGTTGCACCACTTGTCCTGCCCGAATTGGCTTTTCTTGTCGTGCGATTGTACTTCGGCGCAATTTCTTGTATTACCCGGTCTGCTTCGTCAACTACGTTTTGGACGTTTTGACTGTTGACAAGTTTTTTCAGTGCAGGAACTGCCACCGCCACCGCAACAACGACTATTGCAATGAAAATTACAGGAACAATCGCCCATATTTCACCTGCACACAGCAATGTGTTTGCCACAATCATTTTATCACCTATTTTTTACTGCCTTTGCCGCCTTCGCCGCTGCCGGAAATTGCATTGCGCATTGCGGTGTCCGCCTGTATGTTTTGCATGTTGTAGTAGTCCATGATGCCCAAACGTCCGCTGCGGAACGCTTCCGCCATTGCACGGGGAACTTCCGCCTCCGCTTCCACAACCTTGGCGCGCATTTCCTGTGTGTGAGCCTTCATTTCCTGCTCCGTAGCAACTGCCATTGCACGGCGTTCCTCGGCGTTTGCCTGAGCAATACGTTTGTCCGCTTCCGCCTGATCCATTTGCAACTGCGCACCTATGTTTCTGCCGACGTCCACATCGGCAATATCGATGGACAAAATCTCGTAGGCAGTACCTGCGTCAAGTCCCTTTTTGAGTACCGTTTTGGAAATGGAATCGGGATTTTCCAACACTTCTTTGTGCGTTTCCGACGAGCCTACCGTTGTTACGATACCTTCGCCGACACGTGCGATGATTGTTTCCTCGCCTGCACCGCCGATAAGACGGGCAATGTTGGCACGCACCGTTACCCTTGCCTTTACACGCAGTTCGATACCGTTTTTGGCAATGGCGGAAATGATGGGCGTTTCAATCACCTTGGGGTTTACGGAAACTTTGACGGCATTGAGCACGTCACGTCCTGCAAGGTCGATTGCCTTTGCCGATTGCAAGGACAATTCGATGTTGGCGCTGTGGGCGGAAATAAGGGCGTTTACCACATTACTGACGTTACCGCCTGCCATAACGTGAGATTCCAATTCCGAAATGTTGATTGTAAGACCTGCTTTGCGGGCACGAATGTAGACGTCTACCAGCATTTTGTACTTGATACGACGCATTTTCATACCGACAAGTCTTCCCATGGAAACGTGAGCCTTGCTTACCGCTGCAATGAAGTAGGTGCCTATCGGCAAAAACAGCAACAAAAGCAACAGCAAAACTGCCACCACTATCAGTACTATCGCCCAGGAGGGGAAATTGATTGCGGTTGGATTTGCAAAAAGTAAAGCCATCATAATGTGTTATTCTCCTTGTTTGTTTATTACAACTATGCGTTGTCCTTCCACCTGAATGCACACCACTTTTTCACCTTCGTTGATGAAACCGTCACGTGCAACAACGTCCACAACTTCTCCGCCGAAATTAGCCTTGCCGACAGGACGCAACACGGTGAGCGCAACGCCTTCCTTTTGCAAAAGGTAGGTGAAGTCTTTTGTACCTTCCGTTTTTTCTTCCGAAACGGCGGTGCCAACGTTGAATAAAGCCGTTTTGCTGAGTTTTCCTTTGGTGACCAACCTGCTGAATACGAAAAACAGCAGGAAGAAAAACAACAGGGAAATTGTTATCATGTACAAAAGCATCATGGCGTCGCCGTCCTGCAAAAGACGGATTACAATGCCTGCAACAACCATTATCGTGCCGCTTATGCCGAAAAATCCGAATCCCGGCACAAACACCTCGATTGCGCAGAAGATGAAACCCACAATGAAAAGCACCATGGGCAACACCTGCATTTCGGTGAATAATCTTGCAAAACTGGAATCGGCAAACCCCTCTGCAAGAATCGTCAGTACGTTCATATCTTTACTCCGTAATTAAATTATGCCACAAAAGGTTGCAACAAACCTATTGTTCCGTCTTTGCGGCGATAAACCGCTTCGACGTTGCCTGTTTCCTCGTTGACAAACAGGTAGAAATCGTGATCCAACATGTCCAGATTTTCCGCCGCTTCCAAAGCCGACATGCGGTCCACTGCAAAACGCTTGGTTTTGGCTATTTGTACCGGTTCCACCTCCACGTCGGAAACAAATTCGTATTCCGTGGGGCGTTCGGGCATTTTATGAGATTTGTTGAGTTTTTCACGGTGCTTGACAAGTTGCCTTTCCAACTTGGGAAGGCAGGAATCGATATTGTAGTACATCGTGTCGCCAACGACTTCCGAACGTATGTAAGTGCCGTGATAGGTGATGGAAATTTCCATTTTGCATTGTCTGCCGAGATCCGTCAAGACAACTTTGCAAGGAGTGTCGCTGTCGGGGAAATACTTGTCCAACTTTTTGAGTTTGGTGGTCAGAATGTGTTCCAACCTGTCAGTTACACGATAGTTTTTGGATGTAATTTCTAGTTTCATAGCCATACCTCCGACTTTTCTTGGAAAAAGAAAGCCTTTCTCCTACAATAATTATATCATAACTTTGGTGAAATTCAATAGTAAAGACAAAAAAAGTGTCTTGTACGCCACAAATTTTGTAAAGAAAATCCCCCAAAGGGCAAAAAAAGGGGATATTGTACCGTTTTTTCCGACACGTTGCAAAAAAATACAGCCATTTTCCGACAGCAACTTTCAACTGTTTTGCCAAACGGCTTGCCCCGTTGAACTTCTCAACTTGCAGTAATCACCGTATACTTCCAAAAGTAATTCCTGAAAATTTGACGCTTTACGCAATGAAAAAAGGGGGTTTTCGCAAAAATACTTGTACCGTAAAAACCAATTGCAGAAACGTTTTGGAAAACAAAAAACTTCACATTACAAAAAACTTTACATTACAAAAATTCGCAACAGAATTGTGTTACCAAAAATACAAAAGACTTTTTACCGTTCATTGCAAAAAGCACCTTGCTATGCTTTCAAAAACTGACCTGGGATAAAAAACATTTGTGAAAAGTTTTTGAAAACCGTTTGGAAAAACAAAAACTTTACATTGCACAAAAAACTTTTACATTACAAAAATTTGCAACAGAATTGTGTTGCCAAAGATACAAAAGACATTTGACGGCTCATAAAAAATTGTCTGTTTTTACACAAAAAAACACTTGCACTTTTTGCACGAAAAGAGCAATCACGGTACATGTAGGCATAAAAAACGACGCCGCAAGTTTATGTCTTGTGGCGTCGAACACACAAATTTGTATCAAAAAAATCAAATACGGTAGTGAAAAACAGTGACGGGAACTGTTGCGTTGCTACCTGCGGAAGGTTATTGCGTCACCGATGGCATCCACCACGACGGTGTCACCCTGATGCACTTCTCCCAAAAGTATTTTTTCCGCAAGCGCATCCTCCACCTTACGCTGAATGGTGCGTTTGAGAGGTCTTGCGCCGTACTCCTTGTCAAATCCCGCCTTGGCAATAGCTCGCACCGCTTTGTCGGTGAATTTCAGATTGACGGTGCCTTGCAGACGCTTGTGCAAATTGGAGCAAAGCAGTTCCGTTATCTTCAACGCCTCCGCCTCGCCCAGGTAGTTGAAAACCACCACTTCGTCCACACGGTTGAGAAATTCCGGACGTAAAAAGTTTTTCAAGGCACGTTCCACGCTGTCACGCATGGCTGTGTAGTCGTTGCTTTGTCCGAAACCTATTTTTATTTGCTGGTCGCCAACGCCTATGTTGCTTGTCATGATTATTACGGTGTTTTTGAAATCCACCGTCTTGCCGTGAGAATCGGTGAGACGTCCTTCGTCAAGTATTTGCAAAAGCAAATTGAACACATCGGGATGCGCCTTTTCTATTTCGTCAAACAACACCACGCTGTAAGGCTTTTTGCGAACCTGTTCCGTCAGGTAGCCACGTTCCTCGTAGCCGACGTATCCCGGGGGCGCACCAATCAACTTGGCAGTGGACTGCTTGTCCATGTATTCCGACATATCCACACGAATCACGCCGTTGGAATCGCCAAACAGACTTTCGGCAAGCGCTTTTGTGAGTTCCGTTTTTCCCACGCCCGTCGGTCCCACGAAAATGAAACTTCCGATAGGCTTGTTGGGGTCTTTCAAACCGGCACGTTGCCTGCGCACCGCCATTGCCACAACACGCACCGCCTGTTGCTGACCTATCACACGCTTTTGCAGTTCCTCTTCCAAATGCACAAGTTTGTCACGCTCTTCACGTGAAATTTGCGTTACAGGCACACCTGTCATTTGTGAAATTACCGCTTTTACGTCCTCCGCAGTCAGTTGGCACTTGTGCTGCGCAAGTTTTTCTTCATACGCCGATTGCTCGAATTCGTAGGAAAAATACACTTCGTTGAATTTTTTGTTTATTGCCTCCACCTCTTCGGTGTTGTGCAAGGAAAGGGCAACGTCACGCTTGCGTTTGAGTTCGCTCAGTTGCGACGACAACTGCACCAAACGCTGCGGCACGGCAAAAGTTTTTATTTTCAGTTTGCTGCACGCTTCGTCGATGACGTCGAAAGCCTTGTCGGGAAGATATCTGTCGTTGATGTACCTTACGGACAGCAACACTGCGGCACGAATGGCCTCTTCCGTTATTTGCACGCCGTGGTGCTTTTCGTACTTGGATTTTACCCCCGAAACAATTTTTATTGCCATTTCGGGGGAAGGCTCGCTGACGGTTATCGGTTGAAAACGCCTTTCCAAAGCAGGGTCGGACTCGATGTATCTGCTGTACTCCGCCGTGGTTGTTGCGCCGACAATTTGCAACTGTCCTCGGGCAAGCGCCGGTTTGAGTATTTCCGCTGCGTCCATCGACCTTTCCGCCGAACCGCCGGCACCCACCAGATTGTGTATTTCATCTATGAAAAGAATTACGTCGCCTGCCGCAATAACCTGCGACACGACACGTTTCAACCTCTCTTCAAAGTCGCCACGGTAGCGTGTGCCTGCCACCATACCGGCAAGGTCCAACTCCACAAGACGTTTGCCCTGCAACTCCGCAGGAACGTGCCCTTGCGACATTGCCATTGCCAAACCTTCCACAACGGCAGTTTTGCCTACGCCCGCTTCTCCCACAAGCACGGGATTGTTTTTGGTGCGTCTTGTGAGCGTTTGCACAACACGTGCCGTTTCCGTTTCTCTGCCTATTACAGGGTCGAATCCCCCTGCCAAAGCCTTTTCGGTGAGGTCGAAACCGAATTCTATGGCGCTTGTTTGCGGTTTGTCGGGGCTTTTGGCTCTTTCTCCCTCCACACTGTCAAATTCCCTGTGTAAACCGTCGTCGGATTCCGCCCGTGCAACGGGAGTTACAACGGGACTGCGTGTGAAGTTGCCTATCTTTTCCCAGTTGGGACAGGTTTTCAGTACTCGTTGGTACATTTCCTGCGGGGTTTTGCCCCTTTGTCGCAACAAAAACCTTATCTTGTCGTAGGCGTAACTGTCCTGCATGCTGAGTATTGCCAGCAATGCGTGCGTGCATGTTACGTCCTTTTGCCCGAAAGACTGCGAAAAAAACGTTGCACGTGCCACCAACTCCTGCACCTCTTTGGAATCGGTAAGAGGACCGCCCCTGCCTGTACGTATCAGACCGAGATTGTCTTTGGTAAGACCGAATTCTTCCAACATTTTTTTGGCATCACTGTCCACCACCGACAACTGATACAGCACATGCTCCGCCTTGAATGCAGGCACACGCAGTTGTCTGGCGTACATATAGGCGTTGTCAAGAACCATTTGAAGTGTTTCCGTTTGCATTTGATACCTTCTGCAAAAAATTTCTCATTGTATTGTATCAAATTACAGCACTTTTTTCAAGGACTTACAACAAATACTTTGACAAACACTGCCTACTTTACGGCTTTTTTCTTCAAAAAGTAAAAAAGATGGTAACATTCCCTCGCCAAAGAAGGCAGGGTGGAAAGTGCCAACGCAGCAAGATACATTTGCCACGGCAACTGCGTCAATCCGAACAGTCCTTGCAAAGCAGGCACCAAGGCAACTGCAAACACCATTACCACCGACACTGCAAAACTTACAGCCATAAATGCCGTTATTCCCCCTCGGAAAATACTGTGACGGCTGCGTATTTCCAGCACGAAAATCAGTTGGGAAAGGGACAAAATGAGATACGCCATTGTGGACGCAGATGCGCTGTCCACACTGTTTCCCACGGCATATCCCACAAGCGTTGAAAGGGCAAAAAGTATTCCGCCCAGCACAATCCGCCTGCCTCCGCCGCCGCTGAAAAAGGTTTCGCCTGCTTTTTTGGGGGGAATTTTCATTACGTCGTCTTCCTGCTTGTAGATTCCAAGGGCAAGACCGGGCAAACCATCCGTTACCAGGTTTATCCACAGCAGTTGCATTGCCGAAAGGGGCGAAACGTCCCATATAAGCAAAGCCACAAATACCGAAAGCACTTCGCCTATGTTGCATGTAAGCAGGTAGGTTACTGCCTTTTTGATGTTTTGGTACACGCTTCTGCCCAACGATACGGCGTCTACGATTGTTGCAAAGTTGTCGTCGGCAAGAATGATGTCGGATGCGTCCTTGGCAACTTCCGTGCCGCTTCCCATGGCACAACCGATATCGGCATTTTTGAGTGCGGGCGCATCGTTTACGCCGTCCCCCGTCATTGCCACAACGGCGTTTACGCTTTTCCAAGCGTTGACTATACGCAACTTATCCGACGGTGTAACACGGGCATACACGGCAATTTTGCCGACGTTTCTGGCAAGTTGACTGTCCGACCAACTTTGCAGCGTTTCGCCGTCCACTGCCATGTCGCCCTGTTGCAGAATGCCTAGATTTTTGGCAATCTCCTGCGCCGTAAGCAAACTGTCCCCCGTTATCATTACGGGGCGGATTCCTGCGCTTTTGCACATTTCCACGGCACGGAAAACTTCCTTTCTGGGCGGATCTGCCAAAGTGAACAGAGCGGTGATGTTGAGGGAATTTTCCAACGCTAGGCTTTTGGAAAAATCGTGCCGCACCTCTTTGACGGAAAGTGCCAACACACGCAGACCCTTTTTTGCATACACGTTGTAGTGTTTTTGAAACACATCGTAATTGCAGGCATTTTTCATGGCGTCAAAACTGCCCTTGGTAACGGCAAAGTATCGGTTGTTGTGCTTTACGACGACAGTCATAAGTTTTCTGTTGCTGTCAAAGGGAATTTCAAACAGACGAAGGGCGAAATTCGGTTTTTGCATAAGGCTTGCCACTGCCACTTCGGTGGGATCGCCCAACCACCCCTCGTCGTTTTTTACCACATCGCAACACCAGCAAAAAGCCTGAAAGTTTGCGTCCTCTTGCGGAATTTGCGCCGCACGACGGTAGGACTTGCCGTCGTACATTCCCACAAGCGACATTTTGTTTTGCGTGAGAGTACCTGTTTTGTCGCTGCAAATGACGGTAGCGCTTCCCAACGCTTCCACCGCCGTGAGCCTTTTGACAACGGCATTTTTCGCCGCCATTTTTTCAATGCCTTTGGCAAGCACCACCGTTACGACGGCAGGCAAACCTTCGGGAATTGCCGCAACAGCCAAAGAAACGGAGGTGAGAAAAATGTTTACAAACACAGCCGTCAGCGTATCGCCCGGTTTCATTGCCCTGACGCCCTTTACAAAGCCGACGACAAGCACAACAAAACACACAGACAGGCACACTATACCTATCACCTTGGAAAGTTGCTTCAACTTTTGTTGCAACGGGGTGAGAACGGCTTTGGAATCGGCAAGAAAGTTGGCAATTTTGCCCAGTTCGGTGTTACTGCCTGTGGCAGTTACCTGCGCAGTGCATCTGCCGTTGGTTACAAAACTTCCGCTGTAAATTGTGTCGGAACGTTTGCCGTGAGAAAATGATTGTCGCTTTTCCACAGGGGTGCTTTCCCCCGTCAAAGCCGACTGATTGACAAAAAAACTTTCGCAACTAAGCAACTTACAGTCTGCCGTTACTACGTCGCCCGCTTCGAAAACGCAAACGTCGTCGACAACCACATTCTCACTGTCCAAAAGAATTACGTTGCCGTCCCGCACCACTTTTGTTTTGGGGGAAGTGAGTTTTTTGAGGGCGTCAAGTGATTTTTCCGCACGGTACTCCTGAAAAGCGCCCAAAAAAGCGTTTGCCAACACAATGGCAACTATTATTACAGGTTCCAGCATGTCGGCTTTTTCACCGCTGTACAATGCCAGCCCGAAGGAAAGAGCGGCGGCAACAAGCAGAATTATTATCATCAAATCGCCAAACTGACTGAAAAACTTTTTGACAAAACTACTTTTTTTACCGCCCGTTGTTACGTTTTTGCCCTGTTTGGCAAGGCGTTGGGACGCTTCCGCCGAGGAAAGTCCCCTTTTGTAGTCCATTTGTGGTTGCGTCAAAAATGCGCACCTCCGAAATACTTTTTGTAAATTTTATGAAGAGCAACAACAAATTAGAAGACAAGAAGATTTGTTCCTGCCTCAAATGAAGTTGCAAGCAGACATGATATTGACTTAACGGGCAAGAACATATAACCAAACTTCATTTGTGTTTACGACGAATTATCGGAAATTGTACGACAACAACTGCTTGAACCGTTACCGCAGACTGAACGGAAACATATGTGCGACGATTTGCAACGGTGTGTTGTTGCTATGATTTTTCGGAAAAATATTACAACAAAAGTGGTATGGAACGGCTTTGTGTAGCAAAAACGAAAGTTTGTGGTGATTTGCGTATGTTGTTTATGCAACAATATCAAAGTGTTTTGCAACGAATACACCCAACAGTTTCATTGAATTGCACAATATCGCCCGATGTGCGACGATTTGCAACGGTGTGTTGTTGCTATGATTTTTCGGGAAAAATTACAACGAAAATGTGACGGAACGGCTTTGTGTAGCAAAAACGAAAGTTTGTGGTGATTTGCGTATTTCTATGTCTGTGTGTAAAATTGAAAATCTTGCGGTGCTTTCTTGATAACTTTGACGAAAAACACAATTTTCAATTAAATCGTTTGCCGTTACACGTCAATTTTTTGTTTACTTTCGCATAAACTGCGTAAACGGCGTATCCCTACGGAAAACGCCGAAACACAAATTTGCACACTTAAAGAAACGACAGCCTGCCGAGCAATCGCACGTCCGCTTTGAAAAGTGTTTGACAAATAAAAAAACGCCGTAACGTTACGGCGTTTTGGGTAGAAAATGTAAGAAAATTTTTTGAATATTTTGAAACAACTGTACACATTGAAAGGCAAATTTGTTGATTGGAAAACGATTTTCCGACAAAAAGAACCTTTTTCTTGCTGACGGGTGAAAAAATTTGTGTCAAAGAAGTTTTTTCTTATTGCCCTACCCCAACAAATGTTGGCTGTACTGCTGTTCCTTGTAGGCAAACTGCTTTTTGTAGTCTTTTATCACAAAAGCAATATACACCAAAATTGACAAAATTTCTGCAAACGGGTAGCAGAACCAGATACCTTCCTGTCCCCACCACATGTTGAGAAGTATTGCCGAAGGAATGAGGAAAATGAGTTGACGTGAAAGGCTCAAAAGCAAACTGGAAACGGGGCAGTTGATGCTTTGCAACATATTTATCAGCAAAATGCTGAATGCAGCCGGTATGAAGGAAATGCTGATACAACGGAAAGCGTAGGCACCTTCTCGCACCAAAAGCATATTTTCCTGTTGCAACTGTTCCCACGTTTGCCCCTGCGACACCGTTTTACTTTCAAATATCGACATCAGCAATTCGGGACACAGTTGGAAAAGCAACGTCCCCAGCGTCATTACGCCCAATGCAATGGACAGCGAAAGTTTGAATGTTGAATTGAACCTCTTTCGCAAGTTTGCGCCGTAGTTGTAACTGAGAATAGGCATTGTTCCCTGCATGAGTCCGAACACGGGCATGAAGATAAAGGACTGCACCTTGAAGTACGCAGACAAAACGGTGATTCCGTTTGTGTAGGAACGCAACATAACGTTGAGAATAATGGTAACAACGGAACTCATGGCGTTCATAACAAGGGCGGGCAATCCTATTTTGGCTATACGTGCGAAGTAATGCGCATTGAAGCGGAAGCCTTTGAGAGAAATGGACACGTCCTGTTTTTTGAAGATGAAAAACGCCAAATCGAAAGAGGCGGCAAACCACTGACCTATCACCGTTGCCAAAATTGCGCCGAAAACGCCCATTTTGAACACCATGATGAACAGTGCATCCAACACGATGTTGGTAACGGCACCGATAAGTTGGCTTATCATGGGAACTTTCATGTTGCCGGTAGCCTGCAAAATACGTGCGCTGACGATATCCAGCGTAACGCCGCCGCTTGCCGCCATGTAGATTGTGAGGTACATCGTTCCCTTTTCCACAACGTAATTGACGTCGGTGGCATTTCCGTCGTTAACGAATGCCTGCACAAAGGGACGTGAAAGGGTGAAAGCCATTACCGCCATTATTGCCCATGCAAACAAAGCCATAACTATTGCCGTTTTTGCACCCTTGTTGGCACTTTCTCGGTTGCCCTCGCCAAGTTTGCGTGCAATGTAGGCGTTTGCACCGACGCCGATACCTATTGCCACTGCCGTTACAAACATTGTCATAGGCATTACTATGCTTACGGCGTTGAAAGAGTCTTTGCCGATGTTAAGTCCCTTGTAGCCTTCCTCAACATAGGTAATGTTGGTGAGGAAAAGAGAGTCTACAATGTTGTACAAAGACTGCACAAGCATGGAAAAAATTGCCGGCAAACTCATTTCCAGCAAAAGTTTACCGATGGGCTTGTTGCGCATCTTGTCCGACTGCAATGCAACCTGCTCTTCGCCGACGGGTTGCAATTCCTGCTGCTGTTCGGCAACAGGCTCTGCCGACTGTTTTTCCGTATCCTTACCGTTTTTATTGATTTTCATTTGTTAATATGTTTTCTCCTTGCTGACTGATACCAAAATTTGCACTATACTGCGATTTTAGCATATTTTGAGATTTTTTTCAACAAAAAACGGCGATAGTACAGTTGAATAACAGTTTTAAAAAGGCAAACAAAGGCGAAAAAACTTGACGTGAATGCACGACAACGTTTGTTGCCGTGAATAAATAACGATTTAAGCAAAAATTTTTTGAACTGTACAAAAAAACTCCCGAAAAAAGGGAGTTTTTTCTGAAAATTTACCGTTGGTTTTCCACCTTGTCGTTGACGTAACGGCAAAATGAGATGTTGTAGTTTCCGTCAGATATGTTTTCCGACTGACTTTCCAGACGCCAATTTTCCTTTTGGTCGAGGTTAGGGAAAAACACTTCCGCATCTCCGTCGGCGTCTACCTTGGTAACGTAAGCCACGCTGCATCTGTCCAACATAAGTTTGTAAAAGGAAGCGCCGCCTATCACAAAAATATCGTTGCTGTCGTAATTGCGCAAAAGGGCATTGAGTTTGTCCACGCTGTCGACGGAAATTGTACCGTCGTGCTTTGCGCCGGAGGAATCCAGCACGATATTTACACGGTTTGGAAGCGCCCCCGAAGGAAAACTCAAAAAGGTGTTTGCACCCATTACCACAACTTTTCCCGTGGTGGTTTCACGAAAAAACTTCATATCTTTTTTCAGGCGGAAAAGCAAATCGTTGTTTTTGCCTATTCCCCAATTTTTATCAACAACTACGATTGTGTTCATTTTAACCTCGCATTTCAAAGCTGAAAATGACCTGCACGACAAACTTTCCCTATGCATAAGAGCACAACACGGCGAATGTTTCGGCTTTTAGGCAATTTCGAAAAAATTGCATTGTCTGCGCATGATTTTTTGCTTGCCAAACGCCGATTTTTGCAAAACGTGAACGTGAGAACAGACAACACAAAAACGCCGTTGATTTTCGCTGCTAAGAGCGAGAAATGTCGTGGTACAAAAATTTTTGCAAAACGCATGAGAAAGCATCAAACACGCACTGCAAATTCACACAAATTTACGAAGAGGAAACATTTTTCAGATTGCCACCTCGAATTTTTCAGAAAAAGGCTGAAATTGGTAGTTTTCCAAAGCCACATCGTCCACGGTGAACTTGTAGAAATCGGTGATATCCTTGTTTATTACAAACTTAGGAGCGGGAAGCGGCGTGCCTTGCAACATTCTTTCTACCTGCGGAATGTGCCTGTCGTAGATGTGAGCGTCGGCAATTACATGCACGAGTTCCCCAACCTGCAAGCCGGAAACCTGCGCAAACATGTGCACAAGCACGGCGTACTGCACCACATTCCAGTTGTTGGCGACAGCCATGTCGTTGGAACGTTGGTTGAGAATGGCGTTGAGTTTTCCGTCGGTAACGTTGAACGTTACAGAATAGGCACAAGGATACAAATGCATTTCCGAAAGGTCGCTGTGCACATAAATGTTGGTGATGATACGTCTGCTTGCAGGATTGTGTTTGAGGTCGTACAGTACCCTGTCCACCTGGTCGAACATTCCTTCCTTGTAGCGGTGTTTGACGCCCAACTGATAGCCGTAGGCCTTGCCGATACTTCCCGTTTCGTCCGCCCAACTGTCCCAAATGTGGGAATGAAGGTCGTGAACGTTGTTGCTTTTCTTTTGCCAAATCCACAACAATTCGTCTACGGCATTTTTGAATGCCGTGCGTCGCAATGTGATTACGGGAAATTCCTCCTGCAAGTTGTATCTGTTTACAATGCAAAACAGTTTTTTGGTGTGTGCAGGCGTGCCGTCCAACCAGTGTGGACGCACTTGTGCATTTTCGTCGGAGTAGCCGTGGTCTATTATGTCGTGCATATTCTGCATAAAAATTATGTCAGCCTTACTCATTTGTAACCTCGTTTTTTGTTTTTTATATTATACCAAATTTGCTCTGTTCCGTAAAGACAAAAAGGGCAAACAAAGGGGTTTATTTTGTTTTTTTTCAAAATGCAAAACAAGGGGGCAACCGTATTTTTGTTTACAGTTGAAAAATATAAAATTAAAAAAACATGAATGATAAATTTTGCAGTAGAAAACGAATGTTAACGCACCGTAAGGTTGTAAACCGCAACTGCTTTTATTGAAGCTTGCTTTTGCAGTCCAAAGTTAAAAGACGTAAAATTTTAAGCAAACAACGGTGCAGGATTTTTTTTCGCAAAAAAACGCAAAAGAAAAACAAAAAACGAACTTTTTGGCAAAGAAAAACTCTGATCTCCAATAACACTGCACCTAAAAGTAACAAAAATCGTGCACCGTTGTAAAAATTTTTGAATATTCTCTGCAAAACAGAGGTATGAACATACTATGCGTGTGCAAAAACGCCCCAAAATATAAATACGCTTGCAGGCAGTTTGCAAACAAATTGCCGACGGTTTGTTGCACAATGTCCACTACAGAAACAAAAAACGCCCCGAAAGAGGGCGTTTGATTTACTTCTTTTTGCGTTTGTGTTTTTCTCCGTCGCCATCGGGCTTTATCTGTTTTTCCACGGTGGGAACGACAAAAACGTTTTGGTGCAATTCCGAAACACGAGCCTGTATGTAATCGGTGATTTCCCTTGACGTAAGTTTGGTGTCGAAATGCACGGCAACGTCGAAAATAAGGTTGATGTGCGTGGGACCTTTCACCATACGGAAGTCGTGAATGTCAAAATCGGTATCCAAATCCTTGACTATTTTTTCCACTTCCTGCTTGTACTCGTCCAATTCCGGATCGCCTATCACAACGGGGTCGAGGTGTGTTACCAAAGTGATGTCGGTGTTTTGCGCAAAGTCCCTTTCGATACTGTCCATAAGGTCGTGGCTTGCAAGCACGTCCTTGGAGGAGTCCACCTCTACGTGCACGCTTGCATAGTACTTGTTTGGTCCGTAATTGTGAACGTTGAGGTCGTGAATTCCGTACACGCCGGGGAAACTTTTTATGCGTCTGTTGATTTCCTCTATCAGTTTGTCATCGGGGGCTTCGCCCAACAGTTGATTTATCGTACCTTTGAGAATTTTTATTCCTGCAATGGCAATCACCACGGAAACGGCAACTCCCATCACTCCGTCTAGGTTGATGTTGGCAAAGTTGGATACGATTACCGCAACCAACACTGCGCTTGTGGCGCAAACGTCGGACAAACTGTCCGTAGAAGTGGCTTTCAGCAGTTGAGAGTTGTAGTCCTTGCTCAACTTTCTGTTGAACAGAAACATCCAGAACTTCACCACGATGGAAAGGCTGAGCGCTGCCACCGTCCACACGCTGAACTCCAATTTCTCCGCTTCGCCTTTTACAAGTGCCACCACCTTTGTTACGCTTTCCGACGCAAGTTGAAACGCCAGAATAAGTACGATGAACGCCACAATCATGGAGGCAATGTATTCCATTCGTTTGTGTCCGTAGGGGTGTTCGCTGTCGGCAGGTTTGCTTGCCAACTTCAAACTGATGAGGGAAACGACGTTGCTTCCGCAATCGGTGAAGTTGTTGAGTCCGTCCGCCAAAACGGACAATGCCCCGAACAGCGCCCCCACGATAACTTTTGCGGAGGCAAGCAACACGTTGAGCACAATGCCGACGATGCTGGACATTTTCCCTACGTTTTCTCGAACGTCGGATTTTGCAGTATCTTTGTAGTTTTTTACAAACAATTTAAGTAACAATCCGGTCATGCGCAAATTGTACTGCAAACTGCAATCTGTGTCAATACTTTTTTGTTGTTACAGGCGGTTTACGTTTTGCGAAAAGGTGGCTGCCACACAGTCTACCGCTTTTTGCGCCTGCGCCCCCTCGGCATAGGCACGCACCACGTTTTCCGTGCCGCTTTTGCGAAGTACCAAACGGCAATCGGGGTACAGTTGCGATACACGTCCTGCGGTGTTTTGCAATCTGTCGCCGTCGCACAGCGCAATGTTGCTTTCCGTCAGAGGAATGTTTTTGCTGACGCTTGTTATTTCTACGCACGGAGAGGCATATTGCAACAAACTGCCTTTTTCACGGTAGATTTTGCACAAAAACAGCGCATTTATCAAAGCGTCGCTACTTGTGGTGTAGTCGCACAGCAAATAGTGTCCGCTTTGTTCGCCCCCGAAATTGAGTCCTTCCTTCACCATAGTGTTGAAAACGTTTGTGTCGCCGACGTCGCTGCGCAAAAGACGTATCCCGAGCCCGTTAAGCGCCGATTCCACTCCGCCGTTGGTAAGCACCGTTCCGCACACGGTATTGTTGCGCAATCTGCCTTTTTCCGACAAATACCTTGCCATTGCAAAAAACACTTTGCTGTTTGGTACGACGACGTTGTTTTCCACCACTGCAAGTCTGTCGGCGTCGCCGTCCAATGCAAACCCCAACGAATAGTCCCCCTGCTTCATCTTTTCCAACAAAAAAGACGTGTTGGTTGCGCCGCAATTCTGGTTTATCAGTTTACCGTTGTTTCTGTTGCAAAACACCGTTACGTTGGCTTTCGCACGGGAAAACAGCATACGTCCCACCTTGTAGCCTGCGCCGTAACAACAATCCAACGCAATTTTCACGTTGGACAAATCCACATCCACTGCCGAAAGCACGTCGTCGCAGTAGATGTTTTCTATGTCGTAAAAAACAGGTTCGAAAATTTTGCCCTTTATTTCAGGATTTTGACACAGTCCCGACATCATTCGGGAAACTACTTCCTGTTTGGAAGGGCAAAGTTTGACGCCGTACCTGTCAAACACTTTAAGTCCGTTGTCCTGCGGCGGATTGTGACTTGCAGTAATCATAACGCCGTAGTCGCCGCCCATTTTGCGCACGAAATGCCCCACTGCGTTGGTGGGCAAAATGCCGAGATTGATGACGTTGCCCCCTCCGTCGTACACGCCCTGCGCCAAAGCGTTGAAAAGGTTTTCTCCGGAAATTCGGGTGTCCCTGCAAATCAACACTATCGGACACTCCTCACCGAGAAGGGCAAGGCTTTTGCCTAACAAAAAGGCAGTACCGTCCGTCAAGGTACTGCCGTAAGTTCCACGTATTCCGTCCGTACCGAAAAAATTCATAGATGTTCCTCCACAATGTCCAATGCTTTTCTTCGGTACTTCCTTCCGACGCCAGCGACCTGCCTGTGCATGGTTTGCCGTCGGATTTATATTTGCAATTTTGCCCGTGTACTTTTTTGTTCTTTTGTGTTTTACAACCTTTTGTCCTTTTTCCTGTTGTTTGAGTTTACCTTTCCTTTTTGCCGTCAGGAAGTTTGCAACACCGTGTCAAAATGTTTTTCAGTGCGACTTGCGTTACCTGCTCTTTACATTTCTATCGACAAATTGAAGTTGCGTAAATGTAAAATTTTCCAACAAAAGATTTTTTGAGTTGTTTTCTGTTTAGGCTGTTTTTCTTTTTATATTTTAGTTTTGTTTTTTGGAAATCATTCCCGAATACGCCGAGGCAAAAGTTCCCGCAATGGCTCCGTCGGCGCAGGCGGTTACTATCTGTTTCATGGGACCGTTTGTAACGTCCCCCGCAGCATACAAACCGTCAACGGTGGTTTTGCGTTTGTCGTCTACCACCAAATATCCGTTTTGCCTTGCAACGCCTTCGATATTGATGAATTCCGTGGAAGGCGCAGCGCCTATTGCCACAAAAATTCCGTTGACTTCCAGTGTTTTGCTTTCCTTTCCGTCGAAAACATCCATTGCCGACACCACGTCGTCACAGTGTATGACGGAAACCTGACTGTTGTACAAAACCTTGACGTTGCTCTTTTGCAAAAGATGATTGACGGCAAGTTCCTCCGCACGGAAGTTTTCGCCGGGAACGACAACATACACAACGCTGCACAAATCCGCCAGATAGGTGGCTTCTCTCACGGCAGGCGTACCTCCGCCCACAACGGCAACGGGACGGTTGCGATAGAAATTTCCGTCGCATGTGGCGCAATAGGAAACGCCCTTGCCTACGTAGGGAGCCTCAAATCCCAACTTGTTGTGTGAAGTACCTGTCGCCACAATCACGGCGGGAAAATGCCACTCCGCCTTGTCTGTTTTTATTACAAAATCGTCGCCCTTAGTTAGGGAAAGCACCTTTTCCCGCACTGTTTTCAAGCCCAACGCCTTTGCCTGCTCCACCATGTTGGAAGCAAGTTGCCAACCCTCTATGTTTTTGTAGGAAGGGTAATTTTCTATCTCGCCCAAATTTGCCGTCTGACCGCCAAAACCGAACTGTTCAAACATTGTAACGTCGGCATTTGCACGCAAAGCGTACACTGCCGCCGAAAGTCCTGCTACGCCACCGCCGATTATTGCTATTTTTTTCATTGTTCCCTCGTTATTGCACCATTGTAGTTTATTTTGCGTGGCGCAACTTGTAGTAATTTGATTTTTTGTGCACACTATTGACAGACACGCCGCCTGTGTGTACAAAATATTGTACCACACATTGCGCCGTCTGTAAATGCAAAGATGCCTTTTCGCAACAAAAAACACTTCCGCAAAAGAAGTGTTTTTTTGTTAATGTTACTGTTTGAAATACTACTTGCAACGTGCCTGACGCACTGCCTTTGCCCAACCTTCCACAAGTTCACGGCGGCGTTCGTCCGTCATTTTGGGTTGAAATTCTCTGTCTATCTTGATGTTGGCGCGAATATCGGCAACGTCTCTCCAATAGCCGATGCACAGCCCTGCAAGATAGCATGCACCCAAAGCCGTTGTTTCCGTAACCTTGGGACGCACCACCGTTGCGTTGAGAATGTCCGCCTGGAACTGCATAAGGAAGTTGTTTGCACTTGCGCCGCCGTCGACGTTGAGGCTTTTGATTTTGACATTGGCGTCACGCTGCATTGCGTTTACCAAATCGTACACCTGGTAGTCGATGGCCTCCAAAGCGGCACGGATGAAGTGTTCCTTTTGCGTGCCACGGGTAACGCCTGTAATGGTGCCTCGTGCATCGGGGTCCCAATAGGGGGCGCCCAATCCCGTGAAAGAGGGCACAATGTACACGCCGTTGGTATCGGGTACTTTTTTGGCGTAGTTTTCCGTTTCCGCCGCCTGTTTAATCATGCGCATTTCGTCACGCAACCACTGGTTGATTGCACCGCCGATGAAAACGCTTCCCTCCAAAACGTAGGGAGGTTTGTCGTCCAACGACGCACCCAAAGTGGTAACAAGCCCGTTGGTGGATTTGACAGGTTTGTGTCCTGTGTTCATCAGCAGGAAGCAACCTGTGCCGTAGGTGTTTTTGACGTCGCCTTCTTCCACTGCAAGGTGTCCGAACAACGCTGCCTGTTGGTCGCCCACCACACTGCAAATGGGAATTTCCCTTCCGATGAAGGTTTCGTCCGTCATGCCGTAGTTGTAGCCGGAGGGGTGTACCTCGGGAAGCATACAACGGGGAATGTCAAACAACTTCAAAAGGTCGTCGTCCCAAGTGAGGGTGTGAATGTTGAACAGCATTGTACGGCAGGCGTTTGTGTAGTCGGTGGCGAAAATTCTGCCACGGGACAACTGCCACATAATGTAGGTGTCCACCGTGCCGAAAAGCAGGTCGCCCTTTTCCGCACGGGCTCTTACTCCCTCCACGTTGTCCAAAATCCATTTGAGTTTTGTGGCAGAAAAGTAAGCGTCCAGCACCAAACCCGTTTTTTCGTAAATCATGTCGGCAAGCCCGTCTTCTTTGAGTTTTTCGCAGTAGTCGGCTGTTCGGCGACATTGCCACACAATGGCGTTGTACACGGGTTTACCTGTGTTTTTGTCCCAAACAAAGGTGGTTTCACGTTGGTTTGTGATGCCGATTGCCGCAATGTCCGTTGCGGATACATTGGCGCGAATCAGCGCTTCCACAATGACGCCTACCTGCGAACCGTAGATATCGTGCGGATCATGCTCCACCCAACCCGGTTTGGGGTAGATTTGCGGAAATTCCTGCTGCGCCTTTCCCAAAATGTTGCCCTGTTTGTCGAAAACAATGGCACGGGAACTTGTTGTGCCTTGGTCTAAAGCAAGTATGTATTTCATTTTTCTTTCTCCGTATTGTCTTTTTTTGTACAACAACCAAATGCAGTTTTCACTGCTTAAAAAGCAATTCCCGTCTATTTGGCATCGACGTTTTTGGTAACGATGAAGTCCACACCGCAACCGCAGATGTCGCTTACGGCAACATCACCGATATGTACGGGGGCTTTCAAAGTAACGTTTTTGAGCAGTTCCAAACCTTGGAAAATGAGATGTTTGGGAATAGCCTCTCTGGTTTTTACGGAAACCATGGGGATTGTTCCGTTTTCCACATGTACAGAACCGGTAACCATGCGTTTGGGAGAAGTAACTTCGTTGATAGCGTAGGTTACTCCACGGGGGCATGTGTTGCCCGTAACCTTGATGTTGTTTTTGTCGCTGTCGTCAACAGTGAGATGACATCCCATGGGACAGTTTATGCAAATCATTTCTCTAATCATTGTGCTTCTCCTTATTTAATCAGCGTAATTTCCACTTCCGACGCCTGCTTCAACGCCTTCATTTGCTCTGCCGTCAAAACAATGTTTTCCATTTCGCCGGGGGCAACGACGGGACGCTTTCTGCCAAACACTTTCACGCCGTCGGCAAGCACTGCGAGTTCCACCTTCTTGAACACGTTGGAAACACGCATTTTGAAACTCTGATTGTCGTACACTTCGTCTTTGTTGAGCACTGTAGGTACACAATAACGCACACCGTTTGTGCATTTTATGGTCAATTTTTCGTGGCAGGGCTTTGTGCCTTTGATGTACTCGGCAGCACATTTGCCTGCATTTTCGCTTTCGGCGGAAACAAAGTCCACCAGGTCGTGCACGTGAAGCACGTTGCCGCACTCGAACACGCCGTCGATGTTGGTCATGAGGTTTTCGTCGACAACCGCTCCGCCCGTAGTGTTGGAAAGGGCGACATGCGCATTTTTGGCAAGTTCGTTTTCCGGAAGCAATCCCACCGACAGCAACAGCGTGTCGCAAGGAATGAGCGTTTCCGTTTCCTTTTTGGGTTGAAGTTTTTCGTCCACTTCCGCAACGACAACGCCTGTTACACGGTCCTTACCCTTGATGTCCACAACTGTGTGCGAGAAGTAAAGAGGAATGTCAAAGTCGTTGAGGCATTGCACGATGTTTCTGTTTAAGCCGGAAGAATAGGGCATGATTTCCACGACAGCCTTGACTTTTGCGCCTTCAAAGGTCATACGGCGAGCCATGATAAGTCCGATGTCGCCGCTGCCCAAAATTACCACTTCCTTACCGGGAAGGTATCCGTCGATATTGACCAACTTCTGAGCAGTACCTGCGGAAAACACTCCTGCGCCACGCATTCCTGCCGTGTTGATGGCTCCACGGGGACGTTCACGGCAACCGCATGCGAGAATTATTGCCGTTGCCTGCACCTGAACAAGTCCGTCCTGTGCGGAAACGTAGGTTACCACCTTGTCGTTGGAAACGTCAATTACCGTAGCGTTGAGTTTGTACTGTATTCCACGTTGTTTGACTTGTTCTATGTAGCGGGCGGCATATTCCGGTCCCGTCAATTCTTCTTTGAATGTGTGCAAACCGAAACCGTTGTGAATGCACTGATTGAGAATACCGCCAAGTTCCGGTTCACGTTCCAGAATGAGGATGTCACGTTCGCCACAGTCGTAGGCGGATTTTGCTGCGGCAAGTCCTGCAGGACCGCCGCCTACAATTACAAGATTAACCTTTTTCATTACTTTGTCCTCCCCACTACTACGTTGCTCTTTCCGCCGCCTTTGGTGATGTCCTGCATGTCGCAGCCCAATTCACGGGCAAGAATTTCCATTATTCTGGGTGTGCAGAATCCTGCCTGACAACGTCCCATGCCGGCACGTGTACGACGTTTGACGCCGTCAAGGTCTTTTGCTCCGACGGGGCGACGGATGGCTTCCACAATTTCCCCTTCCGTTACCATTTCGCAACGGCAGACGATTTTTCCGTACAGGGGGTTGCGCTCGATGAGTTTTTCTCTTTCCACGTTGGACATTGTGGCAAAATGAGGAATAGCCTTGCGTTTTGCCTCAAAGTGAAGTTTGTTTTTCAAAGAAAGTCTTGTAGCAACCTGCGTTGCAATGTCTACAGCTATTGCGGGAGCGCAGGTAAGTCCCGGGCTTTCGATACCGGCAATGTTGTAGAAGTTTCTGACGCTGCTTTCCCCCACCACAAAGTCGTCGGTGTCGAGGTGAGCACGCAAACCGGAAAACTGTGTGATTATGTTCCTGCGGGACAGGGAAGGTTCGGTGAGGAGTCCTCTGTTGAATGCCGAGTTCAATTCGTCGGCAGTTGTGCTTACGTCGTCCTTGTCTTCCACATCCGTAGCCGTGGGTCCAACCAGAATGTTGCCGTGCGTTGTGGGTGTTACCAAAACTCCCTTGCCCATGTTGGTGGGAAGTTGGAACAGCGTGTGCGAAGCAAGATATCCGCAAGTTTTGTCCATCAAAACGTAGTCGCCTTTGCGTGCCGTGATGTGCATTTTTTCAGGACAAATCATATTGTTTATTTTGTCGGCGTAGACGCCTGCGCAGTTGATTACTACCTTTGCCTGATGCACCGAACCGTCGGCACATTCTACGTCAAACACGTCGCCTTGTTTCTTGACGGAAACAACCTCCGAAAGGAAACGGAATTCCACACCGTTTTCGGCGGCGTTTTCCGCATAGGCTACTGCCATTTCGTAGGGAGATGCAATGCCTCCGTTGGGGACAACCAATGCCGCCACGGCTTTTTCCGAAACGTACGGCTCCATTGCTCTGATTTTGTCGTTGCCTTCGATAATGTACATATCGGGTACGCCGTTTTTGATTCCACGGTCGTACAATTCCTGCAATTTGCCCTTTTGACTTTCATCAAAACACAACACCATGGATCCGTTACGACGGAAAGGAAATTCCAATTCTTCCGCAAGTTTGTCAAACATTTTGTTTCCCAAAATGTTGTAATGCGCTTTCAAAGTGCCGGGCATGGCATCGTAGCCACCGTGCACGATACCGCTGTTAGCCTTTGTCGTTCCGACAGACACATCGTTGCCTCTTTCCAGCACCAGAATGTCCGTTTTGTATCTTGACAGTTCACGTGCGACCGAACAGCCCACGATGCCACCGCCGATTACAATTACATCTTTCATTGCATCCTCCTGAGTTGTAACTTTTTTTGCTGATTATTATGCTGAAAAACCACAGCATTACATTGTATATTATAAAGAGGGAAAAACAAAATTTCAATAGTGTTTTTGAAAAAAATGCCGTTTTTTTTAAAAAAAAACGGAAAGTCTGACATTGCCAAAACATCTCTTTTGCCTTTCCTTGTTTTTGCAAAACATTGTGTATTGCCTTTTGTAACAAATGAAACAAAAACTGCCCAAAAATGCCTTCTAAAAGCCGTAAAATACATTAAAAAAAGGAAAATCACGCCATTTTTACAATTTTACAAACAGTGTTGTGAGAAGAAAAAAGCAAATTCCTGCCGTGATTATCGGAAACGGGCAACAGTCCTTTGGGAAAAACGCCGAAAAAAGGAAAAGTTTACAAAAGAGAAAAAATTTTTTGCAAAGCAACCTGACAAATTTTTTGAAAGCAAGTAAAAACAGGGTTGTGTGAGCAGGAAAAAATAGAAAAAGCGACTTAGTGCCGTGATAAGCCGAAACAGGCAACATTTTATTGAGAAAAACGCCGTAAAAAAGGAAATGTTTAAAATCGAGAAAAAGTTTTTTTGCAAAGCAACCTGACAAATTTTTTGAAAGCAAGTAAAAACAGGGTTGTTTGAACGAAAAAGAGCAAAATCAACTCCACCGTGAAAACAGGAGAGCACGTTGTTCCGCATTTGACACAACGGTTTTGAAAACGCCTGCCTTTACAACTACACACAAACATTGCAAAATAAATGTTTTGCCGACACGTTGCCCGAAAACCTCTTGAAACATCTACGGGTGGCAAAAAACGTGCCTGCATTTTGAAAAATCCCTCCGCAATAGCAAAATCCATCCACAATATCAAAATAAAGTTTGCCTGCATTGTCTTTACTGCAAAACTTAAAAGTCGGGCGTTTGCATGTGGCAAATTGCCCTTTCTTCGCCCGCAACGCAATTGCTTTTGCGTTTGTCTTTACAAGTACTTTGGCAAGACAATTTGATTTAACCTGTTTTTATACAACGGCAAACTTTCAACGCAAAAAATGCAACAAAAAAAGTCTGCAATGCTAATTGCAGACAATGTATTTTGAGTTCAGTTGAAACAATGGCGAGCAATGACGTTGTCGTCAAAATCGAATATGCCTACGCCGCAGTTGTCCACAAGGCAATAGCAGTTGTTGCCGTCCTTGGGAAGGGCGCAACTGCCGACGTTTACGCACGTTACTCCATTTACGTCCACAATTTCGCAAATGTGGAAATGTCCGTACAGCATAACGTCGCCTTTTTGCAAATGAGGTACATTGTTTTTGTTGTGAATGTGTCCGTGCGTTAGAAAAATTCTTCTGCCCTCGTTAAGCAGTACGTTTTCAGCAAGAAAATCGAAGTTGCTTATCATTGCGTCCACTTCGCTGTCGCAGTTTCCACGGATAACCAACAACTTGTCGGCAACGGCGTTGAGAATCTCCGCCACTTTCATAGGGGCGTACTGTTGAGGAAAGGGATTGCGGGGGCCGTGATTGTACACATCGCCCAGCAACACCATCATGTCCGCACCGCTCTTTTTGAACTTTTCCGTCGCTTTTTCCGCCCAATAGGCAGAACCGTGAATGTCGCTTACAACAAACAGTTTCATTTGTCTTCCTCCACAGGCTCCGTCGGCGCAGACGTCTGATCCTTGCCGTTGTTGTAGCATGGGGTAATGCCCAACTCTTCCAACGTGTAACAGTGCAATTCCGTTTCGCCGTCGTTGTGCGCTACCTTGACTGTTACAAGCAGGCGAAGCATGTCCACTTCCGTAACTTTGCCTTTTCCTGCAGGCGTGTTTATTTCCGAATTGATTTTCGGCATAAACTTGGCTGTTTGCGAGTAGTAGTCATCTTCGTACTTAAGACAACACATAAGCCTGCCGCACAAACCGGAAATTTTGGTGGGATTGAGGGAAAGCCCCTGCGTTTTTGCCATTTTTATGGAAACACGTTCAAAATCGTTGAGGTGGGCATTGCAACAACAAACTCTTCCGCAAGGTCCCAAACCGCCCTTCATCTTGCACTCGTCCCTTATGCCTATCTGACGAAGTTCTATCCTCATGTGAAACGTCGAGGCAAGTTCCTTGACAAGTTCACGGAAATCCACACGGTTTTCCGATGTGAAGTAGAACACCACTTTGCTGTTGTCGAAGGCAAATTCCGCATCCACAAACTTCATTTCCAGATTGCGCTTGTCGGCTTTTGCCTGCGCCTCTTTGATGGCAGAGGGACGTTTTTCCACAATGGCGTTGTGCTGTGCCACGTCCTTTTCCGTTGCCTTACGTACAACGGGTTTAAGTTGACTTTTCAGTTCCTCCTGAGGAACAAAAGTGTTTGCTATTGTAACTTCTCCGTACTCGGTGCCGTGCGCCGTTTCCACAATGGCGCCGTCCCCGACACTGAAAGCAATTTCACCGGGGTCAAAGTAGTACGCCTTGCCCCCCTGTTTGAATTTTACACCAACTATATTCGGCATCTGAATTTAACCTCCAAAACGGCAGCCGCCAACCAGTCCGCAACAACGGAAACGTTGCCGCCGTCATCAAGACGTTTTTTTGCGGAATTTATTTTTTCAATGCAGACTTCCGCCGCCTGCAAAGAATAGTTTTCACATATTTCCTTTGTTTTGTGCACGAAAGAGGGCAACAGCATAAGGTTTTCCGCCAAACGGTAGGCAATGCTTTCCCTGTACAGCACGGTGAGAAAACGCAAAAACCACAAAATGTTGTCCTTGTCCGCCAAAACGGCGGAAACAAAGGGTAACGAATTTTTGGTGGAAGTCATCTGCGTGGCGAAGTTTACCGCATTGTCGAACGCCTGCAAAATTGCAGGATTTGCCAATACGCTTTCCGCCTGCTCCACACTTCCGCCACTGACGCAAGAGGCAATTTCGCAGAAACTTTTTTGATACCCCTTTTGTTGCAACAAACCGCACACTTGGGTGGCAGAAAGTTGCGTCTGCTTCAGAAGTTGACAGCGTGAACGAACCGTAGGCAACAAACCCTCGCTGTCCGTAACGCCCAAAAAGATGTAGCACTCGCCCGACGGCTCTTCCAACGTTTTGAGCAGTTTGTTTTGCCAAACGTCGGCGCCCACCCCCGCAAGGGAGGAGGTTGCATCCACCAAAAACACACGGCAATCGCCACTGTCCACGGGGCGTTTGTAACTTTCATCCACCAAAAGGGAAATGTCGGCAACGGACAGACGTGTTTTTCCGCCGACAGGGAAGAACATTACGTCCTGATGCACTCCGTCTGCTACCTTCTTGCACACCTCGCAACCGTCGTCGGAATGCGACGGACACAGGCACACCGCCGCACACTGTCTGAGCAATTCGGGAAGGTTTTGTTTTTCCGCCTCGACAATGTAGGCATGCGCCGCCGTGTGCGTGGCAAAAGCGTTGCGCAGATATTCGCCGATGTTTTTGTCCAATGCCGTCATTTAATCACACCTTTTTTACGCAACACCTCACGCAGTTTTTGCTGAGTCTGTTCCTTGGTGCCGGAAGCGTCGATAACGACAAACTTTTCGGGATTTTGCGCTATCAGTTGCTTGTAGCCGTTGTACACCTTTTCGTGAAAACTGTAATCCACCGATTCCATCCTGTCCGTCTTGTCGGCACCGCCCTTGCGTGCAAACGCCTCGGCAGGGGAAAGATCCAGAAAGATGGTGAATTCCGGCATATATTCGCCAACGGCAATTTCGTTGAGTTTTACAATATTTTCCAAACCGAGTCCTCTTCCCAAACCCTGATAGACGTAGGAAGAATGCACGTACCTGTCGCAAAAAACGATTTTTCCCTCTTCGAGGGCAGGTTTGACAATGTCGTGAAGGTGCTGTATGCGTGAAGCGGCGTACAAAAACGCCTCGCACATGTCCGACATGCTGCTGTTTTTGGCGTCCAGAATTATTCGTCTTATTTGCTCGGCAATGTCGCTTCCGCCCGGCTCTCTTGTGAAAATTACGTTTGCACCCACTTCGTTGCAGTATTCTTTCAGAAGGCGTGTCTGGTAGGTTTTGCCTACACCGTCGCAACCTTCGATGGTAATAAAGTTTTTCATATTCCGCTCCTTGCGTGAAGGTAATTTACTTTTGTAAAAAACATCTTAGAATATGATAACACAGTTTGACGTTTCTTTCAAGCGTTTGTTTTTCTCTGTCAAGGTATTTTTGCTCCGCTAACTTGCATTGTAACGTCGAAAATTTCCCCTGCAACTTTCGGCAACGCCTTGAAGGGACGCAATTTGTAACGGCAAAGTTTTTAATGCCTTTGTTTTACCGTGTTTTGTCATTACGTTGCAATGCCTGTTTGGCTTACGATGTCTTTTCTTCGGCGGAACAATGCCTGCCGACGCTTTTTCAAAAGTTAATGCAACGGTTTTGCAACTTTTGGGGGCAACACGCTACCGACGTCAAACGCAAAAACGCCTGCGTGCAAGAGCGTCGGTACGTTTGACAAAAGAAAACCGCTGACTTATAATTTTACCGTGAGGCGCAAAGTGGAAAACTCGGGCTTTTTTGAAAAAGTTTACAAAATTGTGGAAACAATTCCTGTTGGGAAGGTTGCCACCTACGGACAAATTGCACGGCTGTGCGGAAGTCCACGGGCGGCACGTCAGGTAGGTTGGGCATTGCATGTCAATCCACGTCCTTTTGTTGTGCCCTGCCACCGTGTTGTCAACAAAAGCGGACGAATAGCCCCTTCTTTTGCTTTTGGCGGTGAGGACGTGCAACGCAATTTGCTTTTGCAGGAAGGCATAACCTTTACCGACCAAAACACAGTGGACCTAAAAAAACATCTTTGGGAGAAATGATATGCTGGACAAAAAAATGCTTGCCGTGTTGGCAATGCTTTCGCAACAGGTGGGTTACAGTTACAAAGTTGTGAAAAAAGCGCAGTTGCTTGCCAACATTCCCAAAAAGTACGCAATGGACATGGACACTTTGGTGGCAATAATTGCATTTTTGCGTGAAATGGGCTACGCCGTGGTAAAGTACCAGGACAAAGACGACATTTGCCTTACACTGACGGTCAAGGCGGAAACCTATCTTGCAGGGGAAAAACAGCCTGCCGTAAAATCGCAGATAACCAACAAACAGGTGTGGATACTGTTTCTGGGGGTGTTTTTCGCTTCTCTTTTGGGGGCGTTTGTTGCCGTGCTTTTGGGAAAACTGTTTTGATGCGGGGGTGAATGATGCTGGACAAAAAAGAAGTTGCCGTGATGAAATGCATCTACGATTTTTGCAAAAAGCACAACGACGGAGCAATAATTTCCGACGAAGTGATAATACAAAGTTGCCCCGAAAAGTACCGTCTTACGGAAACAAAGGTGGACACCATATTGAAACAGTTGGAGTACGACGGTTACTTTGAATGTACCAAATCGGACAGAAACGGAAAAACGGTGAACGTGATAAACCTCAAACAGAAAGGAAAGGCTTTTCAACGTGAACTGATACAACGCCGCCGTGAACTGATAAACACAATGTTTTGGCGTGTTGTGTTTGCTGCGTTGGGCGCAGTTGTGGCATTGATTGTAAACAAAATACTTAATTGGTAAAAAACGGACGGCAACGTCCGTTTTTTTTGACAAAATTTGCATTGTAATGTCGCAAAAAACCTAATACGGTTGTGAAAATTTAGTACACGCCTGCCGTGCAACAAAACTCGGTAACGTTGCAAAGATGTTACCGCACACCGACGCTCGCAGTAACGGAGTTTTGTAACGACACCCTACAGCGACGCTTGAAACGTCAAGGTTTTTGAATGTTTACAAAAAGCAAAACAAAAAATGCAGCGCAAATGCACTGCATTTTTTTGACAATTGCCATTTCCTCAGTACTAACACATGGCAACTACGTCAAACTGTCCTTTCGGCATTTACCGTAATTACAATTGATTGCAAATTTCCACGCACTTTCGTCGAGCCTGCGCCACATTTGACATTGTACCGTTTTGAAGGTACACAATTTGTTGATACGGAATAAAGTTTTTGGCACATTCGGTTTTTTTGTGCCGTTACAGTACGGTTGCGCCCACCTGCCTCACTTTCAGCACATGCACGCTTTTTTCGCCGTATTTTTTACCCATTTCCGAGGTGAAACCGTGCAAATCCCTGTTGACGACAAGTGCCAGCACTGTGCCTGCAAAGCCGCCTCCATGCACACGGGAAGCGCACCCGGGACAAATTTCACGGGCAAACAGAACTGCATCGGCAACCGTCCTGTCCTCTCCGACGTTGCAGTTTTGCAACTGCCATATACTGCTGTTTCCCGATTGACTGACGGCGGAAAACAGTTTGGGCACATCGCCGTTTTTCAATGCCTGCGCCACCTCGTCCACCAGGCGGTTTTCCTCGAAAAAGTGTTTGGCACGCAACGCAGGACGGTTGCCCACAGTGCGTTGAACCTCTTTGTACCTTTTGAAAAATTCCACTTCGTCCACGTCGGCAAGACGTTGTTTGCCGAAGTAGTTTGCCACCTGTTTCATTTCGGCGGGAATGGCGGCGTAGCAGTCGGTTAGGGAGGAATGACTCTTTCCCGTGTCCACGACTACAAGATTTACGCCGTTTAGGTCATTTGCCAGCCTTTGAAATTCAAAGCCGTTTTTGAAGTTTATTTCCACGATACCGCCCACGGCAATGACGCCCTGATCCAACAGACCGCAAGGCTTGTTGAAGTAGACGTTTTCCGCAAACTGCCCCACTTCGGCAAGGGTACGGGCGTCAATTTCGCCGTTGTTGTACAAATTGTTGACTATGGTTGCGGCAAGCAACTGAAACGCCGCACTTGACGATATGCCTGCGCCGCTTGGCAGGCAGGAATTGAGGCAGGCATAAAATCCGCCGATTTTCTTGCCACGCTTTTTCAGCCCCGCCAAAACGCCTTTGACCATGCCGACGCTTCCGCCTTCCACCTTTTCCACGTCGGCGACATTGAAAACAATGTCACGGTAGTTGTTTCCGCTTATTTGCACCAAGCCTTTGTCGTTGGGCAGAAATGCCGCGACAATGTCCAGATCCACAGTGCATCCGACAACTTTGCCTCCGTTGTGGTCGGTGTGATTGCCGATAAGTTCCACACGTCCCGACGAACTTGCAAGATAGCAGTAACGGCTTTTGTACTTTTTTTTGAAATGACGCACAAGTTCTTCGTAACGTATCAACTGACGGAAAGTTTTTTTACCGTACAGTTTGGGAAAATACGACATTGCCTGACGTCCGCTTGTAAACTGTTGCATAATTTTGCTTCCTTGTGTTTGTGTCAACATTGTAACACCCTGCAAGGTTTTTTGCAACTGTTATTCCACCGTTACCGATTTGGCAAGGTTGCGTGGTTTGTCGACGTCCCTGCCCAAACCTTTTGCCACAAAGTACGCCAGAAGTTGCAGAGGAACGACTGCCACCACACCGTACAGCAAACGATGTACCGAAGGCAACACAAACTGCGTTCCGTACCCCTTGTAGGGGGAAAGGGTGATGACGTCGGCATGTCGGGATGCAATTTCCCTGGCGGTGCTTATGTTTTTTTGCACCAGATTGCAGGAGGTGGAAAGCACCACCACCGTTACGCCTTTTTCCATCAGCGCAAGTGTGCCGTGTTTAAGTTCGCCGGAGGGGTATGCCTCGGAATGAATGTAACTGATTTCTTTCAGTTTCAAAGAACCTTCCGTGGCGGTGGGAAAATCCAACGCACGTCCCAGGAAAAACACTGCGGAACTGTTTTTGACCCTCTCCGCCAAAGCGTGAATTTCCTCCTTGCGTTGCAAAATTTCTCCTATTGCAGCGGGAAGGCTGTCCATGCCCTCCCAAAGAGAATCCAACTCCTTTTGCGAAAGTCGGTTGCGCAAAAAAGCAATGTCGGCAACAAGCAGAATCAAAGTTACCAACTGACAGTTGTACGCCTTGGTGCTTGCCACGGCAAATTCGCTGCCTGCAAAAACGTTGGTTACTTTGTCACACACAAAGCACAGCGTAGAAGACTTGGTATTGGTGACGGCGTAGGTAATTCCGCCACCTGCCGACACCTTTTCCGCCGCCCGTATCGTATCGGCGGTTTCTCCGCTTTGACTGATACAAAACGCCAATGTCTGACCGTCCACGGGAAAATTGTCGTAGACAAATTCGCTGGCGATGACGGCGGTTACGTCCACATCCAAAAATTTGCGTGCAACTGCGCAGGCTTCCAAACCGCTGTTGTAGGCTGTGCCGCATCCCAAAAAATAGATGCGTTTGAGTTTTTTTATCTGTTTTGACGAAAGTTGCACTCTTCCGCTGTCGAAGTAGCCCTTTTTCGCATTCATTACACAGTGGGGAATTTCAAAAATTTCCTTCAACATCATGTCGCCGTCGGCATTTTCGTTCACTTCGACGTCGGGCACAAAAAAGTTGACGGATAGTTTCTTTCCGTCGAAGGTGTAAAAACAAACGTCCTTTGCCGATGCTTGCACCACCGTTCCGTCCGGCACAACGGCGACCTTTTCCGCCCAACGTGAAAGACATCTTACGTCCGAAGAAAGATAGACGGCATTTTTTGCCACCCCCACCGCAAGAGGACTTTTGTACTTGATGGCGTACAAACAGTCGTCGTAGGCGTTTTCCGCCAACACGGCGAATGCGCCTTCAAGTTGATTTGCCGTTTTCAGCGTTGCCTGCAAAACGTTGCCTTTGTAGTTTTCCTGCAACAGGTGCGCTACCGTTTCGCTGTCCGTTTGGGAAGAAAACCTGCAACCCGCATCTTGCAGCGAAATTTTAAGTTTTTCAAAATTTTCTATTATTCCGTTGTGGCAAATGGCAAAATTGCCGTCGTTTGACAAAAACGGATGGGCGTTTTCGTCGCAGACGTTTCCGTGCGTTGCCCAACGGGTGTGACCTATTGCAAGTGCTCCTGCGGTTAACGGCGGAATTTTGCCTTGCAAGTCCTCTACACGACCGCTGCATTTGAAAACCTCGATACCCTTCCCTTTGACGGCAATGCCTGCGGAATCGTACCCACGGTACTGCAAAAAACGTAACGCTTGCAAAGTTTTTTCCACACAGTTTTCGTCAATTACACCAAAAATCCCGCACATAATACCTTCCTTTTGTGAGTATTATATGAATTTTTGCAACGTACCGACACAAAATTTGTGCTAACTTCAGTTGCAAATGTACAAATATATTTGACTGTAAAAATATATAGTTGTATAATTTTAGGGTTGAAATACGGAGACTTTTTATGCAAAGAGAAGATGTAAGAAACATAGCAATTATCGCACACGTCGACCACGGCAAGACAACGCTTGTGGACCAACTTTTGAAGCAAAGCGGTATTTTCCGCTCCAACGAAGTTGTTGCCGACAGAGTAATGGACAGCAACGACATTGAGCGTGAAAGAGGAATAACCATTCTTGCAAAAAACACGGCGGTGCATTACAAGGGAACGAAAATAAACATTATCGACACCCCGGGACACGCCGATTTCGGCGGCGAGGTGGAACGAATCTTGTCCATGGTGGACGGTGTACTTCTTCTGGTGGACGCCATAGAAGGGTGCATGCCGCAAACGAGGTACGTTTTGAAAAAAGCGTTGGGCTTGGGCAAAAAAGCGCTTGTGGTCATCAACAAGGTGGATAAGGGTGAATTTGACGAACAACAGTTGCAGGAACAGATTTTGGAACTGTTTATGGAATTGGGCGCAACGGACGACCAGTTTGACTTCAAAATTATTTACGCATCGGCAAAACAGGGCTGGGCAACAAACAAACTCGGCGAGCCGGGCGTGGACATGAAACCGCTGTTGGACGCAATATTGACGGAGATTCCCGCACCGGAAGGGGACATAGAGGGCGGTTTGCAACTGCTGATATGCAATATCGACTACGACGAATACGTCGGCAGAATAGGTATCGGCAAGGTGAACAGGGGCAAAATTTACGACGGACAGCAGGTAATGGTTTGCCACAAAGACAACAAGTTCAACACGGCGAAGGTTGCCAGACTGTATCAGTTTGACGGTTTGAAGCGTGTGGAATGTACCGAAGGTTCCATGGGCGACATTGTTGCCGTAAACGGCATTGCCGACATGAACATAGGCGAAACACTGTGCTCGATAGACTGCGTGGAACCGCTTCCCTTCGTCAACATAGACGAGCCCACCATTTCTATGGTGTTTTCCGTCAACAACAGTCCCTTTGCAGGCAAAGAAGGCAAGTACGTTACCAGCAGACACCTGCGTGCAAGACTGTTTAAGGAAGTGGAAACAAACGTTTCCATGCGTGTGGAGGAAACGGACAGCCCCGACAGTTTCAAAGTGTACGGCAGAGGGGAACTTCACCTTTCCATTCTTATTGAAAACATGCGCCGTGAAGGGTACGAATTTCAGGTGTCCCGTCCCAAAGTTATTTTCAAAGAGGTGAACGGCGAAAAATACGAACCCATGGAATACCTTGTTGTGGAAGTGCCGGAAGCGTACGTCGGCACGGTAATGAACAAGTTGGGCGCACGCAAAGGCGAACTTGTCAACATGTATCCCGACAATCAGGGCTCTACAAGGCTGGAATTCCGCATTCCCGCACGCTGCCTGATTGGTTACAGAAGCGAAATGCTTACCGACACCAAAGGCTTTGGCGTGATGAGCAGTGTTTTTGACGGTTACGAACCCTACAAGGGGGACGTGCAGGAAAGATCGAGAGGAAGTTTGGTGTGCTTTGAAGACGGCGTTACCACCGCTTACGGGCTGTTCAACGCACAGGAACGTTGCCGTCTGTTTGTGGGCGTGGGATTGCCCGTCTACGCAGGAATGATCGTTGGCGAAAACAGCCGTGAAGACGACATAACCGTTAACGTGTGCAAAACCAAACACCTCACAAACAACCGTGCAAGCGGCTCCGACGATGCGTTGAAACTTACACCGCCCACGGCACTGAGCCTCGAACAGTGCCTGGAATTCATAAACGACGACGAATTGGTGGAAGTTACACCCACGTCCATACGTCTGCGCAAGGCAATTCTTGACCACAGCGAACGCATGCGTATCTGGGCAAGAAACAACAAAAAATCCTGATATTTTACAGCAATAAAAAAAGTCGCATAACCTTAGGCATGCGACTTTTTTATTTGTTGCAGTACGGCGCAATCAACATGTTGACTGCGCCGTATTTTTGATGTTTATTGACCTTGTTTTTACGTTGTTACAAATTGTTGTTTGTCCGTTGAAATTTGTGTTCCCGAGAGGCGCATTTTCCGTTGCCGATTTGTACAACTTGCAACACTGCGAAAATCATTTTCTTCAATGACAATTTTGGGAAAGTTACGGCAGGCTGTTTTTATTGTTACCTGCCGTACGGTATTTTTGTGATATTTCCTTCCGTTATTGCGGACTTTGCCGTTACTTTTGCATTTATCGCCCTTGGCAAGGCAATGTCTGTTCAAGTAAGGGACAATTCCTCTGCCTATTTGCACAACTTTGCAACACTGCGAAAATCATTTTCTTCAATGGCGATTTTGGGAAAGTTACGGCAGGCTGTTTTTACGGTTCCTGCCTTACGGTTTTTTGATACGGTTTGGCAACGAGTTGTTGCGTGAACCTTTGTTTTGTTGGGAAAAGCAACAATCAACTTTCGGAAGAATTTTGATGTTGTTGACGGGTTTAGGAATTTTCGCCTTCGGATGTCGGTTCGGCGCAGTCTGCCGTCTTTTCGTTTGGCAAAACACCGTCACCAATTGTTGCGGTACTTTGTGGAAGCAGATACAGTGTGCATATCGGCTGTTCGTACCTTTCGCCACGGCATTTTTCCAAAACAATCATCTGGAAAGTGATGAAGAAAATGAAAATCGGTTCCAACAGTCCCACGTCCACAAGCGACTGCCCCTCAAAGGCAATCCAGGAGATGAATACAAACAGCGGGAATCGGTTTTTGATGTTGCCTTTTACAAACACGGCTTTCAGACGCATTGCGTAGTAGTAGAGGTACGCCAACACACCGACAATGCCCATTGAAGCAAGAATTTCCATGACGGTGGAATGGAACCAGTCCATTTTTGAAATGGTAACGTCGTTTACCATTTCCACATGCCCGATGCCGACGCCGAAAATGGGATGCTGTTTGAACAGTTGCCAAGCCTTGTCGTACAGGCCGCCCTCTTCGCCACGCCAGCTGGTGCCGTTTATTATCAGATCGCCGTTTTCGAAACGTATTTCTATTGCGGAAAATCTTTCCCACAGCGAAGCCAATGCATCCCCCACCTTATTGTGGAAAACCAGGCAAAACAGCAATGCAACGGCGACTGTTGCGCCTAAGGCAATAAGAAGTTGCCGTCTGTTTCCCTTGACAAACGCCATTACCAACGCCACAACAAATGCAATGCATCCGAAAAGGACGCCACCACGGGAAAGTGTAACTAACAGGCAGGCAAACTGAACAAACGCCACCACCATGTACAAAACGGAAAATTTGCCTTCACGTGTGCACAGATACAAACTCATTACAAACGCAAAGGGGAAAAAGGTGGCAATCATGTTGCGATTGCCCCAACCGACATCCCAATACAGGTCCAGCCACTGCGAAGGGGACTTTCCCGATTGCAACACCACCGTTGCCAATTCCGCACACACAACAAGCCCCACTGCCACGCAGATTTTTGCAAAATGCACGGGCAAATCTACCTTGCCGTCGCCGTGAACGTAGTTGGCGCCCAAAAAATAGATTGCCAAAAATCCTATGCCCAAAATGGAAACGAGAGGAAGGGCGCGCAGATAGTTTTGTGCGGAAATTGTGCCCAAACCGCCGAATATCAACGCAATGCTAACTGCCAACTGTGGTAAGAACATTGTTCCGAGGCGGAATCTTCGGGGAGCATTTTTCCACAGGAAAAATCCCAGACAAAGCACGAATATTACCGCCAGCGGCCACAGCGAAAAGTATCTTTCGGCGGATGTATCACGCACAACGGTCAACACTGCCAAAATGGGTAAAAAAATTGCCGATGCGTCTTTTGCAAAAAGCAGAGTAACGCTTGCCAACAGCGACACAACCACTATGCCTACGATGGACCATTCAAGATACCACATCAGAAAGGCAAAAATGCACAAAAGCCCAGTGTACAGGTCGCTGTACACTGCCTTTTGAATAAAATCGGATGTTTTTGTGTAGATATTTTTCAACTTTGCAGTGTTCATTTTGTTGAAATCCCGTTTGTTGGTTTGGGGCGTTTTTCTTTGGTACGGCTAAAACGCTCACACGCTCGCTTTGACTTTTGGGGCGTATGTCGGTTGCGCCATACAGCCAAATTCCAAAAGAAATATTTGCAGAGTGTGCTACTATATTACCAAATATAACAAAAGGGTGCAAGTGTTTAACACAAAAATAACGGTGCAAACACACCGTTTACACCGTTACTTTGTCGCAAGACTATTCGTTGCGAAGCGTTTTGTGTTGAGAATACTTGTAATCACGTTGGGTTTTTTCGTCCTCAACCATGTGAGCACGGGAAACAATAAGCCACACCAGCATGTAGATACCTGCGATACCCACAAGAATGTAGATGAGGCGTTCCAACCACACCATGCCGAAAGTAATCCAAGTAACAAAGTTGAAAGTGAAAATACCAACCAACAACCAGTTTAGCGCACCGATAATCGTCAAAACAAGCGCAATTACCGACAACACATTGAATGTCTTTCTCAAAGTTGCTTCCTCCTTGTTTAATTGTACTTGTAGTATGAGTAGCAAAAAACAAAATATACAAACAAACCGACATGCCTATAAAAGAGATAGAAACGGCAACTGTAACTCAAAAGCAGAAAAAAAGATGAAAAAACGTCAGGTTTTGAAATTTAACGCCGATGAACTTTGCCAAACACATTACAAAAAGCAACACGCACGAACTTTCAAATCAAAAAAAGGGACAAGCACGAAATTACAAACAAAATGCAACTCTTTTTTTGCAGAAAAAGACAGTGCGAAACAAACACCGACTGCTTGGCGGACAATTACAAAACATTTGACGGTTGTTACTGCACAAAAAAAACGCTGTGGGCAAAACCGTCCGCCTGCGAAACTTGCATTGCGCAGAGTTCTTCCTGTGTAAACAAGACATAATCAAAACTTCTACTGCGAAAAACAGCAGGTAAAAGACAAAAGTTTTTGCAGTTTTTGCAACAAACGCCGTGCGAAAAACTTGCCCACCTGCGAAACTTGCATTGCACAGAGTTTTGCCTATGTAAACACGACATAATCAAAACTTCTACTGCTAAAAACAGCGGGTAAAAGACAAAAGTTTTTGCAGTTTTTGCAATAAACGCCGTGCGAAAAAATTGCCCACCTGCGAAACTTGCATTGCACTGAGTTTTGCCTGTGTAAACACGACATAATCAAAACTTCTACTGCGAAAAACAGCGGGTAAAAGACAAAAGTTTTTGCAACGAAAACACCGTGTACAACAACACAAATTCCGAAAGACTGTACAACTACAACCGTCCATTTGTGTACAAAAAGTTTGATACCGTACAAAAAAACTGCGTCAATCCGACGCAGTTTGATGTTTTTGTTTTTCAAAAAGCAACGACTGTTGTTCCACCGCAATGTTGAGTTTCGTAGTGCAGCCCACGTCCTTTAGCCTATGGAAACGGTACACCGCCTCTTGCGTTGGCAGATACACAAAATTGTTGTCGAAAGACAATGTGTAAAAGGTGCCTGTAGGATAGTACAGTTTTTCGCCGTTTTCAATTTCCACACTTATTGCGTTGCTGTCGTGCCTGATTTGCGCATACCCCAAAGCGACGTACTTGCCTCCGACCAGTTTCTGAGCGGCGAAAGGTTCGTCAAAGACGTAGGTGCCTTCCAGAAGTTGAGTTTTGACGCCATTTTCCTGCCAGCGGTACCAATCCACCACCTTGTCAAACTCTCCCCCCTGCAACTGTCCAAACTTGTTTTGCACCACGCTTTTGCCGCAGGATGCGCAGGTGAGAGTGTTGCCTTTTGCCGTCATGGCAAATTCCTTTCCGCACGACGGGCATTTGTACAAAATGTTTTCCAGACCTTCCGCAAGGTCGGGCACGTCAATTTCGATACCGTTTTTCAACTGATAGGCGTAGTCGTCGTAGTTGAGATTTGCGCAAATGCGCTGAAAAATCTCGTCGACGGAAAGTTTTTTCACCTCGTCGCCGTCCACAGCCACTTTGACTTCCGCCGTTACGGGTACAAATCTTGCCGACGCCGCCCAACGTGGACGGTACAGGTAACTGCCGTTGAAACACACCGTTACCAAAGGCACTTTGAACATTTTTACAAGTTTTGCGACTGATGGTTTAATTATGTTGGGTACGCCTACCACCGAAAGTTTTGCCTCGGGATAAATTACCACGGGACGATTGTGTTGCAAACAGTACCGTATCGAAGAAAGCAACGACATGTCCAACGTAAACTGTTTTTTGGGCAAAATTCCCATGTGCATGATTAGTTTGGGCCACTGCACAATTTGCGTTTCGCTTGCCACAAAATTTCCGCAGTGAGGATACATCATTTTTATCAGACTGCAAACATCCACAAAACTGCAATGGTTTGCCAGCACTATGTAGGGCGGTTGCAACTCAGAAAGGGTACCGTCGTGAATGAGTTTTATTTTCTTTTTGACAAAGTTGTTTCCGTAAAACAGCAGTGCGCCACGCAAAAGGCTTTTCTTTGCCAAAATTGGTTTTTTACGCATGTTTTTTCCTCGTTGTAAATTTCACAAGTCAACAAAAGTTGACTACGTCCTGACAAATATTATACCAACTTATTGCGATAAGGTCAAGAGCTGAAATGTTTGGGACAACAAAAAACCGCCTGCATTGCAAGCGGTGAAAACAAGGTCGTTACCTGTCTATTTCGTTTTTTATGTAATTTACGACGTCATCGGGAATAAGGTGCATGCTTATTGCCCAGTCAATGACGTATTTGTCCGTCTTGCGGTACTCCAACAGTGCCTGTTTGGACGCTTCATCCTGTTGCGCCTGACGAACCATCGTTGTGAGTTTTTCTTTTGTGGCGTTGAGACTTGGAAGTTGCGTGAGAAAAGCCAGCAATATGCACAGCAGAAACACCACTACCACAATTGCCGCCACAGTCAGAATCGCCGTCTTTTTTTTGTAGAACAAATTCATTGTCTTTGACCGCCTTTCGAGAAGTAGCAAAATTATACAACCTGCGTGCCAAATTGTCAAGTGTACGTTTGGAAGTTCTTACGGCGAAAATTATTCCCAACACCAATGCAAAGGGCAAAAAAAGTCGAAATTCACCGTTGTTGACACGCAAGTTCAGCGCCCACAACGCCCAAAGGGCAAACAGACAGTACACGGCGTCAAACACCGTAGAAGCAATGCCCTTCAAAAGTCCTGTGCAGAACATGTAGGGAACAGACAGCAAAACGCCGCATGCAAAAAACGCCAGAAATACGTACAGTTGAGTTATGTTTTCTCCCAACATCAGCGGAAAAACCCCTTTACGCCCAACGAGTTTTGTCGGTAGGTCAGCGATTGCAGCGATTTTGTTTCCATTTGCACTACCCCCTGTTCTCTGTCGAGTTTGACTACGTTTAACCCCGTGCCTTTGACATACAGGGTGTTTTGCGCCAGTTTGAGTTGCGCTTCCCTGTCGCAGATTTCCACCACCTTTTCCACTCCGTTGACGGTTAGAATGTTGTTTTGCACGGAAAGACTGTGTTGCGTCATATTTTTCCCCTTGCAATACTATATGCAAAAAAACTCCGAAACTTCACTTGAAGACAAAATCCGTCGCACGTTGCTTGTCGGCTTGGCTTTTTTCTGATTGTATGCTGCGGCTGGCTGACGAAAGAATAATACCGCTTATGCCGACAAACAAATCCGGTTTGAAGCAGACTTGGAAGTAATTCGTAATGTCGCCGTACAACATTGCTGTGCCGAAATTTGTCGATTGCATTTTGCTTGTACAAAAATGACGGTATTTAGCCCTTTGGTATTGACAAAAACACTACCTGCATATATGATATTATTATCATCGGCGTGACAACGTCGGCAAAAAAGGGGGTAATAATATGAGATGTCCAAACTGTCAAGCGGAAAACACTGCCGATTCGGTATTTTGCACAAAATGCGGACACAAACTGGATGTAGCGCAACCGTCCGACGCAACAACTGTCCAAGCGACAACTTGCGAAAAGAACGCACCGGGCACGTCTTGCAAATTTAAGAGCCTTGTTTGTTGCGTAAAACCTAAGCCGTTGTACACGGCAAGCAACTTGCTGGCTTTTTTGGCGGCTTTTGCTTCCTTCCTGTTTTTGTTTGCCATCGGAGCATCTTCCGCTACCAAACAGGGAAGTTTGACTTTAACGGAGTCGCCCTACGTCACGCTGTACTACTTTTTTGACGATGTCTACCGTACCGACGTTACAATGACGGCGGCGCAAAACAACGTTTACACCACCGGCGCCGTGTTGGGTACGGTTGTGTGCGCACTTGGAATCATCTGCACAACCGTTTGCTTTTTGATTACCGCAATACGCAGTATAAATGCAGTAAAAAAAGTAAGCAAAAAAAGCCTGTTGCCTGTTGCCACAGCCACATTTTTAAGTTTTCTTTGCACTGCGGTTCTGTTTAAGCATTGCATTGCGCTGGAAAATCAACTTCCCACAATGAAAGTTGCGCAAGTATTCACGCTTAACGGCGCAACCATAGCAGGTATTACTATCGGAGCAATCGCCCTGCTGATGTCCATTGTTGCAAACGCCGTTGCCAAAGTTAAAGAGGGCAACAGTTGTGGCAGAATGCTGTCCGACGCTGTTGCTACGGGATTTTTGGGAATAATAGCCGTTGTTCTCGTCAGCATGCTGGCAAAAGGCGTGTTTACCTACGTAGATTCGAACGACACTACCATGACGTACGGATTGAGTTCCCTTTTGATGGAAATTTCCTCCGCTTTTTCCAGCGAACTGAGCGATTTGTCATTGGTCAGCAATTTTATCATAATTTCCGCAGTGGCTGTCGTCGTTGCCATTGCAACTTGCACGCTTCTTACGGTAGCCTTTGCAAAAACTGCCGGCGCATCGGAAAAAGTAACGCAACAATCCACCGTACTGTTGTTTATCTTCGGCGGACTTGGCGCAATGGTACTTGGCGCATTGATGATAGTGCTTGGCGGTTTGTTCTTGACGCAAAAGTATTCTACCTACGAAAATGTGATAAGAATAGTTACACCCTCCGTATTTGTGATAATATCGGGAGTTTTGTTGCTTGTAGGTTCTGTGGTGTACAGGGTAATACGCTTCCCCGCAGACAATGAGAAAAATGAAACCAACACAGCAGAAACGCAACAGCAAGCGGAGCAACAGACGCCTGAAACGGCACAGTAATCTGCAACGCCCGAAACAGAGCGTTGAAAGTAAACAAAGCCACAACATGTTTGTGGCTTTTTCTTTGCCCGAAAAAATTTGCGGATGTGCTCAACGGCATATTACAAAAAACGTTAGCGAGTATAAGCATACTGCAAACGCAGAATTACAAAAGTATCGAAAAATTTGTAAATGTCCTTCAACAATATACAAAAAAGTTAGCGGAAACAAGCGTAAACGAATGCAAAATTGCACTACAAACTGAAAATTTTGCAAATGTATTCAACGGCAAATTTACAAAAAAGCAGCAGGTACGACCAAATAAAAAGGTTAGCGAAAACACAGAAAACAAACGCAGAATTACAAAAGTACCGAATAATTTGTAAATATACCCTCAACAATATACAAAAAAGTTAGCGGAAACAAGCGTAAGCAAATTCAAAATTGCACTACAAACTGAAAATTTTGCAAATGTATTCAACGGCAAATTTGCAAAAAAGCAGCAGGTACCATATAAAAACGTTAGCGGAAACACAGAAAACGGACGGAAAGTTACATTTTTTACGTGTTGAACCTGAAAATATAATTCACCACAACAAAAAACGCCTTTTGCTTTTGCAAAGGGCGTTTTGTTAAATCTGGTGTTTGGGGCAAAGTTGCATTACTTTTCGGAAAGTTCGTAGCCGTCGGCTGTATCCTTGACGGAATAACCCAAAGCAGACAATTCTTCACGCAGTCTGTCGCTTTCCGCCCAATTTTTGGCTTTGCGTGCCTGCAAACGTGTTTCCGCCAACTGTCTAACATTGTCGGGAATGACAATTTCTTTCTTTTCCTCTTTAACCTTGTCGAAATCGAGGGCGAAAACACGGTCGAAATCCAAAGCGAGTTTGTACACGTCGCAGGACTTGGGCAGTTTCAGCATCGTCCACAACACGCCGATGGCAAGAGGAATGTTGAGGTCGTCGTTGATTGCCTCTTCAAACTTGTTGTGAAAATCGTCCAAAATGCTCTTTTCCGTGCGTGCGGGGCTGTTTTTGTGACTTACAAGTTGAGCGCACAGTTTGTTGTACGCCGCTTTTGCCGCATCCATGGCTTCCCACGTGAAATTTATTTTTTGTCTGTATTGCACGTTGAGGCAAAAATAGCGGAATACCACAGGCGAATAGCCTTTTGCCACCAAATCGCTTATTGTGTAGGTGTTGCCGAGAGATTTGCTCATCTTTCCGCCGTCAATAAGCATAAATTCGCTGTGCATCCAGTAGTGAACGGCAGGATGTCCCAACCAACACTCCGCCTGGGCAATTTCGTTTTCGTGGTGAATGGGTATGTGGTCCACACCGCCTGTGTGAATGTCGAAAACTTCGCCAAGGTACTTTTTGCTCATTGCGGTGCATTCTATGTGCCAACCGGGAAATCCCTTTCCCCACGGGCTGTCCCACTGTTGCAAATGATTGGGGGCGGCTTTTTTCCACAAGGCAAAATCTACAGGATGACGTTTGAAGGAATTGACCTCCACCCTTGCTCCGTGACGTTGGTCGGCAAGATTGATACCGGAAAGTTTGCCGTAATCGGGAAACTTTTCCACGGAAAAGTAGATGCCGTCCTCCGTTTCGTAGGCGTAGCCCTTATCAAGCAGACTTTGCACCACGGCAATCATTTCCGGAATGTTGTCGGTGGCTTTGGGGCAGACGGTGGGACGCTTGATGTTGAGTGCGTCAATGTCCTTCATGAACTGGTCGGTGTAGAAAGAGGCAATTTCCAAAGGGGTTTTGCCCGTTTCGTGAGCCGATTTGCTCATTTTGTCTTCGCCGTCGTCGGCGTCGGAAACAAGGTGTCCCACGTCGGTGATGTTCATTACCGATTTGACCTTGTAGCCGTTGTATTCCAAAACACGGCGCAGTTCGTCCATAAACACGTAGGCACGTAAATTTCCGATGTGCGCATACTTGTACACGGTGGGACCGCAGGAATAAATGCCCGCCTGATGAGGTTTGACGGGGACAAAATCTTCTTTTTTGCGGGTGAGGGTGTTGTAAAATCGCAGTTGCATAAACTTACTCCAAATTTTTCTTACAGTATTTTACCACACTTTGCGCCACACAACAAGTAAACAAATACATTTTTGTTTGTTACAACAAATTATTGCAAATATTTTTGTCGTGTGGTAAAATAAGCGTTGGACAAAATACATCTGAAATTACCAGAGGGGTAGAAATTATGATTGACGTCAACCTGATAAGACAAAATCCGCAAGCCATAAGGGAAAGATACCTTAAACGTGGCAAAGACATAGATTTTACCGATTTTTTGAAATGGGACGAAGAAAGAAAGCAAATTATTGCGCAAGTGGAAACCATGAAGGCGCAACGCAACAAAGTTTCTGCGGAAGTTCCCAAACTTAAAAAAGCGGGAATGGACGTTTCCGCCACCATTGCGGAAATGAAAACTTTGGGGGAGGAAATTGCCCGTGTTGACGCAACGCTGGACGAGGTAAACGGCAAGATAAGAGATTTTCTGTTGCGTTTGCCCAACCTGCCCGACGAGGACCTCGCCGCAGGCGGAAAGGAAAACAACCGCCCGATAAGAACTTTCGGACAAAAACCGCACTTCGATTTTACGCCCAAAGACCACATGGAACTTGCAAAAAGTTTGCAACTTATCGACTACGAACGTGGCGCAAAACTTGCCGGTAACGGCAGTTGGATTTACACCGACCGTGGCGCAAGGTTGGAATGGGCATTGCTCAACTACTTTATCGACAGCCACATCGCCAAGGGCTACACCTTTATGCTTCCGCCCTACATGCTGTCCTACGAATGCGGCCTTACGGCAGGACAATTTCCCAAGTTTGAAGACGACGTGTACCAACTTGCCAACGCCGAAGGCAAAAAGTTTTTGCTTCCCACGGCGGAAACGGCTTTGGTCAACCTGTACAGAGATGAGATTCTCAACGAAAGCGACCTTCCCAAAAAGTTTTTCGGCTACTCGGCATGCTTCCGCAGAGAAGCGGGCAGTTACCGCCAGGAAGAGCGTGGAATGATAAGAGGACACCAGTTCAACAAAGTGGAATTGTTCCAATACACCACGCCGGAAAAATCCGACGAAGCCTTTGAAGAGATGGTCAACATGGCGTGCGGTCTTGTGGAAGGCTTGGGACTTCATTACCAACTCAGCAAACTTGCCGCAGGCGACTGCTCCGACAGCATGGCTCGCACCTACGACATAGAAATTTACATTCCTTCCATGAACATCTACAAGGAAGTGAGTTCCGCTTCCAACGCAAGAGACTACCAGGCAAGACGTGGTAACATGCGCTATCGCAGAGCCTCCGACAAAAAGTTGGAATACGTTCACACCCTCAACGCCAGCGGCCTTGCTACAAGCCGTGTGTTCCCCGCACTTTTGGAACAAAACCAAAATGCCGACGGTTCCGTTACCATACCCGAAGCACTGCGCAAATACATGGGCGGAATGGAAAAATTGGAACCGCTGAAATAGCGTCTGGAACACGTCGGTAACAGACAACGTGCGGATGCACATGTGAAAGTTTACCCGACGTTGCGCCAAAGTTGCGTTGCTTTTTCCCGTCGAATACTGCAAATGCAACGTTGTTTGGAAAAATTAAAAATGCTGAATTTAAAACCGTCCCTTTTTCGGGGACGGTTTTTTGTTGAAATCGGCTGTGTGTTTGTTGCTGAAAGACACTAAAAAACTGCGTGGCGTGCTGCAACGAAAACATGCCGTTACCATTCAGAACCGTTTCGGTAAATGACGCTTTTTTTGCTGAAATTGTTTGTGTGTAAATTACCGAAAACATAAAAACAAATAAACGTTGCAAAAGACATAATGTAGCAAAAAACCGCCCCCGAAAGGGACGGTTTTTTTGTTGAAATTTTATGCAAACGTCGGCATTGACTGCAAGCAAAAATCACGTTGATGTATCAGAAATTTGCAACCGTATCAAATTTTGTTGTATACGACAATGCGAGCATCCTTTTCCAGAGGACTTTTGATTTCAGGGTTTACCGCAAGCAAATCCTCTTCCGACATGTGCAGACCTTTTGCCAATTCCCACAGCGTTTCTCCCTTGTGGGCAAGACAAACTTCTATTGCGGGCAGTTGCGTTTTGTCGAAGGGTTTTTCCTCGGCGGAAAGAATCACGCCGTAGTTGACGTCCCTTACACTGTCCACGGCAATGCACAAATCCGCCGTGCATTGCACATTGCCGCTGTCGGAAAGGGAAAAATCGGTGACGGTAACGGTGGAATTGGAATTGCAACCTCCGTACAGAAAATCGACATCCGCCGTCTGAACAAATGGCAGTTCCAGACGGGTGCTTTCCAAAGCGTTTTCACCCTGGCACAGCAGTGTGGCGTACACCACGCCTTCCACTTGTGCGCACTTGTCCAGCGAGGTGCATTTGGTAACCACAGCCCCTACGTTTACCGCCGTTACGGCTTTTTTGTCCATTACGGGCAGGGTGTAAGATGCCTGTTTGCGTGCTATTGCGCTGCCGCACGGCAAGGTGGTAGCAAGGCTGCCACGTTGAAAAACAAATTCACAGTTTGCGCCGTAAGCATCGGTTACAATGTCTATCACATCCGTTGTGGTGTATTCCACACGCACGGTGGCGTTTATTTCCGCAGTGAAATCGGTGTTGATACTGTCTTCGGCAATGTCCAAGCGAACCTTCGTCGCACGGATGAATGGGGTGATTTTAAGTTGCGCCGTTTGCGGAATGGAGGAAGAATCCAACTCCCTGTCGAACTTGAAGGGCAAATTGTCCGTTACAATCTTTCCCTCCGACATGTAGGTCAGCCTGACGGTAGCGTCGCCGGAAATGTGCAGTATTCCCTCCGCATTGGTGTAGTCGCACACGCACAGCGTGCTTTCCGCAAGCAAAACGGACGTTATCGTGTGGGTGGCACACAGTTGTTCGTCCACCACAAGAGCAAGATTTTCCACGTTTGCACCGCTAAGCACTTCCACGCTTTCCTTGCGCAGATACACCTCCTCTCCGTCGGCAAGGTAGGACACCGATTGCGCAATGTAGGCATAGGCGGTAATTTCCAACAATATCGTAAGCGTGGCGGTGTTGGCATTGGTTTCCACCTTGGAATCCACCGTTACCACATCAAACACGCATTTCGTGTCGGAAGTGATTTCGTCGTTTTGCACACCTGCGTTGAAATCGGCGTTGTAGTTGGAGCCTATCACCGTGGTACCGTCGCTGTACAAAAATTTTATGGCGGTTTTGCCGTAAAAAGTAACCTCGCCTTCCGTCGCCTCGTAGGAATTGATGAAGTGTTCCACACCTACCGACAGCACGTCGGCAATGTCGTTTTTGACGGAAATACGCACGTTTTCCGCCGTTTGTATTTTTCCCACCATTTTACGACGGAAAACAGTAGCATTTTGAAAATGTACATTAGCCATAACAAACCTCCGCAAACTTTTTTTGACTGTTCAGTGTAATATACGGAAAGTTCGTTGATGATAGACCACTTTTTTTGTACTATAAAAGGGTATTTTGACGTATCAGCGTGAGGGCGATTCCGAAAGGGAAACTTCGCCGCACAGCATATCGGTGTAACTGCAACTTATCCTGTCAAACAGTTCGCCGTACAACTGAACGACAAACACGTTGGAATGTGCCTCTGTTACCACGCCGTTGTAGTGTTTAATTTTTCTGCGTCCTTTGTTTAGTTTTACCACCACTTTTTTGCCCAGCAAACGCTGAACGGCATTTTGCGCAGCGGTGATATCGGCAACTTTTTTCAAAACGACACCTCCACAAATACTGAAAGTGTTGCCAAAACGTTTGGATAAAATACTTGGGCAAAAGAGCCGACACTGTATACCAACGGTAATTTTCAACAATCGATTACAATTCTTACCTACAAATTTTCCACGAAAGGCAGGCAAAATTTTTACAAAACGCTTGCTACCACTGTACATAATATTTGCAAAAAACGCAGACATTCTGTATATATAACAAGAGTAAAATTGCAACGCAAAAAACTACGCACAAATTTGTCTGAAAATAAAAAAACAAACCCCTTGTTTTTGACAGGGGGTTTGCATGTCAGTGTCAATTGCGAGGATTACTCGTCTTCGTCGTCGTCCTCGTCGTCATCATCTTCGTCGTCGAAGTCGTCGTCAAAGTCCTCGTCGAAGTCGTCGGGATAATCGTCAAGTTCCACATCCTTGTTTTCCTCGTCCTCGAATTCGTCTTCGTCGTCAAACTTTTCGTCTTCGCCCAACTCGTCAAGAGAAATGATGTCGGCGTCTGCGGCGTCGTCGGTGTCTTCATCGTCAAGATAGGTGCGCCAATCGTCGTTGTCTTCGTCCTCCGACGCTTCCGCCTGCTTTTCGTGGGCAAGACAGTTTTCGCACATTTCCTCGTCCATGCCAATGTAAGCGGCTTTGCACACGGGACAAAGTTTGAGAGGTTCGTCGTCGTCGATTATGTCGTCAAGAAGTACAATGCTGGAATCAAGTCCCAATTCCGCCTTGCAGACGTCGCACATGTCCTCGTCCTGCTTTATGTAGTTCAATTCACATCTGGGGCATTTTTTGTACTTTCCCATGTTTTTCACCTTAAGTTAAAATTTAGTCGCATTTTCAATGCGCAAATAATTTACCATTATTAATGTAAAATGTAAACTGTTTTTTGATAATATTTTTAAGTTACAACCATATTTTTTCAACTTTTCACAATTTTATCGGCAAAAGAGGCGAACATCGCCACAAACACCGAAGTACTGCGCAATTTCTGAAACATTCAGCGTTGTTTACCTCAAAATTTAACAGTTACCCTGTGCACATCGTGTGCTGCACAGGCAACACACGCTGTTTGTCAGATTCGTGCGTTTTTTGAAATACGCATTGCCAAAAGGACGTTTCAACGGCGATAGTTTGGACAAATGAAATTTTTTTTATTCACCTGCGACGATATTGTTCCTACGCAAAGCAAAAACGAGCTTTTTACAAAAAATTTTTGACAACTTCAACTTTGTTCTTTGCGAAGTTGACACCTTTCGACGCAAAGTGATAAAATACCCTCATGGACAGACTGATCATCGGAATTGCCGGCGGCACCGGCTCGGGTAAAACCACCATAGCCAAGAAAATTTACCAATCTTTCAGCAAAAACGCCGTGATTCTTTCGCACGACTTCTACTACAAACCGCACGACGAGTTGCCTTTTGAGGAACGTTGCAAACTGAACTACGACCATCCCGATTCGCTGGACACCGATTTGCTGGTACAACACCTCACCGCTTTGAAACACGGCGAGGCAATTTTGCACCCCACCTACGACTTTTCACACCATTGCAGAAACGATGCATGGGAAAGGACGGAAAGTGCGAAACTAATAATTGTGGAAGGCATTTTGATTTTTACCGACAAAAGGCTGTGCGACCTGTGCGACATAAGACTGTTTGTGGACACAGACGCCGACGTGAGATTTATCCGCCGTCTGCGCCGTGACGTGAATTCCCGTGGGCGCACGATGGAATCGGTAATAAACCAATATCTCAAAACGGTTAAGCCCATGCACGAACAGTTTGTGGAACCTTCCAAAACAAAAGCCGATTTAATAATACCGGAAGGGGGACACAACCTTATTGCCATTTCCACCATTGTTGACGCCATCAACAAAAAACTGAACAGCAGGGACGAACAATGAGAATTTTTCTTACAGGTGCGTGCAATGCACGAGATATCGGAGGCATTGCCACCGCAAACGGAACGACAAAACTTCATCGCCTGGTAAGGTGCGGCGAATTGAGCAGAATCACTCCCCAAGATGTTTCTGTTTTGCAAGCACTGCCCTTGCAACGTGTTGTGGACTTGCGAACGGCGGAAGAAATGCAACGCTCACCCGACGTTAAAATAGAGGGCGTGCAATACCTGCACAACCCGATAATCAGAAGCACCACTTTCGGAATTACCTACGAAAAATCTTCCGGCAGTGAAATTGCACAGATGCTTCAAGCAGGGTTGGAACGTATGCGCCAACGTGGCGAAACGTATTTCCAGCACATGGAACTGCTGTACCGCAGATTTGTTTCCGACGAGTACAGCCGCAAGGGGTACGGAAATTTTTTGCGTCTGTTGGCGCAGCATCCCACAAATGGCGTTACGCTGTGGCACTGCACTGCGGGCAAAGACCGTGTAGGCACCTGCACTGCGTTGTTGTTGCACTGTTTGGGTGCTTCGAAAGAGCAGATTTTTGAAGATTACCTGCTTACAAACGTTCAATCGGCGGACAGCACAAACAGCATCGTCAACAAGGTGAAAGACTTTGTTTCCGACGACAACGTGAGGCTGATTGAAAAAATGCTTTCGGCAGACACCGCTTTTTTACAGGGTTTCTTTGACGAGATAGACCATCTCTTCGGAAGCATTGAAAACTTCCTGTCCGATTGCGGCGTTACGGAAAATGACATAACGCTACTACGAGAAAACTACCTCGACTGAATTTACCGCAGGTTTTGCCTGCGGTTTTTTTTTGTGCTTTCATTAGTGTTTTTTAATGTGCGAAATAAACCTTCATTTTTTTGCCTTTTCAAATGTGTTCGGACTAAATTTTCTTGTTTTACTACTATTGAAAATTAAATTTTGGCACGTAAACTTTTTGTTGCACAAGTTTCTTGTTTTCGTTGAGGAAAATTCAAAACGTACAAAACAAAGCGCATTGTCTTTGTACGCTACACGGGGTGCGCAACGTTGCGTTTGATTGCCTTTTGCATGTTTTGCCGTGCGATTTGAACCCCGTCGGTAATTTATTACAACATTACGGCACAGCAACCAAAACCTGCAAACACTCTAAAAAACAGAGGAATTTGCACAAAAACCGCACGAAAAAAAAATTTTCGGCATAAATTTGTGTGTAGGTTTTATATGGAAAAATTCAACGACAGATTCGGAAAAAATTTATTTGACAGGCACAGTGCGAAGAAATACTTGCCAAGCCGAATGTGGAAAAAACTTCAACAAGTTTGCATCGGCAAGGCGACTTTCACTGAAAAAGAGCAACAAAAATATGTCGAAGCCTTGAAAAAATGGGCTTTGGACAAAGGCGTGGACAGATTTTCGCATTGGTTTCAGCCTCTCAACAACCTTTCGGCGGGCAAAAGGGACAGTCTGTTTTCCGTGAACGGCAACGGAAAGGCTTTTGCAAAATTTCGCACAAAGGAACTGTTGCAGGGCGAAGGGGACGCTTCAAGTTTTCCCACGGGTGGAATGCGACAGACTTTTGAGGCAAGAGGCGTTACGTCGTGGGATTTTTCCTCGACGCCATTTATCAAGGACGGATGCTTGTTTGTGCCTTCCACATTCAAGTCCGCAAGCGGCGAAGCATTGGACAAAAAAACTCCGCTGCTGCGCAGTTGCAATGCGTTGAACAAACAAGCCGTGCGATTGCTTGGCCTTGCGGGAATGAAAAGCCTTTCGGTACGCAGCGTTGTAGGTGCGGAACAAGAATACTTTTTGATTGACGAAAAGATGTTTTTGCGCCGTCCCGACCTTGTAATGACGGGAAAAACGCTGCTTGGGACGCTTCCGCCCAAAACACAGCAACTGAACGACCACTACTATCGCCTTCCCGACGAAAAAACTTTGCAATTTTGGCATGACGTGGACGCAGAATTGCAAAGTTTGGGAATTATCGTCAAAACGGAACACAGGGAAGTTGCGCCCTGTCAGTTTGAACTTGCCCCCTGCTACGCTCCCGTAAACGTGGCGTGCGACCAAAATCAACTGATAATGCAAGTACTGAAAAGCGTGGCAAAAAAGCACAGCCTTGTGTGTTTGCTCCATGAAAAACCCTTCAACGGGGTGAACGGAAGCGGTAAACATAACAACTGGTCGTTGCTTACCTTAGAGGGGCAAAATCTCTTTGAACCGACTCCCACGGAAAAGGGCAACGGCGTGTTTTTGTTGATGCTGATGTGCGTAGTGTCTGCCGTGGACAAACACCAGGATTTGTTGCTGACATCTGTTTGCAATGCCTCCAACGACTGCCGTTTGGGAGGATTCGAGGCTCCGCCGTGTGCAATTTCCCTGTTTTTGGGCAACGAACTGCACTGCGCCGTGCAAAGATTTTTCGACGGCGACGCAATTTTTCCGCAAAACCTGCACCGTTGCCGTGGCAAAACGGACAGAAACCGCACCTCGCCTTTGGCATTTACAGGCAACAAATTTGAATTTCGTATGGCAGGCTCATCCTCCTCGCTTGCCGATTGCAACATTGTGCTCAACACAATTTTGGCAGACGAAATGCAAATTGTCGCCGACAGACTGCAAAACTCACGCAACTTTTGGGCGGATGCAAAAATTGTGATGAAAGAAATGTGGCAACAGCACAAAAAAATTGTGTTTAACGGCAACAACTACTCCGCAAAATGGCGAAAGCAAAGCCAACGCAGAAAACTTGTGCATTTTGAAAACGCTGCGCAGGCATTGCAGTGCCTCTGCACAGAAAAAAACGTCAGGCTTTTTGAAGGGCAAGGCGTGTACTCCGCCAAGGAACTTTGCGCAATGCAACAAATATTGCTGGAAAACTACTGCAATACCTTGCAAATTGAAGGAAAAACGATGTTGATGCTTCTTAACAGACACATATTGCCTTTTGCAGAGAAATACCTTTTCAAAAGACAACGTCTTGTACAGGCTTGCAACTGCCGTGATGAGTTTTTCCAAACGCAAGAGTGGAATTTGCTGACAGAGGTAAAATTTTGGTGCGGTAAACTGAAAAAATCGCTGTTGAAGTACGACAAACTGCCCTTGAAAGAAAAAGCCATGCATTGCGCCTGCAATTTGTTGCCCGTTTGCAGAAAACTTCGCAACGCAACGGACCGTCTGGAAGACGCTCTTCCGCAAAAGGTGTGGCAACTTCCTTCATACGGCGAAATTTTACGCATTGTGTAACGGCAAAGTTGCAAACGTCAAACTTTGTACACAAATATTTTTGTAACAATACGCAGAAAACAGTGCGGTACAAAGTGCCACCTTTGCCTGCAACAAGTAATTTACACAAAAACACCTGCAAAGACTGTTTTTGCCAGCAAAAAACAAATAACTATACCGACAATAGCAAGAGCAACACTTTTGTGAAGTTAAAAACGCACCGTTGCACAAACGAAAATAACAAAACATCCAACTCACATAAAACACAAACGGCAAATGCAAAAAAAAACGCCTGCAAAGCATGTTTAGTGCATAAAAAATAACTATTCTGAAACAAGAGCGACACTTCGGTAAAGTTAAGAAAAACACACCTTTTCACAAAAAACAATAACAAACTTTGAACTCACATAAAACACAAACGGCAAATGCAACAAAAAAACGCCTGCAAGGTCAAATCATTTTGAAACTAGCAGAATAAACAAGAAAAAAGGAGTTCTACTTTCAAAGTAAAACTCTTTTTTATAATTAGTTTCAAAAATTATAGACAGATTAAATACTTTTGAAACAGATAAAAATTTGATAAGTAGTGTATAAAGTGTTTGAATTTTAAGATTACTGAGTTTTAGTTTTTTTTCTTAAATTTATTTATAAACAAGAAAACTCCAAGCAATACAATTGTTGAAATGCTTATCACCAAAATCAGTGCAAGTGTTGAAACATCATGGCCGAAAAACGACATTTTCACATCAAACCCGCTGGCAATACCATTTATCATTCCTTGTGGCAAAGTTTCTCTCATCCTATTTAAAACACTGTTTAAAAACCCTTGTCTGAACAAAACGGTTGCGTAAGTGCCTGGCAAAAGAGAAACAAAGTATTGCATACCTTGCCCCATTGTTCTAATCGGCATATATGCACCACAAATAAATCCGTATAAGGCAGAAACAAGAGTGCAAACCCCACTTACTACTCCTTGGGAATGGGAGAAGGTCCAAATTATATTTGCTAAAATTGTACCAAAAAGCGAGGTTATAATAATCCCAAAAACAATTAATAAAATATCAACAAAAGTGATATAAAATCCAACACAGGCAAGATAAATTAGCCCGACTATGAGTAAAACAAAAGTAATTATAAATGTAGAAAATAAATTTGCTAACACATAACTTAATTGAAGTGTACTTTTTTTAACTGGCGATACCATAAAGTCTATGTTTGCTCTATTTATTTTATCAATAACCATCATTCCTGAACAAAATGCAATAGTTATACAAGAAGTTGCAAGAACGGATGAAAACAGCCACCCACCAGTGAGGGCATCAATTAGGCTTTGGTCCAAATCAAAACCTTGGATTATTGAAAGAATGCTGTCTTCATAAGTTGATTTTAAAAAAGCTATAAAGAGAACAAGTAAAATAAGTGGGGTTATAAGTGAAACCAAAAAGGTCATTTTGTCTTTGAAGTATAATTTTATATTTCGTAAAGTCAAATAACTCATCTTTCTTAGTTCTGACTGTTTATTCATATATTCTCCTTCAATTCTTTTCCTGTGATAGATAAAAAGACATCATCCATTGAACCTTTTACAATTTCAATATCTTTAAATAGGTTGTTGTGCTTCACTAGAAAATTTTTCGCTTCATCTGTGCTTTTAAACAGTATTTCTAAGCAATTCTTTTCTTTTTTATATGGTATTTTTGCCTTATCTAAAATCTCAAAAATACTGTTGTCGTATTTATATGCTTTAATGTAATCGTTGGCGTACTTATTCTTTAAAGTTAAAGGAGAACCTTCGGCAACAATTTTTCCACCATCAATAATGACAACATTATCGGCGATACTTGCTTCTTCCATATAATGAGTGGTTAATAGCACTGTCAAATTTGTTGTTTTTCTTAATTCGTTAATCGTATCCCAAACAAGCTTTCTTGTCTTTGGGTCAAGCCCAGTTGTTGGTTCATCAAGTATTAAAATATTGGGCTTATGTAAAAGTGCTCTCACAATATCCACTTTTCGTTTTTGACCACCACTTAACTTATCAAGTTGTTTTTTTAAGATTTGTCCGAGGTCAAGTTTATCTATGAAATATTTTAAATTATTTTCAAATTCTTTTTTGTCCATACCATAAAGCATTGCTCTATATCTTAAATTGTCATACACAGATAGTTTTTTATCAAGTACAGATGTTTGAAAAACAATTCCAATACCTGGTAAAATTTTAGAAATTTCATCCACTGAAAAATTATTAACAAAACAGTCGCCACTATCACGCTTTAACACGCCAACAAGAATATTGATAGTTGTGCTTTTCCCTGCTCCATTTAACCCCAAAAAAGCAAACAACTCACCCTCTTCGACAGAAAATGTAATATCATCAACTGCTTTTGTGTCGCCAAAAAATTTCTTTAAATTCCTTATCTCAATAATATGACTCATAAAAATCCTTTAATTTTTTGATTTTCAATTTAAAATTATTGTATCATAAAACTTTATGTATTGTCTATCGTATGGTGAAAAAATAAATCTATACGATAATAAAAGTGTGTATTGAAATAAAAAAGAATATAAATTGACTATGTTGTTAGAGAAATTTAAAAAATCATAAAAGATACTTTAATATAATTTGGCTGTTAAACGTGTGCTTGTTGCGACACAATTTTATGGACACTCATTGAAGAAAGACATCAACGGAAGAAAATAAGCGTATGAGTTCAGATAACCCATACGCTTATCGTTATTTATTGAGTTTGTGCCGTAAGACGGACGCTATATCGACTTTGTATACGATATCTATCTCGCGCTCTTTTCCTGTCGTCTTCGGAGATCCTCCGATGATAATTCTATCAATCAGTTCATAGCACATCTCTCTGCTAAGCTCGGGCGCTTCGAGGTATTTTTTGATGTTCCGTATAAACTCATCCGCGCTCTGTATTGTGTTTTCCATTTCTGTAAGTTTTGCTTCTATTTCTGCGATTTCAGTTTCCAGCTTTTTCTGCTCGTCGGAGTATTTCTGTATAAAGCCGATGCAGATATCTTCGGGCATTTTGCCTCTCACCCTGTCTTCGTAAGCGACTTGCATAAGACGGGATAATTCTTCCGTGCGTTTACGTTTTGCCTGCAATTCTTTCTTGGCGGACTTAATCGCCTGATCCGCAAGTTCGGCGTTATGCCGTATAAAGTCCTCACGGACAGCTTTCTCGTCAAGGACGATCCTTTGCGCCATTTCCCGTATATCGCCGAGAACGATTTCTTCTACGACTTTTGCCGATATGAAATGCGAAAAACAATATGCCTTCCCGTATCGGATGTGATGACCGCAATCGAAGTGGTATAATCTGGTTCCTTTACGGCTAATCGATGTGCAAAGTTTCATCTTGTTTCCGCAGTCGGCGCAGAAGAGAAATCCGGATAGCGGATGCGTGTAGCCTATTTTTGTTTTTCTGCCTTGTGCAACAGACTTTTTGCGTTCTTTTACTTTGTCCCAAAGTTCCTGTGAAATGATGGGCTCATGGTTGTTGTAAACGACAGCCCATTCGCTTTCATCTTTTCTAAATCGCTTATGATTTTTATAGGACAGTGAAGTCCAGCGCAACTGTGCCATATGTCCGATGTATATGATATTATTCAGCATATCTCTTATCGTACTGGCTAACCACAATCCTATCCCGTATGGTCTGGGCTTTTGTCCGAGAACAGTATGCGCATATACTGCCGGCGACATTACTCCTTCAAGATTCAGTGTTTCCGAGATTTTCAACGGACTCATCCCCGAAGCGTACATCTCAAAGATACGTTTTACTATCGGCGCGGTTTCTTCGTCTATGACGGGCGTCCGTCTTTTATCCGCACCTATTTTATATCCGTAAGCAGCTTTCTTGGCTGTATAGATCCCTTCTTTTGCATGAGCTTTCTTTACCGCGCGAATTTTCTTGCTCGTATTAGCCGCGTGCCACTCGTTAAAGACGTTCATGATAGGCATCATCTCCATTGCGCCGCTGTCACGATTTTCCGTGTCCACGTTGTCTTGTATGGCAATAAAGCGAATACCGAACGCGGGGAATACATAATCCACATATTGCCCGACTTCAATGTAGTTTCGTCCGAATCTTGAAAGGTCTTTGACGATGATGGTATTGATGACGCCCGTCTTTGCGTCGTCCAACAATCTTTGCACTTCAGGGCGCTGAAATGTCGTACCCGATACGCCGTCGTCAATGTACTCGTCGTGGATGGTAAAGCCGCGCTCTTCGGCATACTTGCGTAAGATTGTTCTTTGGTTATCTATGGATACCGATTCGCCTTGACGTTCGTCCTCTTGGGAAAGTCTATAATACAATCCCGCTATGTAGTGTTTCTGTTTCATATCGTTTACCTCACTTTTTCATTGTGCGTTGCACGGCAATGGACTTCATAGCCTGTTCAAAGTCTTTGCCGCCGTTGAAATATCTGCGGACGTAATAGGTCTGCCTGCCCACAGTTTTTCTTTTGCTGATAGACGGAGAGAAGAAGTAATTATTTTCAAAATCTTCTATCCTGCCGTAAATCGTTTTGACCTCAATGTTGTTCATTTTTTATCCTCCTGTTTGTTTACTTTGCCTTTCGGCGGAGACGAAACAAACGGAAACGCAAGATTCGTCCCCTTGCTGTCCTGTCTGTTACTTTCCGTCAAGGGTTGCCAAGGCAATGCACTTTACCCTTGACGAAAAGGGCGTTTCCGTTTACGCTCTCTCGGCGAAAGACAAATGAATTTAATTTACCTTCGGCATTTTTGCTATGACTTCCGGACTTACTTTGCCTATGACTTCGCCGTCCATCATGCAGGTAAAATCGTCCGCAAGTATCGCCTTTCTGTCGTCTATCCCGTATGGAGCGAGAATATCTTCGTCTGCGACGTCCGACTCAAAGTATGTAGGCAGTTTGCCGCCGTAGATCAGACGCTCGCCCGACTTTTCTATGTACTTCATCAGATACCCCAAAGAGTGTTGTACTTCTTCCGGCGAGCCGAGCGGCTGAAAATCATTGCGCCCGTATCGTTCGAGAAAGTAGGTGTTCTGGTGCGCCGTCTGCATACGGTGGTCTTTTGTGTTGTAATCTGTTGTTTCCACGATCTCTCCGACCATTCCGTCCGGCGGAATGTAGAAGATCCCGTGAAAATGCAATCTGCCTGTTTCTCCTCCGCGCTCCCATACGCCGATGTGTTTCCAGCCTTTGCGGTTTACAAGGTGCTTCAAAGTGTTCCGCAGCGATTTACGGAAGCTCTCTTCCGTGTGCTTTTCGTCCGAAAAGGTAAAAGTGCAAAAATAGCTCCATTCCCGTTGCAAATTCACTTTCTTGGACAAACGCACTTTTCGGCGGATGGCATTCGTCTTTTTGCGTTCGTTGTTCCGCTCCACGTATTCTTTCCGCTGCTCCTTGTCGGGGATCGCCGCTTCCATAGCTTTTTGCATACTGGCTTTGCGCTCTTTACGCGGAAGCTGTTGGCTCTCCTTGTAGGCGGCTTCAAATTGCGTTTTCTTTTCTGCTTCCTCATCGGATAGCGGAAGGGCTGCCCGTCGTCGCTTATGCCCCTGCGGGAAATTTTCCTTCGGGGTAGCGATGTAATGGCTCCCGTCAAATGAGATTTTGGCTGCTCTGTACGGCATTGTTGTCCGCGTTGTTCTTTTCATGGCTTTGGCAGGCGTTTCGCCTGTATAGCTATCCGGGGCTCGTGCCTTACAACGATGAAGCCGGGGAACTGTTTCACCTGCCGCTGTTCACGGGGCTCGCATTGCTTGCTTACGGCCTCCGGTTGCGGTTCCGTTTTACGGAACAAGAGTCGTGCCAAGGATACGTGCTCCCCGTTCTTGGGAGCACGCGCCTACGGCGCAGGCTTGTGACGCTGCTGCTGATGTGGACGCCGGTTGTGTTGATGGTTACGCCGGTTTCCAACGAATTTTCCGGATGGGTACGCTCCGGCAGCTGGGCCGTCAGCGCTCTTGCCGGGATAGGGGCCGGCATCGCAGGCTGCCGCATTGGTCTGGCGCTTTGCCGGTTTTCCGGAGGCCAGCTCGTCCTGAGCCTTGGCCTGGCGAGCATCGTTGCGCCGATATGCAATTATCTTGTCCTGTTGTGCCCAGAGCCGTATTGGGTGATCCCCGCGTTGCTTTTCCCCGCCCTGTTCTCCTTGCTGCCCTCTGTGTATCCCACTGCCTCTGGTGATGAGGGGGAGCACACCTATCCCTTTTCCCGTATCCCGTTGTTCCTGTGGTGTGGATGCCTGCTCACGGCGTTTAGCGAAAGCGCTTACTACAATCTGTATGGGGCGCTTGAACCGGTCATGCCCGGGCCAAGCCTGAGCGTGCTTGTTCTCGTCGTGCTGGGAGGGCTGTCGGCGTTACTGGTGCTGGGGCAAGCCCACCGTTCGCCGATCTGG
>ERZ825525.126-NODE-126-length-107895-cov-5.485710_pt1 | contig 107895 bp, 164 predicted proteins | sample MGYA00519930_ERZ825525 | MGnify/ENA primary metagenome ERZ825525 (study PRJEB31778, sample SAMEA3449203) | human gut metagenome | biome: human gut; feature: human-associated habitat; material: faeces | place: United Kingdom | collected 2010/2012 ... | reverse complement strand
GCCGCCGGGAACCGAAGGAAGGAGCGCACAACATGTTTTTAACCCCGGAGATGCAACGGATCATCCGCCAGATCGACGAGATCGACCGGACAGCGGAAGCGCGGAGCGATAACCCGTTTTTTGCCGCCTACACTGCCGAGGAGCGAGCCAAGCGCGCAGAGCTGCACGCCGAATACATGGCGGCAAAAGCCGCCGCCGGACTGTAAAGAGAGGAGTACAACACATGAGCAACACCAACCAGCAGGCGCGCCGCCTGCCCATCCTGCACATCAACGCCGACGAACGGCACGCGCTCGAAACCTTTAAACCGGATAAAGGAGACCATAACCATGAGTAAATCACAGATCATGCGGCAGGCGTGGAGCCTGTACCGCGCCACCGTCGCAGAGTTCCCGGAAACGCGCAGCCGCGCACAGTTTGCCGTCTGCCTCAAAGCCGCCCACGAGGCCGCCAGAGCCGCCAGAAGCGCCCGCCGCGAGTGGGACAACATGGACGGCGAAGCCCAGTTTACCGCACTGATCCGCATGGCGTGGACCGTCAAGCACCGCGCCGAGGCCACCGGACGCGCAGCAGATACCGCGTGGATCAAATGCCCGGACGACGCGCAGACCGTCGCCGCTGACGCATGGCCCCGCGTTGCCCCTGCCCTCACCCGCAACGAGCAGAGCGACGAGCCGCGCCCGTTGTCCCATATCCTGTACGCCGCATGCACCCAGGCCGCGCACGTCATCGCCCGCAGCGAGTACCGCCACACGTCGAATTGCTGCCAAATCCCCGACAACAGATACAACAACGACGGCGACGACAACGCACAGAGCGTGGTTGACATGCTGCCCAGCGTCACCGCCGCCCCAATCAGCAGCCCCGAAGATTCAGCCATCCCCCGCGCCGCTATCGAGGCCGCAGCCGTCGACGAGCTCGACCGGCGTATCATCCGCGCACTGGCCGACGGGCACACCGTCCGCACCATTGCTGCAGCCCTTGGCACCAGCAAGAGCACAATACAGCGCCGAATCGAGAAGATCCGCGCCCGCTACCTTGCGCAGGCTTAACCGCCTACGCAGGGCACGCGCAGCCCCTAGCACGTCACCAGAACCCCGCAGCCCTATCTATCACCCCGCCACAGCCCCGCACAGCCTCACCACGCCCCGCACAGAGTCCCGCCGCCACTCTATATTATATACGCGCGCGCGTGCGCCCGCGTCGCGTATGCGTGCCCGCGCGTCATGCGTGCGCGTGCGTTGTTTGCCCAGGCGTTCTATAGTACACTATAGCATAGCTTCATCCCTGCCAGCTCCACCACCTGCACAACCTACCAGCCCGGCACCACAGGACACCAACCAACACAGCCGCACCCCATCAAACAGATCATCTTCACCAACGCAAGGACCCAGCACAACGGGGACGGGGAAAGTGTTCCCGGAGTCCGTCTGTTCAGGCGACAACTTCCGGGCAAATCCTCAGTCCCTGCCGGTTCTCACGTCAGCCCCTGCCAGCCAACCAAGCCCGCCGGGCCAGACGTATAACACAAAAGAGCGCCCAAAGCGCGCATTCTTGCAAGTTATGACGGAAATCTTGCAAAATAGCCCCATTGTCGTTTCCTTTACAGGTAGTAAAGGAAACGACACCTGGCGAGAAATGCAGGATTCCCGCCACGGTTTGCAGGATACCCCCCATTTTACAAGTCCAGGAGCGCCCCAATTTCCAGAACAGGGTATAGCACTTCCTCCCGCCCAGGCGTTCCACACCTCGACACCCCAAGCCAAGAAAAACCGCTCAACAATAGAAAAAGCCCATGCAATCCCTGCCTTGGCTCAAAACCCCGAAGGGGGCTGGCTCCTGCACGGACACATAATGAAGAACATACGACGTCGGCTTCGGCCGGCGCTTTCTTTTTATATGCAGCATAGGGGGAGGGGGGGTATTTTCCAAACCTGGGGCAAAAAATTGGAATCGAATAGGGGCATACCCCAAAAATAAAAATTTGCGCGGTTGCCTTACGGCAACGAAGCAGGTGTCCTACGGACGGTAAGAAAAAATATTTGAGATAGGTAGCAGGTGGGTAGCGGCTGCGGTTCGGCGAAGCTGCACTATAAGTTCGGCGTTTCGTGTGAAACGTTGAGTTTTTAAAACTATTTGAAGTGAAACCGTATGACATAAATCGTTTGGAGGGGTGAGTATGCTGAAAATAGAGGGAGGCGAAATATAGCATGGATATTCGAGAAATGAAGAAGGAAGACTTCGAGGCGGTCCCTCGCAGGGAGAGATTCAATAGTAAGTGTCCGGCGTTCGATAGTCTGGTCATCATTCCGGTCGATGGATACGATAACTGCTTCAGCCGGTGGGGCGTGATGGACTTTGTGGGGTGCATCGGGGAGGAACCGGTCGTGCGGTTGTCCGGGTGCTCGGAGGCGCTGGAGCTGGAGGGAATTGGAGGCCATGGAGAATGGTTTGGGCCGTGCGATTATCGGAAGATGGCGCTGCCGGCGTGGTCGATTGATTGTTTGCCGTGCGGATATCTGCGGATCTTCTGCAAGGGGCGAATCAAAGTGGGCGAGACGGGAACGTCGTTTGAGATCTTTTCACAGGAAAGGAAGCTGGGTAGATGAAAATTCCGCTGGGAATCAGATATAAACTGCATAAGCTTGCGGACATGGCTGCGCGGGCGAATGAGTTGAGATGGGAGCTTGAAGATTGGTTTGAAGAGCGCGGGCTGGAAGCAACGGGGGAGATCGGAACGCTGATGTGCGGCGTCGATTGTACGGCCGAGATGATTGACAGGCTTGAGAAAGGAGCCAAGACAGATGGCTAAGATCACCTTTGCGTGCGACTACTGCGAAACGGTTGTTACGAGGAAACGGGGTAAGAAAGCTGCGGCGCATAGTTTCTGCTCTTATACATGCGCGGCCAAATGGCGGATTGCGAATGGGCGCGTGCGTCAGAGCTACGACATGAACAATCGCGGAAAACTGCCTCATGACATGGTTGACATAAAAGTGACGGAAGTGATTGACCTGTTTCCGGTGTGCCGGCCGGTTGTTGGGAAGCAGTACCGGGCGGAGAGATACAAAGGGCAGGGCAATCCAGACAGGATTGGGTACGTAATCAACGTAAATGGAAAGCGCGTCAACGTCCGGATGGACGAATGCGAAGAGGTCGGATGATTTAACAGGAGGGGATTCATAGTTGAGAGAAATTCTGTTTCGTGGAAAAGCCGTAGGAAGCGGCGAGTGGGTGTATGGATATCTGATTGGGCGCGCAGAGAATAGTGGCCGTCCGTGCCAGGGGAAATTCTTCATCGATAACGGGGAACCGTTCAATACGGCGGTAGAGGTCATTCCGGAAACTGTCGGACAGTACATCGGGCTTGTTGACAGAAATGGCGAGAAAATCTTCGAGGGTGACATCTTGAGCGTCGAAGGCGTTCCAAATCATCTGTACTCCGTTGAGTTTACCACGGCAGATGCCTCATTTGCAGTCCGGGACTGCAAAGACAGACGGTACGCCACGAATCTTACGGTGGACGACCAGAATGAGCTTCATCGGTGTGGCACGATCTACGATCAGGAGGAATCCGCATGAAACTCAGTGAGAAGATTTACGTAAGGACAGTCGCTCTGCTTGTGATATTGATTATAGCAATGCTAGTGGTCTCGGTTGCGTTTGCGGTGGCAGGTGAATGTGATAAGAACGCCACCAAAACAGAAACCGTAGTGGAGCACAGTCAGCAACGATTTCAACGGGTCGTCAAAGCCGACAAGTCCCCTCTTACCGTGTACGTAGATACCGAAACAAACGTGATGTATCTGATTAGCAATTACGGTGGCGCTTGCGTGATGTTCGATGCTGAAGGGAAACCGCTCCTGTGGGATGGAGGGGCAACGAAATGAACAGGATAGCATTTGCGGACAAAACTGGAATTTTCGCATGGTCAGATGTCCAAAACTGCCGCGATATTCTTCCGCAGCGCGATACTCTTCCGCAGCGCTATGCTGCTTCCCGATTCATGGAGCTTGTCTTTTCAAAGTCCAACACCGATGCGACTTCGCTCAACGGACGCATGACCGGAGCGACGTGTGAATTTGAACTGAATAGGGACATTCCAAATGACTGGGTATCTACGTCCAAAAATGAAGACGGTACAGTACGGCTCGAAATTCAGGCATATGTATGTGCGGTGCCAGAACCCATCTGCCGAGGACTTACCGTTATGCGATTCCCTGTATGGAGTAAAGAACCTGTTGGCATCCCGTTAGGGAAGTGCGTCGCCGTGATACCAAGGGTGAAAATAGATGAAATGTAAACGGAGCGACTGCTTCACATGTCCATATCCGGACTGCATTAACGACTCATTCGCCAGCCACTACCGGCCGTCGAAGGAAAGGCTTGCAAAACAGTCTGCCAAAGCGGCCGAGACGGCAAAGAAACGTGCTGCTGCTGGTTTGTGTACGCTGTGCGGAAAGCGAAAGCCGCGCCCTGGCTACAGAACATGCGCAGAATGTGCAGCGAGGCAGCGCCGGGCCGCGAATGCTTCCCACTACCGCAACGGCACGACACCAAGAATCCTTATGGATGGTGTCTCACTCTGTAAGAAGTGCGGCAAAAATCCTCCTGCATACGGTTACGCAGTCTGCGAGCGATGCTTGGAACTCTGCCGCTCGGCGCTGGATAAGACACCGACACACAACGGGAAGTCCCTGGATACCGGATTTGCGCGGGCGCTTCGCGCCGACTACATGCTGAACAAAAAGGAGAAGAAATGAGAGTTGAAATTTTTTCTGCAAGCGATGCGAGGGAACTTACAAGGGAGTTAAATGCAGTGCTTGAGGGCTACAACAATGAGGAAGTCGAAATCAAATATCAGCACTGCGCTACAGAAACTGGATACGGATGGTCACAATTCTTCTCCGCAATGGTCATTTTCAAGTGACGGGGCACAGCATGAAGCAATACTGCCGCTACTGCGCCCGTGCCTTCTTGCAAGATGATGACATGATCTGGTGCGAGACAAAAAACGAAATTCGAGTTGACCGTCAGATAACGCGGCTGAACCGCTGCCCACACTTTGAATTCTGCTCGATAGACGTTCTTAACCCAGAACGGGAATACAGGCCGGCAGAAAAACGTAGGTCGGCGCAGACAAAGGAACCGGACATGGAGCAAATGACTATGTTTGGCGGATGGGAATGGGAGAAGAAGAAATGAGCATAGAGCATCTGAAAACAGTGACACGCACGGCACGTAAACCACATCGCTGCAACCTTTGCGGCTACGAAATCAAAAAGGGCGAACAGTATCTGGCGGCAACCTACTTATGCGAAGGCAGCATCTACGATTTCCTAACCCACGCAGAATGTGACGAACTATCTTCGTGGCTGACGGACTACATCGACCCGGATGAAGGAATCACAGAAGATGACTTCCGAGATGCCTGCTCCGACGTCTGCCAGACGTTCGTTTGCCCAGACTGTGAACAGTACCAGAAATGCGACGGTGATGTTCCGTGCGAAGAGTACGGGTCACAGTGCATCCACAAACTTTGGGAACTGTCCAGAAAATACTATCTGAGCCGTAAGCGGAGCCAGCAACATGGCTGGTGGGAATGGCGGCTTGTACCAGTCGATGAAAGGAACTGAAAAATGACACAACAAAAGATTTTGCAGGAACTTAGGCAGCATGGCGGCTCGCTGGCAGTAGCTGCAGCCAATGAAATTGAGACGCTTGCGGCTAATAATGCGGAACTAGACAAATCGTTAGGTGCCTTAACAACGGCATATAACGAGTTGCTGGACCACATGCCGGCGTGGATCAGTGTCAAAGACGACCTTCCGAAGGCTAAAGCTGCATATGGGTGGGTGAGCTGCACTGTTACTGTCATGGAGTCAGTAAGTAATCCATTCACAGATGAACCGTATGACAGGAAGTTCGTTTCGCCCGCAGTTTTTGACACCGAACAAAAGATATGGCACATCGGAAGAGATAAAGAAAGTGAAGTCCTTGCCAATGCTCTTCTGGGAATCGAAGATGCTCCACTCACCGGATATTATGTCACCCACTGGATGCCACTTCCTATTGCGGCCGGGGAGGATTAAACCATGCCCATCATGAATTACACGACGAAGGTCGATGTGTTTGCGACGCTTGGTGAGATTCAGGGGCAGCTCGTCAAACATGGTGCGAAGAAAATCATGCAGGATTACGACAATGACGGGCATATCACAGCACTTTCCTTCCTGATTGATACACCGAATGGCCCGCGCGGAGTCAAATTGCCAGCAAACGTCGACGCAGTGTGGAATGTACTTACAAAGCAGAAAGTCAAATGCGACCGCGATCAGGCCGAGCGTGTCGCTTGGCGCATCGTGAAGGACTGGGTAGCTGCACAGATGGCGATTCTGGAATCCGAGATGGTGCAGATGGATGAGATCTTCCTTCCGTATATGCTCAACGATAAGGGTCAGACGCTATTCCAATGCTACCGGCAGAACCAGCTTTCAATCGGAGAGGCAACATGAATGGAATAAAAAAGCGCTATGAGACACAGAAACTGATGATTGATAGAGAAATCCGGGATGTCGAGATCTACAGGGTCCCGGAATTGCTGAAGCAAGTACCTGGGGCAGACTGCCGGGAGTGTGCTTTCTTCGGAACGATGACGGCATACGAACTCGGCCTGCCATTCTGCTGGTCGGATGAAGTGGCCGAATCCGACATTTTCGCGCTTGGGAAGCAGATCTGTTTCCGGAAGCGCAATGATACGGATTGAATTGGAGGGATACTGATGGACTTAGAGCAAACAGCGATTGAGCGGCTGCGGATGGCCTCGGAGATGAGCTTGCGGCTGTACGAGCAGCCGATAGTGGTCACGTATTCCGGGGGAAAGGACTCGGACGTGCTTTTGCATCTGGCGGGCGCGGCAGGAATCCCGTATGAGGTGCTGCACTCGCTGACGACAGCTGATGCGCCGGAGACCGTCTGGCATGTGCGGGAAACATTCCGAAGGCTGGAGCTGGCGGGCGTACCGTGCGATATCGATAAGCACAAGCAGCCGGATGGGACGTACATGACCATGTGGCGACTAATCCCGCTGAAGCTGGTGCCGCCGACACGCATTTGGCGCTACTGCTGCGCGGCGCTCAAAGAGACCAGCGGACGTGGCAGGTGGATCGCGACCGGCGTCCGCTGGGCCGAATCGCAAAAGCGCAAGTCCAGAGGCGTCATGGAGGCCCTGCACAGGGATAAATCCAAGCGGCTGACACTGATGAACGACAATGACGAAAGCCGGATGCTGATAGAAAATTGCCAGCTCAAGGGGACCCGAACGGTCAATCCGATTATCGATTGGCCGACCGAATCCATCTGGGATTACTGCGCAGCAGAAAAGATCTGTATGAATCCGCTTTACGCCTGCGGCGAAGATCGCGTGGGCTGCATCAATTGCCCGATGGCGGGCAAGCACCGGAAGGTGCAGCTCGCGCGCTACCCCGGATACCGGGATGCCTACATCCGGGCTTATGGCCGGATGATCGAGGAGCGCCGCAGCCGCGGCCTGCCGTGCGATTGGCAGACCGGCGAAGACGTCCTGCACTGGAGTCTGGAGGACGGCGTTTTGCCGGGACAAATTGTTCTTGAGGGAATGGAGGAGGACGCACTATGATCGCCCGCGTATTCCCGCGTAAAACGGCCATGTCGCCGACGGATGCGCTCGCGTTCTTCGGCCCGCCGACCATCGAGAATATCGCCGACTGCATCAAAGCGGGCGTGACAGAGGTACATATCTCCGTAACGTTTACGTGGGATCTCGAAAAGGCCGAAGATCTGTACTACGCATGGCAGATCCTCGGCGTTCCGGTGGAGGTCGGCGGCCCGGCGTTTGATGATCGCATGGGAGACTTTATGCCTGGGCTGTATCTGCGGGACGGAATGATCTTCACCTCGCGCGGTTGCACAAAGGATTGCTGGTTCTGCTCCGTGCCGCGCTGCGCACACGGAGAAATCAAAGAGCTGCCGATCGTGGATGGATGGAACATCCTTGATGACAACATTCTGGGAACGTCAGAAGCACATTTTCGGGCAGTCTGTGACATGCTCAAGCGGCAGAAGCACCCGGCAGTATTCTCAGGCGGACTGGAACCGGCGCTGCTCCAGCAGTGGCAGGCGGATTTGCTGCACGAGGTAAAGCCGGCACGGCTTTATACAGCCTATGACACAAAGGACGATCTGGAACCGCTCATCGAAATGGGCACGAAACTGCGGGCAGCCGGTTTTCGCCCGGCACGACACGCCATGTGCTGCTATGTGCTGTGCGGCTACGACGGCGACAGCTTTGCGGAAGCAGAAAAGCGTCTGACCCAGACCATGCAGGCCGGATTTGTGCCGTATGCCATGCTGTTTCGTGGAGAGGATGGCAAGTATGATCCGGAATGGCGACGTTTCCAGCGCGAATGGTGCCGCCCGATTATCACGGGAAAGAAATTTAATGAGTATTGGAGAGAAAAACCATGACAGACAAGGAAAAGGAAATCGTGAAGTCGCTGCGGTGCTGCGCAGAGGGCGAGTGCAAAGACTGCCAGTTATACGGCAAGATTGCTTGCGTTGAGACGTTGTGCAAATACGCGCTCGACCTCATCGAGCGCCTGACCGCCGAGAACGCGGCGCTGAAAAAGGAGATTCGGAAAGCTGGCTGCATGTTTTGTGCGAGGTTTGAGGATTGCCCGGAAGGGTTTAAGCCGGTCGGCCAAGAAGACTGCGACAATTGCACGAAGAAACCGGATTGCGCGTGCAGGAACTGCTCCGGAATCGGGAGCAGCACAGACAACTGGGAATGGCGCGGCGCGCCGGAGGGAGGATGCAAGGCATGAGTAAAGCTGTTTTGATCAGCATCCGCCCGAAGTGGTGCGGGAAGATCATCAGCGGAGAGAAAACGATCGAGGTGCGCAGGACGCGACCGAAACTCATTCCGCCGTTTAAGTGCTATATCTACTGCACGCTGCCAAAATATCCGCACGAGGACTTCATTGCGACGGACTATCCAAGGACACAGTTTTACGGCGGCGGCAAGGTCATCGGGGAGTTTACCTGCAACAGAGTAACGAACCTTTTTTCAAACAGCAGATTTTGGCTGGACGAGGATGATGTTTTACACACATGTTTGTCTGCTGCGGAAATGCGAAAATACGCAAATGGTGCGCATGGGTTATACGGCTGGCACATCTCAGATTTGCGAGTTTACGATCACCCGCGCGATCTGTGGGAGTTTACCGGCCTGCGGGAGACAAAATTCGGATTGGCACCAGGACCGATTACCCGCCCGCCGCAGAGCTGGCGGTATGTGGAGAAAGAGCTATGGAACGACTGACGATACCTGATGTTCGGGTGGACGAGCACACGACACGCAGAAGCGTGATTGACGTAGCCGCGGTGCGAGAGCACGCGATGAAAATTTATTGGCGGCTGAAAGCCTACGAGGACACGGGGCTGACGCCGGAGGAAATCAAGGCTCCATTTACGGAGGACACGATGATAAATCTGGAAGCGCAGGCGCTTGGCGTGGAGCCTAGCCGCCTCCGCGAGCTTGCCGAGGCCGACAGAAACCATCAAATTGTCATCCGACCGTGCAAAATCGGCGATACGGTGTGGGCTGCGGACACGGAGCCCGTAATTCCGCTACATGTTATGGCGGATGCAGTTTATCTGGAGGGAAGACATGGCGGAGACTATGAGAGACTAAGCAACTTCGGGAGCGTTGTTTTTCTTAGTCAGGAGGAAGCAAAGGAGGCGGCTTCACATTGGATGAAGTGAAACGGTGTCCGTTCTGTGAAGGAAGGCCGGTGCATCATCCTGCCGCGCAAGGTGGGCGATACAGTGTGGAGAATAAAGTGGACATTTGAAACATATCCGGATAAAAGCGAGCCATACATTGAGCCGGACGCCTTCCTGCTGCAAGACGTTTTTAATATCGGCAAAACTGTATTCCTCACAAGAGAGGAAGCAGACCACGAGCTGAAACGAGTAAAAGGATGGTAGATCTTAATGGCATTGAAAATACCAAAGTATATCTACGAGTGGATGGTGCTTACCGCGTATTATTCCTACAAAGCTGCAGAGCTCAACCGGAAGGTGTCTGAGTGGCTGGAACGTCACGGAGTTGATGTCGACGCGCTCAGTGATGGTTCCGGATGCGGATTCGAAGAGCTGATGTACGGGCGTAACATCGCAGATGAACTCTGCGAAAGGATAGAAAGAGAGGCAGCAAATGCGGACATATCTCAGAAGTGATTATGCGCTCCACCCGTGCGGCGCGGGATATGAATATTGCGACGGAGAGTGTTCTCATTGCGAAGCTGCGGCATCGACATATACCTCAAACACTACGCAGCCCAAATATGAGCCGTGGCGAAAAGAAATGCAAGAAAGGCCGGTGACACCGACAAACAATGAACAGACCAGAAACGACGAAGTGGCTTTCGAAACTGCTGGAAGAACATATTGACCCGAAGAACGACCCGCGCGTCTATTGGGCCAAGGAAATCACGTTTGACTACGGCAGCGTTTCTCCCATTCGCGTGGACTATATGCAGTTCAAGCCGGTCAACAATAGCGTGTCCGGCATCGAGAAGGGCGATGTGTACTGCTACGAGATCAAGTCCTCAGTTGAAGACTTCCGCTCGAAGAACGGACACAACCTGATTGGGGATTTCAACTACTACGTCATGCCGCTGGAAGTCTACGAAAAGGTTCGGGACGAACTGCCATACAGCGTTGGCGTTCTGTGCCCGGAAAAGCTGGGTTATAAATTCCTGCCGTACATTCTGAAAGTGGTGCAGCGTGTTCGACGCATCGACAGAAAAAGGCCGCTCCAGGAAATGCTCCTGATGATGTGGCGCAGCTCCCGGCGGGAAATTGTAAAAGCGAGAAAGGAAGTGAATGGAAATGACGAACCTTAAACCTTGCCCGTTCTGCGGAGGTGAAGCAAAATTCTTCAGAAAAGCAAGTTTTGAGATCGGAACACGGCGCGGCTGGAAGTTTGGAATCCATTGCACAAAGTGCGGCATCGAAACTCCAAAGAACGATTACACGGTAGAAATTGAATTTTCAGACTATGGAGAAGTGAAAGTCGTGAAAGACGAACGGCCAGCAGCAATCGAAAAATGGAATTTGAGGACACACCACTGATGGAAGGATGAACACAGTATGTCTCGCTCTGTAAATGAAGTTCTTTTCGAAGCGGTCAAGAACAAACTGCAAACGGCGCGCGAATCGTATTCCAAATACCGATCCACAATGGAGGACCTGAACGCGCTGCTCAAGGATATGGTCGATTATGCGACAAGAAATAACTGGAATCTCAATGATCTGTCCGACTGCGATGTAATCAATGGATACTTGTATGATGGCAAACCGGAAATCTACGATGTCATGGGAAAAATCGTAAAGGCGTTCGGAGTGCCAGAGGGGGAACTTTGAAATGATTGGTTACATCAAAGATCAGGACCTGCTAGACCTTCTTGACGAGTACGGCAGATCGATACTGACTGCCGCAAAAATCAACAGACTTGAGAGAGTCTACTTTCCCGCAGAACTGCACGTTGGAGATCGCGCGTGGAAGAAGGCCATGAGCATCCTTGATAAGAAATACGCGGAAGCGAAAAAGCTGCCGTTCATCCGTGACCCACTGGCATGGGCACTGTACCACACTTGGAAGGAGTTCGATGATGGGAAACGCTGTGACTGAAAAATATATCCGTCGCTCAGAAGCACTGGACGCGATTCGTCGGTTTTCAACCGAAAACGGATCTGTGCTTGGCTATCACAGTGGCGCAATCGACCTCGCACTGGAGGCAATAGAAGCCATCCCTGCTGTTGATGCAGCACCGGTTGTGTACGGCACATGGCTGGAAGAAGACGGCATGCAGATCTGCTCAAATTGCGGTGAAGAACACGAATGGGATGACTACCGTGCATCTTACTGTGAGGATTGCGGAGCAAAAATGAGGAGATTGCATGATGACTGAAGAATTTATCAGCAGAACCGAGGCGCTGAAAGACTTTGAATCCTGCAACGCGGAAAATCCGAACTGGACACCTCAGCGGGTAAAAACGCTCCTGCTGCGTCAGCCCGCCGCCGACGTTGCGGAGGTGGTGCATGGGAAATGGATCAAAAATGAATGGATCTCTACTGACTTTGCACCGGTGTACGACTGCAGCGAGTGTAATAAGTCAATCGAGCAGAAGTACCCTACGCTTCCGCAACGCTGCGAACACTGTGGAGCGCTGATGGATGGGATGTGCAGGTAATGCGGTTGATCGACGCAGATTGGGTACATGAGTACGTCAAGCCATATGAACGATCAGATGAGCAATGGAGCGTAACTGGCGGCACGGCAATCCGGCTTATTCATAATGCGATTGATAATGCGCCGACCGTTGATGCCGTCAAGGTAACGCGGTGCAAGGACTGTAAAGATTTCCACCGGAACAACGAAAATGACCCGTACTGCGCAAATAGGCGCGGGCTGGACGATCCAGTACCAGACGGGTTCTGCAATTACGGGGAGCCAAAGGAGGCAAGCGATGAACGGTGAATGGGTCTTGGCAAATAAATGCCCGCACTGCGGCGGACGGATGACTCTTGTGGACTTTTACTCCTACTCGCGCGACTACCCGATTTTGAAAAACGGGAGACCGTCGAAGCATGGGAAAAAGTGCGGAGAAGAAGCCGTTGGAGTTATAAATGCCCAATGCAATTCGTGCCATGTGACGTGGGATGACAGCAACACTCGCCTCACTGTTGATGGCAAAATTGAAATCAGAGGGGATGGATATGGATGGTGACAGAATATGGGCGTAACGATTAAATGCAAGAAAACTGGTCGGGAAATTGACCTTGGATGCGGCGGATTCATGCAGCTGCGGCGGAAAGTGGCACAACTCATGGGAGAGCCGTTTTACAGCCACTACGAGAAGCTTTGCAACGCGCCAATCATCATGCGACCGGAAGTGGAAGAGAAGTTTTGGAACGATTGGGCCACGGAAGCAGACAGGATACTTGCAGAAAACCACTTTCCAATAAAAGTTGTGAAGTTTCTGCTTGCCCCTGACAGCGAAGCTACGACGCGCTACGGAGCCTGCAAGGAGATCTTGAAGGTCATCGGGGACTACGATGACAACATCTGCTACGGCTATGCCGGCCGGAGCGACTGCGCAATGTTCCGAGACTTCAAGGCAATCTTGCAGGACTGCGTGGACAACAAATGCGATATGGTCTGGATGTAGGAGGACAGAAAATGGATGCTGTGACGTATATCAAAGCATATGCGAGAATGTGCGATTCTTTTGCTTCTAAGAACAACATTACGGGAAAACCGTGTGTAGGCTGTCCACTTGAAGATATTGGACGCGGATGCCATATGAACGACCTCACCAACAACGCGGAGGAATGTGTTGCTGCGGTCGAGAAGTGGGCAAAAGAACATCCTGTTAAAACGAGGCAGAGCGAGTTTTTGAAGCAGTGGCCGGATGCTAAGCTTTATGAAGGCGTTCTTGGGATTTGCCCTAATATGCTTATGTATCGCGATGAAACTACTGGTCAATGCACAAAAAATGTTATGTTCTGCCCTGATTGTCGTCGTGATTTTTGGCTGGCCGAAATCAAGGACGAAGAAGCATAATTGGAGGACGGAGATATGGATGCTGTTGAATTCTTAAAAGAACGAACTAGGATGTGCAATTTTTATATGAGTAGGTGCATGAACTGCCCTGGAAACAAAGTTGCATATTGCGCAACATTATGTGCAGCCGCTATTGAACTAGTCCCTATTGTAGAGCAATGGGCAAAAGAACATCCTGTAAAGACAAGGCAGAGTGAATTGCAAAAATTGTTTCCTGACTTAACTCTTGAAGACGGGTGGTTTTGTATGTGTCCCAAATACGTTGGTCAGAAAGAATGCATTGATGGGCCAGTTGAGAAAAGCACTTGCGATAAATGTCGCCGTGATTTTTGGCTGGCTGAAATCAAGGACGGTGAAGAATGATGGACAAGCAGCTGATTTACAGGGAAGACGCGCTCGATATCGTGCGCCGGACATCCGGGGACTATGCTGCGGCATTTGCCGAGATCAGCCGACTGCCGGCAGTGGACGCGGTACAGGTTACACGCTGCAGGGACTGTGATGGCCGCCGGGCAGAAATTTCGTGGTGTGGGACATATGTTAGGTGCGGCTTTCATGACGCGACCGGCCTTAATATGCCGGAGGATGGGTTCTGCTCTCTTGGAAAAGGAGGACAATAAATGCCGCTCATAAACGTTGCTTTATATGAAGAAGGAAAACGAAATAACCGGCTTCGGGCAGAATATATTTACTGCGATCACGCGCAGGAATGCTCCGCATACCACGAGGGAAAATGCCTGAACGTTACCATACCGTTCAACCGACGGTGTGAACTTGGCAGAGTTGAAAAAGTGGATGGCGGCACAAAGCAGAGCAAACGCTATGACACTGTGACAGACGCAGCGCGGCATTCGCCAGAATATCGTAAACTCAGATATCCATCCTATTGCTATGTAATTCGCATTGGAGATATGGCGTATCTGAATCTTCCTTACGTTGACCTCAAATTGGACGGAAGCCGACTGAACGCATCAACGGCGATATTCACAAATGACCATCTGCTTGTAGAACAGTCACTTCTGACACCGGAAAACCTGGATAGCATACTTGGCTATAACCCACGAAATATGTGCGGAGATATTATCACGAAATATGCGGATGAAACCGTACCGAATTTCCTGCACCAATTCAAAAGAATGTTTCCAGTGGAATATGAACGCTTCGTGAAAGAGTACCCGAAGTATGCAGAGATGTCCCCGACATTTATCGGAAGATACGCAAAACTCGCAACGTGCAATCCAGACTGCGTGTACAAGGGTTCAAGCGGGGATAAGTTCACAATGGAAGACGGAAAACGGATGGTCTGTAAAGAGTATAAATCTGGCTTTCTTCCATTTGGAGCATCCAAGGCGGAAGTCGTTATTACGCTGACAGACGATATGACAGTTAAAATCACGGACAATGCGCAAGTCTTGGATGACACTGTGTTTGTATAGGAGACAAGATGAACAGCAAATACTTGGAATTTCTGAAATCAAAAATCGAGACGGCTCCGGTGAGCGGCTTTTCCGTTCCGGAAGAAGATATCAATCAAGCGCTGAAACCGCACCAGAGAGACGCAGTACGCTGGGCGCTGCGCGGCGGCCGGCGGGCGCTCTTTGAAAGCTTCGGCTTGGGGAAGAGCGCGCAGGAGCTGGAATTCTGCCATCATGCGGCAAAGCACGAAGGGAAGCCCGCGCTGATCGTGCTCCCGCTCGGCGTGCGGCAGGAGTTCAAACGGGACGCCGTGAATATTCTGGGATACGAAGAGCCGGTCTATGTACGGACGATGCATGAGGTACGCGAGAATGCCGGGGTGGAGATCATGCTTACCAACTATGAGCGCGTCCGGGACGGGGATATCGACCCGGCGTACTTTGCGGCGACGAGCCTTGACGAAGCGTCGGTGCTGCGCTCGTTTGGAAGCAAGACCTATCAGACGTTCCTCCAAAAGTTCAAGGGCGTCAAATACAAGATGGTAGCAACGGCCACTCCGGCACCGAACAAGTACAAAGAGATCATCCACTATGCAGGATATCTCGAAGTCATGGACACCGGACAGGCCCTTACACGGTTCTTCAAGCGGGACAGCACCAAGACCAACAACCTGAACCTTTATCCACACCGTGAAGAAGAATTCTGGCTGTGGGTCAGTTCATGGGCGCTGTTCCTTGGAAAACCGTCAGACCTCGGATATTCTGACGAGGGATATGAACTTCCTGGACTCGAAGTCAGAACGCATGTTGTTCACGACGAATTCGGAAAGATCACGGACCGGGATGGTCAAGTGAAGATGATGAACGATTCTGCCACAAACCTCCAGGAGGCACCACGCGAAAAACGTGAGACAATAGCTGCAAGAGTCCGTTTAGCAAAAGAGATTGTCGATAGTGACCCAAGCGCAAGCTCTATCCTCTGGCACGATCTTGAAGCGGAGCGGCACGAAATTCACAGAGTTATGCCAGAGGCCGTAGAGATTTACGGAACGATGGACTATGACGAGCGTGAGCGCCGCGTGATTGATTTCTCAGACGGCAAAATCCGGCTCTTTGCGACGAAGAAGGAACTGTCTGGGCAGGGATGCAATTTCCAGAGGCACTGCCACAGAATGATTTTCGTTGGGATCGACTATGAGTTCAACGACTTCATTCAGGCCATTCACCGCTGCTACCGCTTTTTGCAGACGGAGAAGGTCATTGTGGACATCATCTATACGGAGGCGGAGATTCCAATCTGGGACGTGCTTCAAAAGAAATGGAAGCAACACGACTACATGCAGGAGCAGATGCGAGAAATCGTCAAGAAATACGGTCTCTCGGGGGAACGCATGAAACAGGAAATGGAAAGAAGCATAGGAGTTGAGAGAGTGGAGATCAAAGGCGAAAACTGGATTGCAGTCAACAACGACTGCTGTGAGGAAACAGCAAAGATGTCGGACAACAGCGTCGATCTGATTGTCACGTCTATCCCGTTTTCAAATCACTATGAGTACACACCAAGCTATAACGACTTCGGTCACAACGAAGATACGCAAAAGTTCTTTGAACAGATGGACTATCTGACCCCGAACCTTCTGCGCGTGCTGAAACCTGGACGTGTCTTCTGCTGCCATGTAAAAGACCGCGTTCTTTTCGGCAACGCGACCGGAACCGGTATGCCGACGATGGAGCCGTTTCATGCCATGTGTATCAGCCATTACATGAAGCACGGTTTTGCGTACTTCGGCATGATTACGGTCGTTACGGACGTCGTTCGAGAGAACAACCAGACGTACCGGCTCGGATGGTCTGAGCAGTGCAAGGACGGGACAAAAATGGGTGTCGGCTGCCCAGAGTACATCTTGCTATTCCGGAAGCTTCCAACCGACCGCTCCAAAGCATATGCGGATGAGCGCGTATCCAAGACGAAGGACGAATACACACGCGCTCAATGGCAGATCGATGCACACGGGTTCTGGCGCAGTTCCGGAAATCGTCTGATTACGAAAGACGAACTGCTGCATACCGACACTGGAAAGTTGCAGGCGCTTTATCGGAAATACAGCCGTGATTCAGTGTACAGCTACGACGAGCATGTAAAACTGGCGAAAGAACTTGACAAGGACGGGCATCTGCCGGCCACGTTCATGGTAGTTGCGCCCGGAAGCTGGACAGACCAAGTGTGGGACGATATCAACCGAATGCGGACGCTCAACACGACGCAGAGCCAGAGACGGAAAGAGAACCACGTTTGCCCGCTTCAGCTAGATATCGTTGACAGGCTCATCAACCGGTACAGTAATCCGGGGGATTTGGTGCTTGACCCGTTCGGCGGACTCGGTACCGTTGCGCTGGAGGCCATCAAGGCAGGCAGATGTGGCTACACCATCGAGCTCAACAATGACTACTTCCGCGATGCAGTTGGCTACCTGAAGGAGTTCGATGAGTCCCAACAGAACGATAATCTGTGCCTGTTTGATGTGATCTGATCTGAAAGAACATGCAATGAGACGATTCGCAAAAAATTTTTTCTAGCGTCGAGTCAAAGTCCGTGCCGGGAAAATAGAGAAATAGAGAAAAAGTTATGAATACTCCTTAAACATCCGTATGTGCAGAACATATGGATGTTTTTTTATATGACCTAAATCATTTGGAGGGGTGAGTATGCTGAAAATAGAGGGAGTGATAAGTGATGAACGAAAAATACAGCAAAATCCGAATGCGGTACATCGGAAAAACAGGATATCACGGCCTGAAGCACAGAAAAGTCTACGAGATCAGCATTGTCAGCATGTACGGGAAATTTTGGGTAGAGGTTGGAGACGAAGCCATCGCTTATGTTTCGCTCGCCATGCTCTGCCGGAACTGGGTCGACGTTTAGAAAGGAGAACAGCATGAACGATTGCGAAAGAATTATCGCTTACTGCAAACAGCATGGATCTATCACGCAGCTGGAAGCGACCAGAGAACTTGGCACAACACGTCTTGGCGCGCGGATTTGGGATTTGAAGCACAGACTTGGCTATGAGGTTGATGATGTCTGGGAGACGGCAACAGACCGCTTTGGAGATGCCACGAGGTACAAGCGGTACTTCGTCAAGGAGAAGGCACAATGAGCGATACCTGCGAAGGCTGCAAGTGGTGGGAATCGTTTAATTGGGCCTGCTGTAACGGAGACAGCCCACATTGTGCGGATTTCGTCAACTGCGGATGTAAGTATTTCGAACGAAAGGACAATGGAAAATGCCAGAACGAAAAGGAACAGCGCCATTAACTGCGCGTGAAGAGCCGACTACTACACATAGATCGTGTGTGGGATGCGACGCATGGGATGATTTCACCTGCTGCAATGCGTCGAGCCAGTTCTTCGGCGGGGCAGTTGACTGCGGGTGCAGATATTACGGGACGGAGGTCGTGAAGAAATGACACAGAGAGAATTTGTGCTGAAAATGGAACCGGGCGCGGAAAACAAAAGCTGCTACGGTGGAATACGTTATTGCCCACACGCATATAGAGATATTCTTCCTGTTCCGCTTGAAATGTGTAGTTTCCCGCTTGAAATGTGTAGTGGAACGTCTAAAGCAAGTGCAGAACTCTGTGAGAAATGCTGGAATCAGGAAATGGTTCTCCCTGCACCAGCTAAAAAGCCAATGGCGCAGGTCAACGCATTCATGAATCAGGACGCAGACGAAAAACCGGCTGAAAATTTCGTAGATCATCCGACGCACTATTGCCAAGGCTCCATTGAGTGCATCGACGCCCTGAATGCGATGGTTGAAGGATGGTCCGACCCGGTATCGGCGGTATTGGCGTGGCAGACAGTCAAGTACATCTGGCGGCATCCGTTCAAGGGAAAGCCGGTGGAAGACCTCAAAAAAGCACAGTTCTACCTTGAACGGTTGGTACAGCAATATGAGTGTAAGAAAAAAGACTGACCGTCGATTGACGATCATCCGTCCATGCGGAACATGCGGCCAGATGGTAGTTACGAGCGCAGGTTCACCGTTTATGAGAATGATTGAACGGGATGGAAAGAAGGAAGCGGTTACTTACTACTGCTGTCAAAGCTGCTACAAAGCGAGCTACAAACACATTGGCTGGTACGACGGAAAAGCTGCCGAACGTCGTGCAGAACGTGAAAAGAACCGGGACCGACGCGAGTATAATCTTCGATACTACGCAGAGCACGCGGAAGAGATCAAAGCCAAGAAACGTGCATACTACGCAGCGCATCCAGGACTGTCCGCTCAAAATAGCCAATATTACAGAGCGAAGCAAAAGCTTCTTACTGCAGAAGCCAGAGAAGGAGGCCCGGTAGCATGAGAAAATTCCTTTTCTGTGTCTGCGTGATCCTCGTCCTCATATCGGTTACGCTTCTAATTTTTCAGAGTGGCATTGAGCAAGCGCTTGCAAATCAGGCAGCATCCGAGGTGGACGCTACGATGGCTGCCGCAAGTCAAGAATCGCTGAATGAACCGGAAGACCCGGAAGAACCGGAGGAAACGATTCAGGAGGCCCCGCAGGAAGCGGATGACGAAGAAGCTTTTGACGATTCGCAGTTCTGCCATCCGCCTCATACGAAAGATGGTGTTGGTGGAAACGGCGGGTTTATCACAGATGACCCATATGACTTAGAGCTTCTAGCGCGAGCAATTTACGCTGAAGCTGGCGGGGACGACTGCAGCGACGAAACTCGTATCATGGTCGGAAATGTGATTTTGAACCGCATGAATGACCCCAGATACCCAGACACCATGGAAGAAGTGCTGACGCAGCCGCTTCAGTATAACGTGTTCGACAGAACCGGTGTTGTTTGGAAAGACAGAGCATCGAACCCGGAGGAAAAAGATGCCGTTGAGCGCGCGTATCGCTGCGCCGAACGTGTATTGCTCGGAGAAAAGCTCCTTCCTGATGACGTGATTTTCCAGTCGGAAAACATACAGGGGACTGAGATCGTAGTTTATCAGGACGGAATGTACTTTTGCAGATGAAACGGAGGGACTGGCATGGCAGCAATCATATCCGCCCCGTGTAAAGATTGCCCGAAACATCAACCAGGATGCCACGGGAAATGTAAAGACTATGCTGAATTCTTAGAGAAAGACGCCGCAATCAAAGCTCAAATCGCACAGCAGCGAAAAAAGCTTGCGCCTACGGCATCTTTTACAAAACGTCAGCGACAGCTCATTCGAGAAGGAAAGAGGTGCGTGAAATGAACTCACTTTCCAGGGTGCTGATTCTCCTTGCAGTTGTATTCTGCCTTTTCGGAGGATGCGTCTTTTGCAGTGTGGCAAAACGATGCAGCACATCAACCGAACGCATACGATATGCTCTCGTCGGAGGGTGTGCAATCATGGTCGGTGTGATTTTGACGGCCTTGACCGTCACACACTAGCACTATGAGACCACTGGAGGCCGCGTGGCGGAAGAAAAGGGCCTTGACGTGAAATGAGACACGGAAATCCAGAACTCGCCTCAAACGGCCACGAACGACGCGAGGCAAGCAAACGATCAAACCAAAGGAGAAACAAATAGATGCTGAACAGAATCACCATACAGGGACGAGTTGTAAAAAAGCCGGAAATGCGAGTGACGCAGAGCGGCAAGCCCGTAGCAAGCTTCACGCTTGCAGTTGAGCGTGACTACGTTGCACAAGGGCAGGAGAGGGAGACCGATTTCCTCGACGTGGTTGCATGGAACCAGAAAGCAGAGGTCGCAGGGAAATACCTCGACAAGGGGAGCATGGCAGTTGTTGACGGACGCTTGCAGATCCGCACATGGACAGACAAGGAAGGAAATAAGCGCCGCAAGGCTGAGATCTTGGCGGACCAGATTTACTTCTGCGGGAGCAAGCAGTCATATGGAGCGGCGAAGGCCAGCGGAGCCGAAGCCTCGCCGGCGTCTGATGTTCCGGACGGCTTTACGATGCTGGACGAGAATGCGGAAGATCTGCCGTTTTGATGGGAGGTGAACGAAACTAATGAAGGTAAAAGTAATGCTTTTCGATGTCGATAACGTGTACGATATCGACCCGATGGATGTCGACAAAATTGTTTTTGAGGAAGTTGAAATGGATGAAATCCAAACGATCATGAAACTTGCTGCGAGACAACAACTGTGGGTATGCTGCTCTCCGTATTACGAGCGCGATGAATCGGAGGACTGATCTGATGGATAACGTGCAATGGATTAAGCTCAAAGTTGGAATGTTCGACGGCGAGAGCTTCAAAAAAATCAAGAAAGCCAAAATCGGCGGCGAGAGTTTCCGAGATAAACTGACGGCCGTGTGGTTTGAACTGATGGACTTCGCCGGTAAATGCAACCATTCTGGATTCCTCATAAATTCAAGAGAGATCCCGTTCCAGTCGATCAGTGATATCGCAGTCATGATTGACCGCACTCCGGAAGAACTCGAACTCTGCATGAACTTCTTCATCAACGAAGGTATGGTTGAAATCATCGACGATATGTACCTTTTGTCGAATTGGATGGTGTATCAGAACGAAGCTGGACTCGAAAAGATCAGAGAGCAGACAAGACTTCGGGTAGAAAAACACAGAAAAAAGAAGGCTTTGACCGAAGGAAAAGGCGAGAAAGAATGTAACGCTACAGGTAACGTTACCACTGCGTTACAAAATCGTTACCCTCTTATTCTTAATTCTAATTCTAGTTCTAATTCTAGTAATAAGAAAAAAGAAGAAAAAGGGGGTACGGGGGAAAAGGGAGGAAAAGCGCAGCCGGTTTCCGATGAGATCAGCGCTGCTATGTCTAAGCTTCCTTCGATGGTCCAAGACCAAATGCAGGACTGGCTTGAATACAAAACCGAGCGAAAAGAATTCTATACCCCGCGTGGCTTGCAGTCTTTGATGACAGTTGTGAAAAAGAGAGTAGACCAATACGGAGCGCAGGCGGTCAATGATGTAATTGAGCGTACCATGGCTTCAAATTATCGCGGGGTAGTGTGGGAATGGCTTGAAAGAAAACCGCAGCCGACAAAACAATCTCTGCGAGACAATGCGCCGCTCGATTACGGTTCACCGGAGGACTTCTACAAATGACCGCAAGCTTGGAAGAACTGATGGCGATTCGCGCGCAAAAGAAAGCAGAGTCATCGTATGTTCCGGACAGAGACCCAACGGGCTTTTCGAATGTTCTCCGGGCCGTCGCAGAAAAGGTCCCTGTCGAAACCGATGGAACGGAAATTGGGGAAGACGGATTCCTCCATTGCAAGAAGTGTGGTGGACGTCGGCAGCGCGAAGTTGACCTTCCGGACGGGAACAAGATGACGGTTTCGTGTGGCTGCAGGTGCATGAAAGAAGCTTGGGATGCGAAAGAGGCGAAGCGCAAGGCAGAGGAAGAAGCAATGCGAATCGAGAGCTTGCGCACGCTGGCTTTTCCGGATTCTGATTCAGCAATGCTCCAATGCACGTTTGAAAACGATGATATGGCGCGGCCTGAAGTTTCAAATGGCCTGAAAGCGTATTGCGAAAACTTTCCGCGCCTGCGCAGAGAGGGGAAGGGCCTGTTGCTCTATGGAACAGTAGGCACCGGGAAGAGCTTCCTTGCGGCGTGCATCGTGAATGATCTGGTGTCAAAAGGCTACAAGTGCATGATGACCACGTTTTCCAGACTCACGAACCAGATCGGTGCGCTATGGGAAGGAAAGCAGGAGTTCATAGACGGTCTGACGCGGTATGACCTGATAGCAATCGATGATCTTGGCGTCGAGCGCGACACGGAGTATATGAACGAGAATATCACCACGATAGTCGATGCACTGTACAGGGCGCATGTACCGCTGGTCATCACGAGTAACTACACGCCGCGCCAGATGAAGGAAGAATGTGAAACCCGGCGCAAACGGATCTATGACAGGCTGATTGAGAACTGCCATCCAATCGAAATGTCCGGCGAAAGCCGCCGCGTAAAAAAGGGACGTCAAGATTACGCGGAAATGAAAAAGCTGTTGGGGGTGTGATTATGCGCGATAAACAGCTAGAGATACCTGCCGCCAGCTGCGCTTGGTGCGCCGGTGAGATCTATCTCAACGACACTGTATGGTTCGATGGATTCTCGACGTATGTTCACGATGAGTGCCTGAAAGAAATCGAAGGTTCACCGGAAGAAGCCCCCATTGCGGCATTCATCAAAAAAAACTACCGGAAATCCACAATGAGAAATCTCATTGAAAGCGCGCGGGAGGAAGAACGGGATGAAGTTTGAAATTGTCCGCGCGCTGGATGGCAAAGGCATGATGATGACAGAACATGAGTCCTGCATCTACGATGACGATACCATACGAAGCATGATGAAAGCGGGATATAAAGCCTACAAGGACGGCCGTGTCTATCGGCCGCAGGACGGAGGAAAGAAAAGTGGTACAGGTCGGACAAACCGTAAAGCGTCTGGTTAACTTCTCGCCGGACAAAACAATCGGTAGACCAACGGACAAAGAACTGCTCTTCGGGAAAGTCATATACGTGCATCCGAAGGGCCGCTTCTATACGGTTGAATTCACATTTTGGAACGGGGCAAAAATCCGTTCATGCTATAAAGAGGGGGAAAACGATGGGTAATGGGCTTACCTATGCACAGCGACTTCAAATTGCCAGAGATACTGAACTGCAGATTGGCGTGGACACCGGATTCCAAAAGGCAGCTGATTTCTTTGGCATTGCACTATACGAAGAAGGCTTCGGTGAAAAGCGCCTGGAAAAGATCGCCCGTCGAGTGATGGAACTCGACGAGGAATATGGCGATGCGTGGACAGGCCGCGCAGAAGCAGATTACAAGCAGGAGCAAATCGACCGGGTTCTGAAAAAGGCATACGGAAAGAACTTCACGCCGTTCTTTGACCGGAATCCGTATATCAAGAAGTTCAACTACGCAGGGAAGGGGAAACGGTAATGTACGAAGATAAGATAACGGTGGTTGGCACTGCTATGAGGCACATAGACGCGGAACCAAACCAAAACGGAACATCCTGCGCATACTGGCGCGGGTTTCTGCAGGGAGCCCTCATGCAGCAGCACGAAGACATGCACGGCATACAAGAGCAAATTGCGGCGAGCATACTCAAAAATGCAAAGTTTGAGGACAGCCGTGTGCGTTACGTGAAAGACAAGGGGGCGAAGACACCGACATATGCACATCAGGACGATGCAGGAATGGACCTGTATGCGTCCAAAGGAAACTACATCCCGGCCGGTGGAAGATGCACGTTCCCGACTGGAATCCATATTGAGATCCCGAAGGGTTACTTCGGAGCGATCAGAGCCAAGAGCGGCCTGCTCCGCAACCACGGCATCCTTTGCTCTGGGACGATTGATGTCGGCTACACGGGCGAAATCATGGTGACGCTGGTCAACACCAGCGACGAAATGTACTGCGTTTCAGAAGGCGACAAGATTGCACAGCTGATAATCATTCCGTATGAGCGCGTCGAGCTGCTGGAAGTGGAGTCACTTGAAAAGACAGAACGTGGAGACAACGGCTTCGGGAGCAGCGGTCGATGAAATGGGAAGAGATGGACGGCCTGGAACGGAGCCGGCAGTTCAAACGACTTAGGAAACTGTTCTTCGAGGCGCTTGGGAAGGCATTTAACGAAGAATTTGCAGAGTATCAAACTGTGTTCGAACCTCAAATGCAGGATGAACTCGACCGCTCCAAAGCCTACGGTGGGTATGGACATCCGATGCAGATTATCCCCAATGGTGAGTGGTCGCTGATCTGCGCTATACGCGGAGGGAAGAAGGATGGGCGGTAACTACCTTCAACGCGTGACAGCATTCTTCGAAAGCTACTTCGAAATCCCAAAGTTCTACTATGCAGAGAAGAAACGGGTGATCCGCACAGAAGCAATACAAGACCTCATGCGGCAGCTCGTCGGGATGGGCGTTTTTCAGGACGAAGAAGAGGTTCGGCGTGAAGCTCTGACGGACTTCGATGTTGTGCTCCCGAAACTGTAAAAATCGGCACGAAAATCGGCACACCACGGAAATTTTAAAAAATAAAGCCATTTTAGCCGACTGCCTGCGGGTTCGAATCCCTCATCCCCTGCCAAGAAGAAAAACCTGCAATCTCAATGGATTGCAGGTTTTTTCTTTGCGTATCAAGGGCTTCATGGAATATTCCCACAGAATTACAACTCTAAAAACTGAACTTTTCAAACATGAAAGATGACATATGCGCAATAAAAAATTGGCCAAAATCGGCACGAAAATCGGCACGGAATCTAGGCCTATTTTGAACACTTCTCAATGTCGCTGTAGAACTTCTGCATCTTTTTCGTACTCTTGTCCATGTCCTTCTGTGCCTCATGAAGGTAATGCTCATGAACGGTCTTGATATTAGTCCAACCGCCAAATTTCATTGTACGAAGTTCGGGCCATCCCAAATGATAACCGAGAGATGCGAAAGACCGACGTAGACCATGAACGGAAACCAATGGAAGGTCGTTTGCTTTGCAAATCTTGTTGATCTGTTTACCAATCGCTTGCGGAGTAAGCTTGACGATATAATCATCCGGAGCGACATCTGGAAGAATATCGAGCAGACGCGGAATCACAACCGGAATTTCTCTTGTCGATTCGTATGTCTTGTTAGTATCCTTTTCGATAAGTTTGTTATTCTTATCAAGAACGCGAGAGCCTGAGACGTTGATGAAGGCAGTTCCGCGTTTTGAAACAACAATGTCGCGACCTTTAAGATTTACGAGTTCAGATAAGCGCAAGGAGTGAAGTGCCAAGAGCGCTGCGACTTCGCAGGTAGTTCCTCGGATGAGAGGGATGAAGGCACGAATCTGCTCAAAATCTAAATATGGCTGACCGCCTTTTTTGAATTTCGGAAGTGTGACATCTGGTGGGGTTACTTTGACGTGCCGCATAGCGGCTGATATGACATTCCAGCGATTAAAGACAGTCTTTGCGGAAACAAGCGCTGCCTCTTCCTTTATCGCTTCCTGCCAATCAATGGGCGAAGAGATATCGCACTTCATATATTTTTTGAACCCATGACGAAGAGCAATGTCGTAGCCACGTATGGTGGAAGGGGAAATAACCCCATCTTTATCGTGTATCATCTTCTTGATTGCATCTTCGACAGTTAGTTTTGGGGCGTGTTTCTTTTTTTCCAGGAATCCAGCACGAATAGCCTTAGCTTTGGCAATACACTTTTCCTTTGAGGTGTCCGTAATGCTTTGCTTCTCTGCGTCAAGATAAATACGCCAACTACCGCTCGCAAGCTGCCTTGGGGCTGGGATCTTGATCTCGTCTTTCTTTTTACGTGCTTTAATCTGTTTCTCGCCGCACCAGTTGCAGAACATGGAATTATCTTCGATTTCGCGGCCGCAAGATTTACATTTCATGAGGCTGGCCCTCCTGAAGCGCCTGCAGCTTCGCAATGGCTTCGTCACGCTCCTGCATGACACGAAGAAACTCTTCCTTTAGGGCATAAAATGTGTCAGCACAGATGCCGTATTTAGGGGCTTCGTGCATATTTGCATCAAGGCTGTCCAGCACCACTTGATCGCGCTTGTAAGAATCGTTGTTCAAAATATTACCTCCATTTGGACTTTCGATATGTACCGGGTGCGGACAGATAAATTCATTTTTTTTGAATAACTTTAATGATCGACCATGAAATAGCAACAGTAGATACAGAAATCATCGCAATCACGATCCATGCAACGACACTGATCTTTCCATGTTGAATAAAACCAACGGCCGGCGCATTGATATCGAGGATAATATAGAAAAGTAGCGAGAAGGCCATGGCTGCACACAGACACAGGAGGGTGTAAATTACAGGCTGACGTGCTTTCAACTGCGTTTGAAGCATGTCAGCTTTTTCCTTTTGATGAGAAAATTCGGATTTGGACACGTTCAACTCGCCGGTAGTCTCGGAGAGTTTCATTTCCAACTCGTGGTTTTGCAGTTCCATCTCATGGATTTTTTTTCGAAGCTCTGCGCTGGAGTCTGCAGAAGATGGTAGACCGAAGAGTTTGTCGATGGATAACCCAAGCACTTTACAGAGAGCAACGGCATTAAACAGTTTCGGATCAGTTTGCGTTCCATCACACAAGCGATCTACTGCGGATTTCGATATGCCGGAAAGCTCAACCAAGTCATTGCAGGTGTATCCCTTTTCCATCTTTGCACGTTTTATGCTTGGCTGATATTTTGCAATATACGGGGCCAACTCTTGAATGGCACTCATAGATATAACCTCCATCTTGACATTTCCCACGGCTAAAGCCGGGGGCTTTGCGCCACACTATGGTAATTCGCATGATTTTCGATAAAATTTCAAAATTGAAATGCTGAAATCGCAAATTTCGTGTAAAAACCGCAGAACTCCATCTTTTCAAAATTCTGCCTGTCTGCTACGATGTAGGCGTAGCGATCCAGTGGGCAAAGCAATATGGTCTGCTGCAAGGCCCCACCGCCTCTAGCACAGGCGGTGGGGCTGACGAAATAACTTTCCGTCAAATAAATTGTGGAATCCAAATAGTAGAAAAATAAACGAAATGTTTGTGCAATATGAGCAGTTGCTTTTTACGAACATTCGTTTTAAAATAGGACACACGAAACAAACGTGAGAATTGGAAAGGAACGTGAAATAAGTGGCGGAATCGGATAAGATGCAGAATGAAATTGAACTGGACGAACTGGATGAAAGATTCAAAGAGCTGTTGAAAGAAGTGAAAGATAAAAGACGGTTCCTCAGATTTCTCCGTTTTTGCGCTCCGCGTCTACAAAGATGCGAGCAAGTTCAAGATATTTGGTCCGACTGGATTCAGACATCTGGTTGAATAAAGCGTAGAGTTCATCGGTCTCGGCATCGTTTTTGATGCCGGGGCTATTTTTTTGTTCTGGAGAACTTCCAAGCAGTTTTTCTTCGGAAACATCGAAATACTCGCAAAGCTGAATAATTGTGCGTGGCTGCGGAGTCGTTTTTCCGTCGACCCAATTTCTGATCGTGGTTTGCGAGCAGTGCAAGTCATTTGCCATTTTATAGGCTGATAATTTGCGATCAGTCATCAGTTTCTTTAGGTTTTGTGGAAAATTCATAAAAATGCACCTCCAAGTTTGGCTATAAATATTGCTCCAAAAAGGTTGCATTCGCGACAATAATGGTGTAAACTTTGGAGTACAGAGCAAACGCAGAAACACCAAAACATCGTAAAATGCTTTGGAATGAAAATGGAGCAGATCTGTATTGGACGTTCAGATTTTACTGCTCCAACTTGCGCTTGTCAAGCCAATTTGGAGGTGAAACTGTGAACTTTTCTGAAACATTGCAAAAAATGATGGAAACGAAGGGTGTGACTAAGTACAGGTTAGCAAAAGATCTCGGCGTCAGCCAATCGTCCGTGGCAAATTGGCTGAATGGAAGTAGCCCACATCCATTCATGCTGGATAAGATCGCAGCATATTTTGGATGTTCAGCCATAGCGCTTAAAGAAAAAAGCGCTAAAGATCGGGCTGTTACTGGAGGGTAAAGATGCCGCGATTAAAGAAGAAAGAGCCTGACTTTATCAAAGTCGCTCGTGTCATCAAAGGATATGCATCGGCTCCGCAAGTGGCGAAGATGCTGAATTGCTCCGCGAATACCGCTCGTAGACGGTTGAACGACCCTGAAACATTCACACTCGGTGAGCTCAACATGATCTGCAGGCAAGCGCATATCCCGTGGGAGGACATGCGAGAGGCGGTGCAGGTATGAGCCTAATCCGCCAACACTTTGAGGACCGTGAGAGCTGGCTAGAAGGTCGGCAGGAACTTGGAATCGGCGGCTCGGATGCTGCGGCAGTATGCGGGCTATCTCCTTGGATGTCACCAGTGGAACTCTGGCGGGTCAAGACCGGCCAGAAGAAGCAGAAGGACATATCCAGCAGTGCAGTTGTAGAACGCGGAGTACGAATGGAGCCTGCGCTTCGAAACCTGTATGCAGCCATGAATCCGCAAATGCAGGTCGAGCACTTCCCATACGACATTCTGGCTCAGAGTGAGCGGCCCTGGCTGACGGCGACCCTTGACGGAGACCTGACGGACGAAAACGGACGCCGAGGTATCTTGGAAATCAAGACCGGACAGCTCATGAAAAAAGCTGACTATGAGAAGTGGGCCAATGGAAACGTGCCGATTTACTACCTTGCGCAAACTAACTGGCAGCTACTGGCGACCGGGTGGGATTTCGTAGATGTCTTTGCAGCGCTGCAGGATATCCGTGGGGACTGGTCGATACGAACACGCAGAATCGAGCGTGCGGACTACGAAGAAGATCTTACGTGGCTGCTTGGTAAAGCGGACACGTTCTGGGGGTACATCCAAAAGCGACAGATGCCGCCAATGACCTTGAATATTTAAAAATGGAGGGAAGGAAATGATTGTGGAGGTAAAGTTTTACCGGGAGAAATCCCAGGCTTACGTCGGCCGTGGATACAGCTACGACACGGAGATGCCGCTGAAAGTCGGAGACCGCGTGATTGTCCCGGCCGCAGGCGGGAAGAACCGGGCAATCGTTACGGCAGTCGACGTGCCGGCCGAGAACATCAACCCTGACTATTTCCCGCTGAAGCAAATCGCAGAATACGACACGCCGGAGGTGACTGTTTAATGGAGACAACCGAGATCCGGATGCTAACCGACCTCGATAAGGCCGTCCCTCAGAGCCTCGATTTCAACTTTGAGGAAGTGAAATCCTGGCTGTCTGAAAACCTCGCAGCGTACAAGACGATGGTCGTCACGGAAGATGCCATCGGCGCATCAAAGGCCGACAAAGCCAAGATTTCCAAAATCAGCAAGGCGATTTCAGAACAGCGCATTGCGGTCAAGAAACGCTATCTGGAACCGTACAACGACTTCGAAACGAAGATGAAAGAGCTTTCCGGCATGTGCGATGAGGCCGCAAAAAACATCGACGTCCAGGTCAAAGCGTTTGAGGAAAAACGGAAAGCTGAGAAACGCGAGTGGCTGAAAGCCTATTTCAACTCTGTGAACACACAGCCGTGGCTCGCCTTTGAACGGATTGAAAACCCGCGCTGGATGAATGTTACCTACGCCATCGAAACAGCTAAGACGGACATTCAGACGGCTGTGAACGCTGTTGCTGATAATGTTGCCACCATTACGGAAGCAGGTGGCGAGTTTGAGAGCGAAGTCATGCTTGAATACCAGAAAACGCTCGACCTTGGAACAGCAATGCGGCGTGGCAATGAACTGAATCGCATTAAGAAAGAACGTGAGGCTCGCAAGGCGGCAGAAGAAGCAGCTGAACGTGCGAGACGTGAAGCGCAAGAGGCTCATGAAGCTGCTGTAGCCCGTGCGCAGCGAGAACAGGCTGAACGCTATGCGCAGATGAAGCAGGAAGAAGATGCGGCAAAACGTGCCGAAGCGCTTCTGAATGCGGAAAAGCTTCCCGATGTTTCTGAGAAACATGAAAAGGAAGAGCAGCTTCAAGTGCTCGATTTCAGAGTGTACGTCACAAATGAACAGAAACTCAAGCTTCGGGATTGGCTGAATGCCAACGGCATTCGATTCTGCCGCGTACCGAAGTTTGGAGACTGAGAAAGGATGAAATATGAACGCAACAACTAGACTTACTCCGCCTGCACAGAAGCAGACGTTCTCAAATGCGATTACATCCAATGCGATGCAGGGGCTCATTCAGAAATCGTTGAAAGACGAAAAAGTCGTGGCGAGATTCACTTCTACGCTGATTTCTGCCGTCAATTCGTCAGATCAGCTAAAAGCATGTGACCCTGGCACTATCGTTGCGGCGGCGCTTCGCGGCGAAGGAATGGGCCTGAATCTCAACATTGGCTATTATCTTGTGCCATATGGGCAGACCTGCACATTCGTAATCGGCTATAAGGGCTTGATCGCTCTGGCGTTGGCAACTGGTCAGTACACAGATATCGATTGCATGGACATTAGAGACGGCGAATACACCGGCAGAGATCACAGGACAGGAAAGCCTACATTCAACTTTGATGTCTATGGAACCGACGAAGAACGCGAGAAAGCGCAGATCATCGGATACTACGCATATTTCGAGCTGAAGAATGGAATGTTCCGGTCTGAGTTCTGGTCGATGAACAAACTGATCTTCCATGCTGAAAAATACTCGCAGGCATTCGACCGTGAAAAGTACGAGAGATTCGTTGCTGGCGAAATGACGGCGGAAGAAGAGGCCAAGATTCGGAAATCCTCGCCATGGTATGACGTCGGATACGGTCAGGACAGAATGTGCAAGAAAACCGTTCTCCGCAGCCTCCTGAACTCCGGCTATGCGCCGCTGTCCAATGAGGTTCGCTATGTGATGGACAACGACTCCGAATATGGCGCTATTCCTGACATGCCAATCATCAACGTGGACAAGACCACCGGCGAGGTAGTTGGAACGGCTACGGAAACTCCTGCTATCGGCGCGGCTTCGGATGACGATTTCTTCGACGCAGATGATGTAAGCGAGGAATTGAACCGCCGCAACGAGACAAAGCAGGAAACGGCACATCCTGCAGAACCAGCCAAACGCCGGAAGGCGGCAACCGTAAGTAAGCCCGAGGCAGTCGATACGTCCTACACGGACGATGGCTTTTTCGGATGAGGTGAACGATGAGACCAATCAGCAGTGCGATTATCCAGGACCCCAAAGATCCAAAACGGCAGTGCTGCGAAACCATGCTCATCTGGGGCAAGGTCACGCGGGACGCAAAGATCGAGTCCACAAAGGGGTCAGACAACAAGCCTCCCATGCCAAAAGTCACGTTCGGCATTGCCTACGAGGACAAGAAGTTCATGAACGTCCTCGCCATAGGGGACTGCCCGCAAACCAGTATTGCGCAGCGTGTTCGAAAGGGCGATCACGTCTTAATCGCCGGCAGATGGTCAAACAAAGAGTACAAGAACAAAGCCGGCGAAGACAAGACGTGGGCAGAGCTGAGAATTGAGCAGATCGCCATCCAGAGTGATGGATATCAGTTGGAGATGACGGACCGGCTTTGGACTGCGCTCACGACTGCGATGAGCAAGGGCTACCTTCACACTAGAGGGGAATTTACAAAGGCGTTCAATACGGCATTTGTAGATTCATTCTGGGAACTCTGTCAGGCTATGCAGGGTGAAGAACCGCAGGAAGCAGAAGGCGAAGAATTTGCCGGCGGTGATGACTACGAGCTGACGATCTGAGGGCTGTTTTATGGGAAAAGGAATCAGTCTATCTGATCTGCCAGAACCCTACAGACGTCAGGCGGAACAAAAGCTCATACAGGAAATGCAGCGACGGGCAGCTTTGAAACCGAAAACTGAAACTGCAAACCCGAAAAATCCTCGAAAAAAGGAAAAGCCCGTCAAACCGCCAAAACTGCGAAACCAGAAGGTCACTCGCGGAGGCAAGACCTTTGACAGCAAGCGGGAGGCGGACCGTTACGACGAGCTTGTGCTTCTGGAAAAGCAGGGAATTATTCAAAATCTGGAATGGCAGAAAGAATACCTCCTGATTCCGGCACAGTACAAAACCGTCGAGCAGTACGGGAAACGCGGAACGAGAATCAAAGACAAGCGCATTCTTCTCGAACGGCAGGTGACATATGTTGCCGATTTCGTTTACGAAAAGGATGGAGAGACAGTCGTGGAAGACTCGAAGGGCTACAGGAATCCATCTTCGGCACCTTATGCAAAGTTCGTGTTGAAACGGAAACTGATGCTCTGGATACATGGAATTAGAATTGTTGAAGTTTGAATTGGAGGCAGAAACCGATGGAATTTTTGCGAGAAGACGTGCTGAGATTGGCCGTCGCACCATGGAATAGCATCTACAGAGATGACCAGCCGGTGCGGGTTTCACAGGAGACGCAGGATGAAATCGACTTCTGCCTCCATCATTGTCCATATGCGAATACAGAGTGCTGCGATTGTCTGTCCGGCGGTAAGCCCGAGAAGGCCAGAAAAGGGGCAAGAGAGAAAATCGACGTAGAACGATTGAAGGAAATGCTTCAGCTGAAAGTCCCGACCGCTGAGATCTGTGAAGAATTCGGAATCCGGGAAGAGACACTTTATCGGAAGAAAAAGAAACTGGGAGTAGGATGATGGAAAAAAACTCGGCGCAGATCTCTATGTGGAGTGAGTCTATAGTTGACAGTTTCGCCGGTGGCGGTGGTGCATCAACTGGAATTGAGATGGCGACTGGAAGACCGGTTGACATTGCAATCAATCACGACCCTGATGCAATACTGATGCACCGAACGAACCATCCATACACAAAACATTACCAAGCGAGTGTATGGGATGTGGAACCTGTAAAAGTGTGCGCGGGGCGGCCAGTTGGCCTCTTATGGGCAAGCCCGGACTGTAAACACTTCAGCAAGGCGAAGGGCGCAGCTCTTGTAGATCGTCATATACGGGGCCTGGCATGGATCGTACTCAGATGGGCAGGTACTGTCCGTCCGCGCGTGATTATGCTGGAGAACGTCGAAGAATTTCAAACGTGGGGGCCGGTTAGGAAAGGGAAACCTGTAAAGAAACTGGCTGGTACGACGTTCAGAAAGTTCATCGGACAACTTCGAAATCTCAGATACGATGTCGAATGGCGCGAGCTGGTGGCGGCTGATTATGGGGCTCCAACAATCAGAAAACGTTTCTACTTGATTGCCAGGTGCGATGGCCGTCCTATCGTGTGGCCGAAGCAGACGCACGACAAAGAAGGCCGGAATAACCTTCCAAAGTGGAGATCGGCGGCCGAAATCATTGACTGGTCGCTTCCATGCTATTCTATTTTCGCGACAAAGAGCGAGATTAAGGAGAACTACAGAGTAAATGTTGTCCGGCCGCTTGCGGCGAACACTATGAGGCGTGTCATCCGTGGCGTGGACAAATTCGTGATTAAAAACAAATCCCCGTACATTGTGCCGTGGACTTTGACGAACACAACGAACTCTGTAGGCGCAAAGGTCACATATCCGGTGAACACGGTTACTTCGGCGGGAAACCAAATACTTGTAACGCCGTATCTTGCCGAGTGCAATCATTCGGGGGACGGACATATTGCCGATATTTGTGGCCCATACAAAACCATTACCGCGAAGCATACAGGTGGGATTGTAGCTCCTACACTCATTCAATACCATACTGAACAGTCAGAGAATGTTCGGGCTTCCGGCCTCGATGTGCCTGTCTCGACGATTGATGCTTCGAACCGATACGGATTAGTTGCCGCAAATCTTGTTGAGTATTACAGCTGCGGTAGACCGCTGGATGTCAAAGAACCAATGCACACCGTTACTGCTAGGGATCGTGAAGCACTTACGCTGACGCATATCTGCAAATTCAAAGGTCAGGATATTGGGCAGCAGGCCATGACACCGCTTCATACAGTGACAGCGAGTGCGGGAGAATTTGCGGAAATCAGGACAGAAATAGCACCGTATGATTCGACCACAGACCTGCGATATTGGCCGGAGATCAGAAAACTGCTGAATCAGCATTGCGGATATGATTTGAAGGATAACGAGGTTTTGACACTTAACCTTAACGGTGAGCCATGGTTTATTGCGGACATCGGACTGCGTATGCTTTCCCCGCGTGAGTTGTATAACGCAATGGGATTCCCCGCCGATTACAAAATAGACCGGGACTATCGCGGTAACGAATATGGAAAGAGTAAGCAGGTCGCACGTTGCGGGAATGCGGTGTGCCCACAGATGGCAACTGCGCTTGTTCGCGCAAACTTCCCAGAGTGGTGTGAAGAAGGGCCGTTTGAGACAATGGAAGCATTCAACAAAGCTGCCGCAATATGACGGTTGAGGTGATTCATGGCAATGCTGACAAAATACATCCATGCAGGCAATATTACCGCCTATTTGGACATGAAATTGATTGAAAACAAATCTTCACCGACAACCGGATATGCGCTGCTGAAACTGCATCGGATCATCAACGAACATCCGGAATATTTCGGCTGCATTATGCTTGGGGAATGCGACGGGTGCAGGTGGAACGGCCGTCACCAGAAATGTTCGTGCTGCAGACGGAATCCAGGCTTAAAAGATTGCTATGAGGTGAAAGCATGAGAACGGACGATATTATCCGTGGACTACGTTGCTGCTATGACACGACCGGGGAACTTGATTGCGAATCGATGTGTCCGTTCGTGAATGTGGAAGGGTGCAGAATCAAACTGCATGAAGCTGCCGCAGAACGACTTGAGTTACTTGCATCAGAAGTAAAACGATTGGAATCTCTTGTACAGCCAATAGGCAAAAACCCGTGCGATGGATGTGACCATGGATGGGGGTCAATCGTAGGATACAAAAACGGGAAAGTGGAGTCAAAGAGTTGTATGGAAGAATGCCAGTTGCTGAAAGAGTATCTGGAGAAACAGAAGGAGGGACGGCCATGCTGCCCATGATGGAATCTGGCTGCTATAACTGCCCAGTCAAGAACTGCACTGCGGAATATCGCGGTAGTGAATGCGCCGCGAACCGTGCAAAGGAAGGAATCGATACCGACCCGCTAACCAATGGCGAATACATCAGGCAAGCAGACGACAATCAGCTTGCGGACATTCTGTACGGAGCTGTTTCTGGGGTAGTAACAGAGATACTTCGCCGTCTCGGAATAACCGATTGGGAATGTCCAGACATCCGAGATGAATACGTTGAGTGGCTGCGAAGCCCATTCGGCAAGGAGGCCAAATGAAGACGCTGAATGGTGGGCGGAAACTCACAATCCCGTGTAAAATCGGAGACTACTGTCTGTATGATGCGGGGCTGTGTATCAAAAAGCTTCGGGTCAAAGGTTTCTACTACGGATACCCGGATGGCCTGCGTATAGACCTCGGCGATATTCAGCCGGTCGCATGGGACCGCTCAATCGTCGGATACGAAAAGGCCGAAGATGATGTCATGCAGAGCGAAGAAGCAATCAGAATGAGGAGGCAGCTGGAGTATAGATGAAAACTGAAATCACGAAAATCAAGGGTGACTGGATAGAGGTCGCTTCCGATTGCCGGTCAACGGTCGGCAAGCCGCCGCTCGACCATGAGCCGAGTACGGAATTCAAACGGAAGATCCTCATTGCAGAGCACAGCCCGATTCGGGACATTTCCGTGAAGTGGACGTGGCACGGAATCAAAAGCTGGGTCGCTACCCACTGGAGCAGACACAAGTTCGAGAAGTACATCAAGTCTCAGCGCTCAGACAGAACCGGCATCCCGCGCGATAAACTGCCGCAGGACGCGCCTGTTGACTTTACAGGTGACGCAAACGTTCAGGCACTAATTGATACCATGCGGAAACGTTTGTGCCGCCAGTCCTCAACAGAGACGCGACAGTATGCAGAGGACTTCAAGGCAGCGCTCCACGAGATCGAACCTGAAATATCGGACGTTCTCTGCCCTGCTTGTGTCTACCGTGCGGGCTGTCCAGAAATGCATCCGTGCGGAGACGGAAAATGCTTTTTCGATGTCCTGATTGACCAGACAGCCGGTGCGGTTGCGACGACACACATCCAAGACCGCTACGATGCATACAACAAGTTCTTTTACGAACGGAGGAAAAACGAATGAGCATTCTCATTGAAACTTGCCCTAAATGCGGTGCAGAACTGCAGAATATTGTGATCGCTACGTTCCCGCCGATTCCGCAGAAGAAGTGTTTCAACTGCGGATGGAGCTGGGAAGGGAAGCCCGAGAAGGTTGAGTACAGGCCGTTTGAGGAAGCCGCTGAAGAGAAAGATCAATGTCGGTAAATGTGCAGTTTGTCTGCCCGGTGTGCGGGAAGCGTGTGACGCGAATCAGGGAACCCGGACAAAAAAGTTATTTCTGTAGTCAGACTTGCTTCAATTTCGCGCGGCGCAACGGAATGTGGGGCCAGCGGAAAGAAACCAGCTTGCCGGGCGACTTGGCACATGAGAAGGTCACGATAAAAATTACGCAGGATATCCCGATTTTTCAGCAGATGCGGCCGAAAATCGGTGCGCTGTATGCAGCGGAAAAATACGACGGAAAGTACCATGGATACGTTATCAACGTCAACGGGTACAGGGTAAACATTCGGTGGAACGAATGCGTGGAGGTGAAGAAATGAGCCAAGCGGTGCTCATCAGCATCAGACCAAAGTGGTGCTCGAAAATTGCCAACGGCAAAAAGACTATCGAGGTTCGTAAAAGACAGCCCCAGTTGGATGTGCCATTTAAGGTGTACATCTACTGCACACATGGACCTGACATGCTTTGGATATTGTATCCAGAAGACAGAAAACTGTTTCCTGAAAAACCAACAGCCGTTTTTACCGCGAAGGATGCGTGCGGGCTATATCCGGGAAATGGCAAGGTCATTGGTGAGTTCACCTGCGACCGGATTTATGAGCTTGCGCCCCTCAACCATGTGCCGGATGACGTAGAAAAGCAAGCCTGCCTGACACGGGAAGAAATTGTGAACTACCTAAAGGGGACCGGCTACGGCTGGCATATTTCGGACTTCAAACTCTACGATAAGCCGCTGCCGCTCAACACCTTCAAAAAGTGGTTTCGGGAGTGCGCGTATTCAGATCTCGGGTTTGCCATCCCGGACTGCGAGAAATGCACGGACTCTGGATGCTTTGTGCAGAAGCCGCCTCAGTCATGGTTCTTTGTGGAGGAACTGCAATGAGCAAATTTTGCAGCAATAAAAACATGCCGTGTGAGTACGCGGCGGACCTTGGACAGTGCCAAATCACTGCCTGCGCTAAGCAATATGCGGATTTTCGCCGCAGCCCAGAAGATATGCCTTGCAAGACGCTTATCCGGTGTAGATGTGGAAACATCATCGCCGGGTACGAGGGATATCTGCTGACCGTTTCACGGAAAGGGAGAGTCGTCACGTTTTCTTCCAACAACGCGGATATAACGGTCATGTGTGAAAAATGCGGGCGAACAACGAGAATTTTGATCGATGGAGCAAATATCTATCATGTGGAGGAATGTTAATGGAGCATATTATACAGTTTGGCATCAACATCGATGACGAGTCAATCAAGCGTACCGTAATGGAAAGCGGCGTTAAGACTATCGAAGCACAGATCAAACAGGCAATCATCAATAAAGTTTTCACAGCATACCGATACGGAAATGCGAACCCTGCCAGTGATCCGTTATCTACATGGGCGCAGAATCTCGTAGCGGACACGCTCGCAGAAAACCGAGACGCGATTATCAACCAAGCAGCGGAAATTCTTGCGGGAAAGATGGCAAAGAGCACGAAAGTCCGCGAAGCGGTCATTGCAAAGACGGCAGAATGAGACACGTCAGAATTGTAGCGTTCCCACCGTTTGAATCCGAATGGAGTGTGATGCCATACTTCTGCGAGACGGAACATAAAACCGGCGACATTGTGAAGATAACACCGAAGGAATGTGGAGAGCTGGAATATATTTTCACCGACGAATCTCATGATGTAGTATATCCGGCTGAAGGCCCCATTCCGGAAGAAACCGATAGCTTTCCGGCAGGAAAATACCACAAGGTATTTTGCTTGGATGAGATTTCATTGCTGTGCAGCAATATTCCCCTCAAACTGGATGGTTTCATTGAGAGATACATTGATGGGGCATACATGTACGAAAACAGGAAATGGGGGCTACTGTGGTGGTAGATTTCATGTGTGCGCGTATCTGCGATAATCTGCAACTTGAACTTCATAAGGACGTGTTGCGGTCGATAATCGATCAGGACGAGTTCTACCGAGTATTGGGTAACTTCTCTGTGGAAATAATGGGCATTGCGCCAGACACCGGCGCTTTCATCCTCAAATTCCACGACAAGGACAAGCAGCACGCGAAAACGGTCTGCGATAGCGAAGTCGTGGAAGTAACACCGTCGGATATGTTTAACCTCGATTTGCAGAACAGGTTCCGAAATGTCGGCCCATATGAGGTGGAATCCAGCAATCCGAACTGGACAAGGGAGGGAAACAAACCAGTGGTAACAATCTATGGTTATAGCGACGATACGGTCGAAATCGAAAACAGCAACTACAATGATGGTAGTATTGACTGCTTCGACGAGGATGTGCGGTTGTGGTTTAACGACGGAACAATCATCCGCATCGGTTACTGCAAGAAAAATCTCGGCGTCTGGTACATCGTTAGAGAACACGTCGGAACGGCAGAGCAGACACTTTTGGTCTGCGAGGATGAAGATGCAGATCCTTACAGCGATGTATTCTGCATCAACGCGGAAATCGAACGGCATGAGGTGCTGGGAGGGAACTTTGGAGAGATTAACATTACGGAGCAGTGAAACAAGCCACGAAAACGGTGTATGCTGCACACATTTCAAAAGCAAGGAATGCCTCGAAGCCGGCGGGAACTGCGCTTACGGCTGCAAGTGGGAAGAAGCAGTATGGGCACGTTTGGCTGAATTTGAGGACAGTGGCCTTGAAACGTGGCAAGCTGACGCTGCTAAGAGCATCGTTGAAATGGCATTCGGCGGGGAAATCAGCTCAATAGAACGTATCCGTGATCTGGTAAGAGCAGATAAAGCCGGCATGAACATTGCTCTTCCATGCAAACCGGGCGATAAAATGTTTGTTCTGACAACAGACAGTTTGACCGGCATCGAAGAAACAAAATGCAAACGCATCATGATCTGCCGCGCTTCCGATGGGTTGTATGCGAAGGTCGTTGCGCCGTGTGTCTATGATGATTGGGGTGGCGCGCATTGGGAGTTCACAGAGGAAGATTTCGGAACAAAAGTGTTCTTAAATCAGGAAGAAGCCAAGAAGGTTTGGAGGAAAAATGAACTGCAAAATAAAGGGATGTCCTTTTATTCTAAGCGGTGAGTGCGACGTACCGCCCTGCGAAACGTGCTTCTTGCCGTGCGAAGCGAGGGAAGAACATGACTGATCTCAAGTGCTGCCCATTCTGCGGAGGGAAAGCCGTGATGATAAGTGAACCATACACGCACAATCGATTCCTTGTGGCCTGTAAAAATCGCGGGGACGTGTGCAAATGCGAACCATGCACAAACTGGTTCGACACACCGGAAGAAGCTGCGGAAGTGTGGAATAGGAGGGAAAATGAACGATCTTAAAGGCTGCCCGTTCTGCGGTGGAGAAGTCGAGGAACGGGGTGGAACCTGCAACTATGGAAAAAAGGTCATGACGCTGGATGTAAAATGCCAGAAGTGCGAAACGACATTTAAGTTTAAGCACAAATGGTCGCTTAACCCATACGTCGAAACCGTGGATGCGTGGAACCGGAGGTACGATGATGGAACAAATTCGTAGTTGCCCGTTCTGCGGCGGGCGCGGCCGGGTGAGTTTCAAGGATGCTCGCTTCGCAGGTCAGAATTACAGAGGCGACAAGAAAATTGTGTACCGCGTACAAATCATTTGCAACCGGTGCGCCAGCCGGGGCAAGCCTATCAGAACGGAGCCGTTGATTAACCCTAATCCGTATGGCTGTGCATGGGGACCGACATATGACGCGAAATCTCCAGTATGCCAAAGGCAGACGGAGCTTTTCGCACCATACGTTGAAGCGGCTATCCGTGCGTGGAATGAGAGGTATGTAGATGGAGCAACCGAGTAACTGCCCATTTTGCCACAAGTGCTCTGTGGATTGGCCGGTGTATCTTGATGAGATACACCAGTTTAATGCAGACATATACCCAGAATTGATGTATCAATGCCGCTGTACATACTGCGGGGCAAGTGGACCGATAAAAGGTACGAAGCGTGCAGCTATCAAAGCTTGGAATAGGAGGAACGAAAATGGTTGAAAATCGAGTGTGTTTTACCGTCCGAGGAGAGTTCGGAGCGCAGATGAGCTTCGAAGCAAATAACACGATTCCATATGAAGATCTGTGCAAGTGTGTCAACAAAGATACGCTGATAGAGCTGATGTGCCTTGACGTAGCCGGCTATACCGGCGACGATATTCAGTTCATCACGCCGGAAGAATATGACGAGCGCTTTGGAGATGACGAAGATGGTTGACTGCTGTGCGACCTGCGCATTCCACGAATGCCAGAAGGGGTATCTCTATCCGCACCGGTGCAAAAAGCACAAAGGCGAGCGCTATTCGGAAGTCGAGTGGCGACGCATCGTGTATAGCCTGTACAAATGCGGCGAGTTCAAAAGCATTGACGCTGTCAGTGATGTATCGGACAGAGAACGTGAACATGAACGATGCCACTAAAATTGTCAGGGAGGACGAAATGATGAACCTGGAATCAGTTTTCAATGAAATCAAGGCAATGTCGCAGGAACAATTCGACGCTCTCATGGAGGAAGTGCGTGCAATGTCAGAACCACCATATGGTGAGACTGTCAATGAAGAACCTGCAGTTGCGCCGATGAATCAGGCTGATATCAGCGAGAATAGCCGGTACAAGGAACTGAAAGTGAACCCATGCGCATACGGCGTCCATTTTTCTGCTGTCATGGATGACGAAGACGGTAGCATTGTCGTTTTCGGAGAAGGTGGATGGGCGATGGGGTACATCGACTACCCGATGGGCACGGCCAACTGGATCGTCACGGACGAGTGCAAGCCAGGTGTGCAGCGGTATTGGAAGACGTGCTCGAAATGTGGACAGAAAAAATGGTTCTTCAACTATATCGACGCACGGAATCTGAAACAAAGGTATCCGCTCTGCGAGTGCGGGGCGAAGATCATTGGTGTGGAAGAAAGGTTTGAATTTGAATGACACTGCGCGAGGCAATTAAACAGTATGCTGGGTTCCCACCGAAAGAAAACTTTGACTTTCCGGTGGAAAGCATTGGACCATACATCATGGGCATTGCGTCAAACTACAAGCGGACGGAAAATAGGCAGACATTCACAGTGAAATGCCGATACGGTGTCAATACATTCAGCGACCCACTCGGACGTGTCTGCTTCAAACAGGGGCTACCAGGGCGATTGTACAAAGCAAAAATTGACGTAACTGCGATGCTGGATGATGACAACGCGATTGATCTAAATAAAGACGGCAGGTTTGTTGTAACCGATAATGTTACTGACAAGCTACAAATTGAGAAAATTGAAGTCGGCCCCATTTCACTTGTTGCGGTATTCGACGGGAAGGAGATTGACAGCACATGGATAGGTACATAAACGCGACCAAACTGATTGTAACACTAGAAGGTGCAATCGAGAGGGCGGAACGCGAAGAACCAGCAGGAATCGAGAAACTTTTGGCTGTAATGTCGATGAAATATGCGAAACGGCTGCTCGAAGAAGCGTCAAAAACGGAGGGTGAACGTGGATAAATACGTTAATGCAACGCACATCATTGAGGGAATCAACAAAGCACTTGACTCCCTACGGCGAGAAGATGGAAGCCTGCCGGACACGGAGGATGTCAATGAATTGCTCCGTTTCAAGAGAATGCTGAAACTCGCACCGGAAGTCCCAATTAAGGACTATCGGCCAGAGAATGCGCCATTTGTGACGTTCAACGGCAATCCCGTTGGACTTCTGAAAAGCATACGACCTGATATTACTGAAATCGTAATTTTGACCAGCTACTGCGGGTGTGAGTTTGTAAACGGTGAACTTGCATCGGTGGAAATTCTGAAAGAACCGTTGGATAAATGGGAGGAACAATATGGTAAAACTATCGACGATTCAAAAGCACAATAACCCGCACGCCATCCTTCGGAGTGATAACGAAGGACCCGGAGGCGGCTATCACGATTACACTGTGATGGATGTGGACAGAAAAAGTGTGATTGCACAGATAAAATTTCAGAAAGGCGCACGAAACGACCCGAACGCGCGTCATGGCGTTTTAGATGCTGACCTTTTGGAAATCGTGCGTGATAGGCTGACGGCCTTCAACAAGGGAGAATTTGCCACGCGGGAGAACGCCTGCGCAATCACGCATATTGAAGAAGCCCTCATGTGGATGGCGAAGCGCGCCGATGACCGGGCGGAGCGCGGTGTGCTCGGGACATACAACAAGTGAGGGGCATATGGCAAACCTTAAAGACTTTTCATTTGAGAAAATCCATCATGGAGACAAGGTTTTGCACAAGGAACTCGGAATCGGAGAAGTCCTGGGAATCTGCAAGCCATCGGTGCAGATATTCTTCCCTGATATGTGCGGAGGAACATTCATGGATCTCAAGTACAACAACGGATGGAACCTAGAAAACACCGGAATCGAGTTTATCGGGGAATTCAGGAGGGAGAAACTGGGCGTGGAAGACAAACAAGGGATGACGTGGGCGCAGTTTTTGAAAAATCCGGGGCCTTTTTGCTGGGAGAATGTTATGACGGGAATGGTCGTAAATCACAAAGAACATGGATACGGCGTGGTCATATCAACGAACACCGTATCAGGCACGACGGTCCAATTCGAATACGGATGCTACAATGCATTCAGTGGCGATGACTATAAGGACTTCACAAAGATTGGCCCGTGGACGGAGGCGGCCTTGAAATGACTATTGAAGATTATCGAAAAAACCTCGACGTTATTGCCGATATAAATTTGAAAGACGAGCAACTACCTGCTGGATTCCGCATCGGGGTCTTTTCCGGACTGCAGCTTGCTATGAGACTATTACCGGAGCAATTTGACACGGTTTCTGTACCATTTGGTCAACTCGTCAGCAACGCACTCGAAAAGATTTCTTATAGACTTGCAGAAATGCAGGAGGCAGAGCGCGGCGTACTGGGGACGTATAACAAATGAGAGAAGATGAAACTAAGACCATTTTTGTATGCAACACAATCACCGGCGGTGTTTATGAGGTGAAAAAGGGCTTTGACATCGACGAGAAGTGCATCAAGAATATTTTGGAACGCGTTAAAGCGCGTGGAGAGGAATATGCTGTGTTTATGCTTCCGGGCGTTGTAAAACATGGTGACATTGTGAGATATGCCAATGCTGTTGCAGATTTGAGACGACTTCAAGATCCTAGAATCCAAGAAATTGTGTATAGAACGCAAAAAGCGATTGAAATCCTGACGGACGGGATGGAGGAACCGTATGGCGAAGCATGACCAGAGGTGGCGTGATGCCAGATGGAAGCAAAAGAAACGCCAGAGGGACGCTGAAAGCAAGCGACGGGAATGGGAACTGTCAGAATTTGCACGGCAGGCGGACGAAGCGCTTGAGCATATGCGGCAATTCTCCCATTGGGCGGAGCCGATGATAGAAAGACTTGATTTTTTGAAGGAAATCGGGCCGGGAGTCAACTTCAAGGAGATACTGGAAGGAACCAAGTACAGATTCGTTTCGCAGAAGTACAACGGCGATGGGACATATGATGTCACGTTCGAGGTAGACGTGCTGAGCAATGACAGCAAACACGAAAAGATCGGTGTGCTGACGGCAACTGCTTTGCGCGTGTCGTATATCGCGGGGAGGTTAGAAGTTCATGGGCGCTACTGAGAAATTTGAAGACTTCTACGCAAATGCAGAACGCCGCATCCGAGAACTTAATAAGAAACGCGACGATGCAATGAACGAAACACCACAGAAGATTTACGCGAAAATCGGCGAACTGATTGGGACACTCACCTTAGCTGGCGAAGATTATCCGATAAAGGGACTATCGGATAAAACCGCGCAGAGCCTTCATAGAACGGTTTGCCCAAACTGCGGCGCGCCGCACTCACCATGGGAAGCCCAATGCGAGTATTGCGGTGGGTATGTTGATGTGGAAATGAATCAAATTGAGATAAAACCGCAAACTGGAGACTATTCGTTCATACGTTGGGACGGAGAAAGGTGGATACAAACACCCGCAAGACTCCTGGACCGTATTTACGCAGAGAGAATATCGGAAGAAGACATCGTTGGATACAAGGAGGAAACACTATGAAAAACACGACGTCAGTATGCAGTAAGCGTTATAAGCGTGGAGCAATTAAATGCAGCGTTGAACTCATGCCGGGTAAAGGCGGCGGAGAGGGAACAAAACCCGCTATTAGAGAAATCAAACAGGGAACTATGCAATGGCTCAAAGAGCAAGAAGTGGAGACTGACAATGAAGTGGATAAGTAACGCGAGAATCGGTGAAGATGCAAAGAACGGGACTATGTTTAAACTCGAAGGTACAACAGTCAGAATCCACCATTATGTAGAATGCGGGGGATTGTGGTTTCTTGAATACAAACCGCTCGATATATCGCTTTATCCACTTGGCACGGAAGACTTTGAAAATGCCAAGAAAAAGGCACTGGACTACATCTTAAATCAGTTCGGAAAATTAACTGCGCGTGTGAAGATTGACACGGATGTTCTGAACGCTTCAATGAAAGAATCTGACCGTTTTAGCCGGTACTAAAACAAAAACATGCAACTTCTCTTGCATTTTTGCTGATTGTATGGTATAATTAAGCAAAATAAACAGAGAAATGTATGCGCTGGTTTGGTGCTTTTCCTTTGGAAGAGGTATCGAACCAGCGCTTTTTGTCGTTTGTGGAGGAAAAAATGAGCGAAGCAGTCAGCGAACTGGAACAACAAGAATACTACGCGCAGCTTGCAAAAAAGACTTCAGAAAGCCTTGCGTATTTCTATTGCTGCGTCAAATATGATGTTCCGTTTGCGCGCGACTGCGTGCCGCGCGATGAGGGGCGCGACAAGTGGCTTTCGTACCTCGATAACCTCCATATCAAGAAACTGGATGCCAGCAAGAGCGGCGAACGTTACGGCTTCCTCGATGGCTTGACCGACATTACGAAGATATTCGGCGAGGGTCTGAAAGACGGCGAGTTCACGAAGGCTGTTTACGCTGAAAAGAATGCTCAGTCAGCTAAAGCCGGCACGGTGAGGCAGCGGAAGGACTGGGGGACTGATTATACCAATGAGGATTACGCGGAATTCGACCGCATCTTTGAAGTCCTCGTCTCCGACTTCGGCGGGGAAGATGCTGTGAGCGCGAAGCAGCAACTTATCCTTCGGAATGTTGCCCGCTGGATGAAGCAGATGAACGACATGACGGCCGCAGGCAAGTTCGATGCCGCAAAGAAACTGTCTGGCATGATTCAGGAAAACCTTGCAAGCGAAAACCTCCGCAAGAAGGACGTCCGCCCTGCAGACGTTGTCCGTCTGGATGAAATCACAGATCGACTGGAAAAAGCCGGTCTATTGAAGAACGGAAAGCAATGCAGCCCGGATGAAATGTTTGAGTATTTCTTCGGCAGAAAGCCGAGATATCCATATACAGCAGACGCGGTAGATCAAATGATCCTCATCAACGAAAATCGGATGCGGCAAAACGACGGTATGCCTGAGTTATCCATGCTGCCGGATGAGATGAGAATCCATGACACCCTTGGGGAGTTTGCTGAAGAACCAAACGATGCAGAAAAAGAAGCCTACGACAAATTGGGGCTGATACGGATGCCGCCGCTGAAAGACGGTGCGAAGAAGTAGGATGGTGATGAAGGTTGGCAAGACGATACGGTAAGGTGTGGTCTGCCGGCTAGTCTATAAAAGGCGTCGGGTGGATTCAAAAGCGCGAGGTCGAACAGCGCGACTATACTTCATTCGAGTCGGAATGGTGGGCATTCTTGATATGGGTGATCCGCTGGTATCCAGATAAGGGCTGCGACCTGTTCCGCGACGAGTATGCGGATTATGCGAATGAAGAAATTATGCAGCGCCTGATGATGCGCGCATACGCGAGAAACGCAGATGTAGCATTCACGGGAACACGCGGAATTACAAAGACAAGCACAAAATTCAAATATGCGCTCTTGAATGGTTTGGTTTGGCCTGGAACGCAAAGTGCCTATTACGGGCCTTCATACAAACAGATGAGTGCGATAGGCAGCAAGCAGTTCAAGCAAATCACTCATGACTACCCGTCTCTTACGAAGGGTTGGCGTGTAACCGCTGAGAGCAAAGATGACTTCAAGGTGGAGACAGACCTGGGGAGCGCGTTCTACATCTCTGCATTTCGTGGCGACAACATCCATGACGTGACAGCAGAAGAATTTGCGCAGGAAGAAAATCCACCGTTTGATTTTACCGAGTATTCGACGATTGTTCTTCCAGCAGTCCGTTTACGGCATAACGTAGATGGAAAACCAGATCAGAATTTCGTCGCATATAAAAACCACTCCATTACAAGCGCGGGACGGAAACAGCATCCGTCATTCCAAGTTCGATGCGACACTCTCAAAGAGATGTATCGCGGCGAAAGCGCTTTCGCTTACGATATGAGCTGGGAATGCGTCGTTTTGCAGCAGATGCGTCCGTACTCCTGGGCGCAGAAACTGAGATCGAAACTGACCCCGGAGCGCTGGATGCGTGAGATGGAGAGTCGATATACCGGCGCGGACGAATATCCCATTATCTCGGACGAAAGCCTTTCTGAGAGCTGCTGCCTGCAGTCTATGGAGCGGCAGCACTGCTGCAAGTACCCCGGATGCAAGACAGACCCGAAGGATGTAATATACGTCGTCTGTTACGACGTTTCCTACGAAGACGCGAAGAAGAACGCCAAATGCGCCGTCGGCGTCTGGAAACTCACAAAGCAGGATGATTTCTTGAAGCGGGACAGATACCTGAAACAGCTTGTGTGGCTGGACGATTGGCCGCCACCCGATAATGCCATGAAACAGGCTCGAAAACTGAAAGATGTGTGGTATCGGTTCTGCTTTGATGGTGGGAACACCACCTATATCGCAATCGACGGATGGCAGTATGGCAAGGCGGTCATCGAGGACCTGATGAAAGACCTCGGCGATGGATTACCACCACTGTGCATTTTGGACCATACCGAATATACGGCGTTGGAGCTTGATGGCGCGTTGCCTATCATTTACCCCATCAAAGCCGGCGGAAGCGGCGTCACAGATCCAGATGTTGAGATGATCCGGTATGCACAGACGCAGTTTGATAACCACAATGTGCAGCTCTTGACGATGAACACCCGCGAAGGCGTGGAAGCCTACAAACGGCTTCATAAGATCAAGGACGATGATTTGGATTATCAGATCGCACGGCCGTATCAGAAGACCCGAGAACTTTCTGGACAGATTCAGAACCTGAAGGCGGTTCCGTCGGGCGCTGGATTCAGCGAGAAGCGTATTTCCCGCGCAATACAGAGAGACAGCTGGTCAGCTATAAAATACGGCCTACGGCTGGCTCAGAAGCTTGAACGTGAACTCGCCTTGAGCGAGGTCAAGAAGAAAAGCGATTGGGATGCCGTACTGTCAAGATACAAAGACAAAAACACGGTTCGGAACGTTGGAGGACGACAGGGCAGCGGCGGCCGACTTGTGACGCAGAGACGCGGAGGAAGGATATTCTGATGGCAGAGGAAAAAGTCTACAGCCTGTACGCCTTGCGCGTTACGCAGGAATCCGTGGAAACGGCCATGATGGAGCGATTCAGCCGGATTGCTCCTGGCTATATCCTGATTTATACGGCAGGGGAACAACCAAAAGAAAGCCTTGCTATAAACGGAGAGAACCTGAAGCGCCTCAGCACGGCCGATGTGGACTGGATCATGAGCTGCGCGGCGACACTCCTGCGGGAACGGCTGGAAAAGGAGAAGCCGGAGGCAATGGCGAACCTGAGCCGGATGGTTGACCAGTTCGCTGCAGCTCTGGAAGTAGAGCGCAAGAAACTGGCCGGTGAGAACAAGAAGGGAGAGGAAGACCATGGCGATAGAGACGAGCGAGCTCAGTAAACTTCAATATGAGTCTTTCCCCGATATTTTTAATCGGTTCCGTCAGCTCGCGGCAGATAACCAGGGAATGCCGATGTCTGCCATTACGTCAGCGTTCTCCGGCATAAACTCGGGCCGCTACGGAATGGCGAACCCTTACATTCAGAACCGCCGGGTGAAGCAGATTTCTTCGCTTCCAGTCAATTTTACCAAGGATAAAGTCGGCGAAATGCTCACCAAGCCGTATGAGAGCGAACAGCCGCTCCGTCAGGTGGCGCACATTCTGGAGTACACGGCATACCCGCTTTTCCATATCCGCAAAGTCTATCAGGACATGTTGACGTATCACAGCTATGTGATGCCGAAAATGGTGGACTCAGCCGATACCAAGAAGGACGAGTTCACACGCGAGTGGAAACTGCTTGAAAAGCTGCGCGAAGAGTTTAAACCGAAGGAAACGGCCCATCAAATCGTAGGTCAGGTCGGAGTGGAAGGGAAAGTCTTCTACTATCCTCGCTATAGTGTAGATAAGAGCCACAACAAGGTCAACTACGCCTTTATGCAGCAGCTTCCAAGCGATTGGACGAAAATCACGGGCTACAACAGCGTTTCGAAGTACACCGTAGCTTTCAATATGATGTACTTCCTGCAGCCGGGATGCGTCCCGGAGCAGTTCGGAGACCTGTTTACTCCGTACCTGTATGACTTCAGCAGCGTTGTGCAGCGGCCGAAGGGCGTTGGCTCGACGATGGTCTTTGCGCAGAAGACGCGCATTGACATGCAGAAGTTCCAGCTCATCCAAGCGCAGGGCGACATGCCGGGGAAGCCGGATGTCTATTATCAAAATGGTCGCTGGTATTACTGGGTGTACCTGCCGGCGGACGAAGTATTCACTTTCGAGGCCGACGATGTGAGCCGCACAGCGATTTCTCCGTTTGCGGGGCTGTTCCTCAATATGATCCAGCTCGCGCAGATGGAACAGATTCAGTTGGAGTTGATTCAGAACCCATTGGTGAGTCTTCTGCATGGTGAGATTCCGTATCGGGATGAAAAAACTGCTGCTGGTGATGACCAATATAGACTTAGTAACGCCGGAAGGCTGTTCTTCGAAGCTGCTTGGTACGATATGCTACAGGCCAACAACACATCGGGCTTGGGAATTTACTTTGCTCCTGCGCAGAACATGAAATTGGAAAGTCTGTCCGAAGCCCCGTCCGCAATGGACATTGTGAAGCAGGGCTACAGTGACACCATGAGTCAGGCCGGCATGGGCGCGATTATCCCGCTTGGAGATGACCCGAAAGCTGGAACTGCTCAGATCTCGCTTCAAATCGAAAGCAAGTTCATGCAGACAGTCTATCGTGGCTATGAGCGGATGATGAATGCAATCATCAAAAAGCTCAATCCTCGGTACGAGTGGAAGTTCGTCATGTTCGGAGACATTTCGGAAGACGAGAAGATGCTTGATCGGTGCATGAAGGGAATGGAACATGGCATCCTGCCGGACACCATCATCTACAATGCGCTGCTTGACCGCTCCATTCTGGACGATATGTGCTTGTCTGATGCGGTCTATAACAGTGGAATTCTGGACAAGCGTATTCCTCTGATTACGTCGTTTAACGCTTCTCACGATAAATCCAACTTGCCGCCGCAGAGCCCAGGGCGTCCAAAAGGTGACGGAAGTGCAACGACTGACGGCAGCGAAACCATGATTGACCAATACGGAGGGACAAATGATTGAATTTGTACGAAAAGAAGACCTCCACATTATCAATATGGCGCTTAATAATAACAGAGATATAAGGATACAACGCACAAAGGACGGCTACCGCATCGTAGAAGATACGGTAAAAGTCCTTGCAAAGCGAGACCTTGTAAAAGACTCTCCCATCCAAGCCGAAGGCTTGCGCTGATGCGCGAGGTGTTTAGGTAGGCAAGGCTGGGTTAATAGAGAATCCCACACCGGAGCAGCGGTGTGGAAGAGCTAGTGGAGCTAACGACACAGGAATGTGCCGTTAGCTCTTTTTTCATTTTCACGGAAAGGAGAGATCTGAAATGGCTCGACTGAAAGAACGGTTTGATTTTGAAAACGGTGCTCTCGCTGCCGTGAGAGATGCCGCAAAGGACGTGACCGGCGCGTATCAGGATGCGGCGCGCGGACTCGACACGCTGAAGGAATGGGTGCTGATCGAGTTTGGAATGCCGAATACAGCAGATGCCATTCACAAACTGGCCCACCTGCAACCGCAGCGCTTCGATGTTGTCGGGGACCTGCTGCATCAACGGCATATCCTGCAAGTCTATCCGGCGACTGCCGAGTACGATGGCCGGCCGGACGATCTGGATGGTGTGTTTGGGTCCATCATCGATATGCTTCAGAAAATCGAAGATGCCCTGCGCAAATGCGTGGAGGTCTGCGATGAAAATGGGCTTTATCCGCTCGGACGGGGCTTCGAAAACCTCCAGATGGAGAACAGTGCCAGCTACGAGAAGTTCCTGTATGCGTGGCAAATGTACTCCGAACACGAGATGAGCGCGACCAGCTTTGACGGCTGGATTGATGAGCTCTTTGAAGAGGACGGTGACTGACAATGCCGCTGACAAAGAACCAGAAAACGGTGGCGACCGGCCAGCTCAAGGTTCTCCAAAAGCTGAACCCCTACGAGTTCGGAGTTGAGCTGTGGCTGATGCGCGAAGGCGTCAACCGGAACAAATGGAATTACCAGAACCTAGAAAAATACTACAAGACGTTCGTAGGGAGACCAATCTTGATCGCCTACGTCATGGGAAAAATCGGTGACGGCCATAACAGCCAGCTCAAGACAGATCCCAGAACGGGCGAACAGTATTACTCCTACACAGACGGGACGGCGGAACGCATTGTCGGCACGCTGTCAGACGATGAACGTGATTTCTCCCTCCAGAAGAGGGATGGTCAGACTTGGATCGTGGCGCGTGGAAAGCTCTTCGCTTTCTATGCGAAGGAAACCGTGGATGAAATCGTGCGAACAGGGCGCATGGATGTGTCTGTGGAGACCTTGATAGACGAAAACCACATGGACGGAGACATCGAAGTTGAGGATGTCTGGTCGGGAGTGGGGGTCACGATCCTCGGTGCGGGCGTTGCTCCGGCTGTTCCGGGGGCCAACATCGCTCGACTTGCCGCATTGGACGAAGAATTTAAGACTTTGAAGCTCAAAGCGGCATCTTTGCAGAAGGCCCCGGATACAAACAACGCCCCGAATAACGGGAGCTTATCACACGAAGGAGTGAAAGACTTGAAAACTTATAACAAGAGACAGCTTGCGGAACTGGCAGCGCGTTTCACGGATTATAAGGTTCTGGCCGCAGGCGAGAAGGACGGTAAGGTCTTTGTCTGTCTGATGGCGAAAGACGGCGCTTACAAGTATTACGTCATCGAGAACGCGGCCGAGACCATCGTCCCCGAACGTTACCAGAACATGTCTGTCAACACCGCCATGCAGATGGGCGAGGACTGCATCACCATGGAAACTCAGGACTTCATGGAGCTGGTCGGCATGGAAAACACCACTCGCCTGAACGCCGCTGAAGAGAAGGTCACTTCTCTGAGCAGAGAACTTGACGAGACCAAGGCACAGCTTAATGCCATGCAGGAGTTCGAGGACAAGCGTCGTCTGAATGCGGCCAAGGACAAGGCGAAGGCGACTCTTGCGAAGTTCAATGCGAACCGTGAGCAGAAGGTCGCTGAGAGTGAGATCGCACCCATCCTGACTGATATCGAAGCCGGCCTTTACACCAACAAGTGCGACAAGGACCGGAACTGGATTGGCGAAGCAGAAGTCGCCAAGGCTGTTTACGCCGTCTGCGGCGAAGCGGTTGAAAGACTGGATGCTGCGAATGCAAACCGGAACAAGACGGTCTACGCATGGGACAAGTTCAATCAGAACAGCGGCGCAGCGGATGACGGTACGATGGCTGGTCTGATCGCCAAGTGGGGCGTCGAAGCTGCCACTGAAAAGTGAGAGAGGAGTGAAACGAAATGTTTACTGAAAAAACTGCATTCGAGGCTCGCGTGACCAACAACTTCCGCGATGACCTCATCAATGTCACCGGTAGATACCAGGCTTCCAGCGCTGATGCGGACTGCGATGCTGGCCGTCTGGTCATTCGCAACGGTCAGCTTCCGTGTGAAGGATTCACCGGTGTCAAGAACGAGAACGCGTGGTACATGAATGACGCGACTTCCACCACCAATGCTGGTGAGGTCGTCTATGCCGCGAACACCTACGAAGTTCAGATGCTTCAGGGTAAGCACGGCAACATGTACGCTGTCGGCACCGAGACCCTTGGCCTTGGCATTCCCGCTGGCCGCGACGGCACGTTCACCAAGATCGTCTTCGACGGCGACCATGCGTACCGCTTCGGCATTGGCAACGTCAACGCTGAAATCAGCACCAATACGTTCTTCACCATCGATGCAGGCAAGCTGAAGCCCGCCGCAGCCGCTCCGACTGCAAATGGCGCGCTGTACTTCAAACTGCTCGACACCGGCAAGTTCACCGAAGGTACGACTGCCAGCTTCGAGTATGTCGACGTGCAGGCTTGCAAGGTCTACGCATAAGGAAGGAGTGAATTAACATGCCGAAAATCAATCTGAACAGCGTTTCTCCGTCTGTTTTTATGGTCAATGCGGCCAACGATGAGCGCGCCGATATCGTGTCGAAGGGCAGAGTCCTCTTCTATGAGCACGCAGCCAACGGCAAGTCTGCTATCATGGCAGCCAATGGCCTGAGCTCCGCCGGTGTTCAGCACATGCTGACTCCGAAGGGCTACAAGGAACTGAACGAGAAGTTCCAGCGCGAGCACCTGATGTATGCAGCCAAGATCTGCTGCGCGCAGACCGGCGAAGCTGCCCCCGTTGACTTTGAGGATTTCAAGCGCAACGGTCAGCGTTTCTATGGCAACGCTGCGTTCTATCGCGTCCTGCAGGGCATCTATCAGGAAACTGTGACCCCGATCATCGCTTCCGTCTATTCTGAGGCTGTTGATCGCTTCGCAGATGTCGTTGAGGTCGGCTTCGGCGAGACCTACGCCATCTCCGTTGGCTCCAACGATATCCCTGTGTTCCAGGATTCCTCTTGGGGCGCGTCCAGAAGCGTTCCTAGCAACCGCTTCTACTCCAAGGACTACACCCTCAACCCGCAGCCAAAGACCGCGCAGATCGTTGCGAAGTGGTTCCAGCTGGTGGGCAACAATCAGGACTTCGGCGTCTTCTTTGCCAACATCGTTGCCGGTATGTACGCCAAGACGATGGGCATGTGGAATGCCGCTCTGACTGCGGCTGCCGCAGACACCACCCTGATTCCGGCCAACCTGAACTTCACGTTCTCCAACCAGAACTGGCTCTCAGCTGCCAACAAGATTGCTGCCCTCAACAACACGGCTACTTCCAACCTGTTCGCCACTGGCTCTGCGGTCGCTCTTGGCAAGGTCCTGCCGACGCAGGCCACCGGCTCCACCAACGTCAACATGGACGCTGCGCTGGCTATGCTGCTCGGCGAACGCTACAACAGCACCGGTATGCTTGGCGAGTTCCTTGGTGTGCGCCTGATGCCGCTGCGTGATGCTGTCAGCCCGGTCAACCTCAACACTGCTCCCACCACCATCCTGTCTGCAAACGACATTTGGATGATGGCCGCGAACAGCAGAAAGCCGATGACCATCGCTTACAACTCCGCGACGCCCATCACCCTCGAGATTGATCCCACGCGTACCGCTAACTTCGAGATCGGTCTCAACCTCACGATTGCGCTGGATTCGGTTTCCATCTTCAGCAATCGCATTGCGCACTTCACGATTTAAGCGTTCCTCCTTTTGCGGGGCGGGTCTTACCTACAGCCCGTCCCGCACCATATGGCTCCGCATGGTGCTGTAAGAGACGGTTCGAGTCCGGTCGGAGCCAACATTTGTGGAGGAATAGCCATAAAATCTGGAAGGAGTGTGCGATATGGCTGAAAGCAAGAACACTGGAAAGAAACCCGGAAGACCGAAGAAGACACCTGTAGCAGAGGAAGTCAAGGAAGAAGTCGCTTTTTTCGATGTCCCGGAAGAGGGTCAGACGACCAACACTGCGGAGAAAGTAGCATCTGGCGAAGATAACGTTCTGACTGTTAAGGCAGAAGACGTGGTCGGAATCGGACACGATGGCAGCGAAACGCCGCTGACTACTCTGGACCCCACGTTGAAAGGCGAGACTGTGGAAGTTCCAAAGAAAGCTCCGATTGCAGCAGAAACGACCTTTACGATGGCAGATGTCCAGAAGATGATTGCGGAAGCGGTTGCAAAAGCAGCTGCTGATTTCCAAGCGAAGCCCGCAGTCGTGCCGCAGATCGTACAGGTATCGAGTGATACGGAAATGGTGCAGTTCCTCTGGCAGGCCGAAGTCGCGGAAGACAATACGGTTTTCTTCGGCGAAGGCGGCCTGTATGGTCAGGTCACTGGCAAAACCGGAAGCTTCTATGTTCCCAAGAAAGATCTGTCCAGAGTTCTCACTGAGCTCAACCGGTACTTCCTCAAGAAACGCTGGCTCATTATCGTGTCCGGCCTGACAGATGAGGAACGTGAAGTCCTTGGCGTTGACTATAAGGATGGCGAGTTGCTGGATAAACAGGCGTTTGCAAAGATGGTCGAGCTCGGCGATAAGATGCTGGAGATCTACCCGAACCTCTGCGAAGGCCACAAGAAAATGGTTGCACAGCGATATGCCGAGGCATACCAGAGCGGAAGCCCCTATGTGACTCGCAACATTGTGGTTCAGCTGAACGAGCTGAGTAAGACGGCAAAGAATCCGAAGGGCGATTTCGTCTCCATCATTGAAGAAATGAACGCGCGCGACGCGCAGTAAACTTTGCGCCGTATCCGGGCGCAGGAAAGAGGTTTTAACATGAGTAGTCCTGTCTATAGTGAATTTTCCTTTGTGCCTGCGTCCGCATACGCGGCGAATATGAACATCTTGCCAGATATCCGCACAGCGGTACAGAATGGCTTTCTTGGCCTCGATTGGCGCGGCTCAGAAGCAGATATCCTCGGCGTCGAAATGCAATCGGCGGCAGCTTTTACCGTGAAACTCAACCGAGAGACACAACTGACCGCCGTGCAGGAAGGAACGGTCTACACGGTCCGATACAACGGCCCGATTGAGTACATTGTCTTCAACGCGGCTGCAACGCTTACTTATCTGCACGTCCGGTGGGGGATGGCGAACAAAACACACGGCGTTGTAGCGATTTCAACTGTCTCGGGCGCGAAGATCTCCCGTGGCGGATATGAGATCCCACAGACAAAAGCTGGCGAATATGAGCTGGCGATTGGCGGTTATATCATCACGGCCAATGGAGTACGGGCTGGATTCTTCTACAACCTCGAAGAATCTATGACCGTCAAACTGAATCTGGAAAGCGCCGATGTCGTTGTCGGCGATGCACTCACCTATACCGGCAGCGAGCAGACCAAAGAGGTTAAAAGCGTAACACTCGGCGGTAATGCGCTGACGGAAGACACAGACTATGCCGTCGCAGACAATACCGGTACGAATGCTGGGGCCTATTCTCTGCGTATTGACGGCAAGGGGGACTACAAGGGAACAATTATCGTTCCGTGGGCGATTGCAAAGGCAGCTGCTGGACTGAGCGTCAGTCCGGATGCGCTGGAGATGTCGGCCGGAACGAGCGATACATTTAAAATCACGACCAGCTCCAATGGGGAGATGCGCGTTGAGAACAGCGTGCCAGAGGTCGCAGCGCTTGGCAATGTAGATGAAAGCTCGAACGTCACTGTTGAAGCGCTGACTGCCGGCGAGACGGTTATCACTGTCACGCAGGATGAAAATGAAAACTATCTGGCGGGACAGGCACAATGCACTGTCACTGTCACGGCTTAACGTTATAGGAAAGGCGGCGGTCACATCATGGACAGCAAGGAAAAAATCGAAGCGCTTTGCGGCGTAATTGAGGAACTTCTGGAACTGATTCAGGATGAAACCGCCGCGAATTGTATTCGAGAAGAGTACAGGGCAGTCCTGGATAGAGACTCGTATGAAAGAGAGGACTGGGAATAATGGGGACTGCTTGGAGCGACATCATTACGAACTCCGCGATGGTCGTAATTGGCGATGACCGGATGCAAGACGACCTGAGAACTGACGCGGCACTCTTCTTCCGTCGCATGAGTTCTTGGATGGGGATGGCAATCCCAATGCTGAAAAGTCCACCTGAACTGCTGGTGTACCTGACAGATGGCCTCGTAGAGCCGCAGTACGCTGACTTTGAGTGGACAAGCGACCAGCTCAGCACAACGCAGGAGACTGTCGTCGAAACCGGAAAGGTCGGCTATGAGCTTTGCAACTGCGTGAGCGTCCAGTATGCACGAAACGGAGATGCGGCGTTCTTCCCATATACAGACTTTACGTATGACCCAGAAACCGGCGTGGTGACATTCCCACAGCAGGACAGCGCCGATGTGGAGTACAGGCTGGACTTTTACACGGATGGTCAGTTCGCTCATGACCTGACATTCCGGCAAAAGAGACTTCTCGGGCTGGCAATCGCTGTGACATGGGATAACCGGTTCAACCGGGAGTGGCTGAACATCCAGCCGAAGGTCAAGGATAAGAGTTTTAACACGCCGAACGAGAACACAACGATGAAGGAGTCGACGGCACGGTACAAAGAAAATCTGCAGCTCTTCTATTCGGAGCTGCGCGGATATGAGCAGGAATGTGCCTACATGCGCAGAGTAAACCCCATGCGGCGCGTATTCTCGATGCTCTGATTCAAATTCGGAAAGAGGTGGCTGGATATCATGCCGATCTCGGACAACATCACGAACGGCCTGATTGTGTCTGGCCGACTGAAGACGGCGATTCGAAATGCTCCGGCGCAATATGCTGGCCGACAGCGGCAATACCTTGGAGACCCCAGCACAGAATTTGTACATCAGTACGCAAAGTACGCTACAGACTTCTTTGCAGCCCGCGTGCAGGGCCTAAACCCGGATGCGCCGTATGAATGGGAAACAACGATGATCCGCATGGCGGATATCGCACCGGAAACAGCGTCTACGCTCCGGAAACAGGATGACTACAAGAACATCATCTTTGCGGACGAAAGCATCGAGTACGTTCCAGAAGGAACGAAAATCGAGGCAATGGGAAGTATCTGGCTGGTCACGAATCCACAGAACATCTCAAACGCGATTGGCGGCGGAGTCATACAGCGCTGCCGGTCGACGTGGAACCATCTGGACTGGTACGGCAATCTCCTGAAAGAGCCAATTTGCGTTGAAAAGGCAATCTTGACCGCGAACGAAAGCGACATGCAGGAATATGCCCTTATCACGAAGGGCTATGTCAATATCACATGCCAGCGAAACGAAGAGACGAAGAAACTGAACACAAACAGCAGAATCATTCTGGGGTCAGCTGCCTATCACATCACCGGCTTTGGTGACTATGCACAGGAATTCACCGGCGACTATGATTCTGTCCGGCTGCTTGAATTCACGGCCAGATATGATCCACCGAACGAAGAAATAGATGACATGGCACGCCATGTGGCGGGCGGCAAGACGTTTTCTTGGGAAATCCGAGTGAACGGGCAGCCAAAGATAAAAGCCGGCCAGAAGGGCTTGCTGACCGCTACAAGTATCCGCTGCGGAGAATACGCAGCGAGCACAGAAGCACACCCGGTGAATTACATTTGGACATCACTGAATGATGAGGTGGCAATCGTGAGACCGGATGGACTCGTTACGGCCGTCTCCGGAGGAAAATGTGTGATCCGATGCTCGCTGGCACAGAATCAGGACATTTTTATGGATTATGAATTGATGGTTGAGCCTATTTCGGAAGAGCCGGAAATCGCATTCCTTGGGACTACTCCGGAACGGCTGAAAGCCTATGAAAGTTGCACGCTGACGGCAGCATACTTTGACCTCGGCGAGCAGACGGAAGATATAGTCACGTACACATTCGAAGGTCCGGACACAATGGCGTACAGTGCGGATATCAGCGAGAACTCTGTGACGATTACATGCTGGCAGGGAGATACAAAACCGCTGATCGTTACAGCAACCTATGGCGATAAGAGCGTAAGCGCAAAAATCAAACTGGAGGGGATCTGATGGCTGTTTCAATGACACAGGGAGATAAATACGCAGTCCCTTTTATGCTGCAGACATTGGATGGGACGCTCATTACGCCAGATATCGTGAAGACCGTGGTTTTGAACCTCGGCAGTCTTTCAAGGCAGTATCCAGGAAACGTCACCTATGAAAACGGAAAGTGGATGATGCCGCTCACGCAAAAACAGACATTTGCCATGCGCGGCTATGTTGAGCCGCAGGCAAGAGTGGAGTTCTCGGACGGCTCAATCTTTGGCGGTTCTGGCGAGTCGATTGACGTGGCGAAAGCTTTGAGCCGAGGAATCATCGGAAAAGACAGCTCGACAGGTAGCAGTGTCAACCGAAACACTTCTGATAACAGCGGCGTTACCGGGCTGATTTATATCAGAATCAACGCGGCCGGCGTTACGGTCACTCCAGAAGGCACAGTACGATATGACATCCAGCAAGATCTCACGGAAGAACAGCAAGAACAGGCACGTAAGAACATCGGCGCAGATAAGGCCGGGACCGGCGCTGTCCTGTACGATCAAGCACAAGATCTGACCGCAGAACAGAAACTGCAGGCGCGAGAAAACATTGGTGCCGGCACGTTTGGTGCGGCAGACCTTGGCGACGGGAACGTTGTGATTACCAGCATTCCCGGAGCTGGAGCGAAGGACGACGGAGCCGGAAATATAAGTATTTTTTGGGAATGAGAAAGAGGTGGCCGCACTATGGCGAATGTTCCATTAAAAACAATAAAGTTTCCGGGCCTTCCGGACACTTACGTAGTCGAAAGCGGAGATCCTTCCCTTGGCATCACCGGTGCTACTCCTGGTCAAATCCCGGTAGTAAAGAGCGTCGATGAAAATGGAAACCCGACAGAATGGGAAACCACTGCCACTCCCGTAACCAGCGTAAACGGGAAAACGGGGGCAGTCGAGCTCAATGCTTCTGATGTTGGTGCGGTTTCGAAGGATGACATCACCCAACGGCTTGGAACGAGCGCAGACAAAGTACCGAGTGAAAAAGCTGTCGCAGACGCAATCGCAAACGCTGGCGGCGGAGATATGCTGAAGGCCACTTATGACCCAGATGGGACGGTCGCGGAAACTGGCGGCATATCGAAGTTCGTTTCGGAGAACGGCGGTAAAATCGACACCATCTCGGTCAATGGGATTGAACAGTCAATCAATAATAAGACGGTTGACATAACTGTTCCAACGGACAATAAGGACCTCAAAAACGGAGCTGGATACATCACGGAAGATGGCATCCCGGTCAAATCTGTGGACGGCGAAACCGGCGAAGTTCAGACGCACGCGGTAAAAACAACGGCGCAGGCACTCTCTGACGCAGAGAAGCAACAGGCTAGGGAGAACATCGGCGCTGGCACGTCGGACTTTGATGGCTCGTACAACAGTTTGACCGATAAACCGGAGGCTTATGAGCTTCCGGTCGCCAGCGAAGAAGCGCTCGGCGGCGTAAAGGCGATTCCGAAGACCGACGAGATGACGGCACAAGTCGGAGTCGATGAGACCGGCGCTCTTTGGTATAAGCCGGGCAGCGGCGGTACGGGTGAGACCCCGACGGCAGACCAAGTTCTATTCACGAAAGATCTTGTGCTCACGGAACAGTTTGGCCGATATGTGCCTGTTGACGGTAAAGTCACGGTTCCCGCAGAAAACATAAGTGTGCAGGCAGTAGTCCTTGACGCTTTTTCCCAGGATAAAAATCCGACGATTACACAGCCATCTGTAAGTGTATCGAGTTCTACGGCAAGGGCATATGAAGTCGGAACAAGTGTCACGCCTGCATACAATGGGTCGCTGAATCCGGGGGCCTACGAATACAAACCAAAGCCGACAGGTGTTGTTGCACAAAGCTGGTCCGCTGTCAACAACGTTACATCTGAACAAATCGCGGCGCAGAGCGGCGCGTTTGCGGCCTATATCGTACCAGATGGTGCAAACTACAGGATTACGCTCAACTGCACATACAGCGATGGTGAGATTCCATTTACCGCACTAGATCAGGAATATCCGGCTGGTCAAATCAAGGGTGGAACGAAATCTGCCGCTACCGGTGCAATCACCGGATACCGCAATTCCTTCTACGGAACGACGACCGACAAGGAAGCAGCAACGGATAGTGCTGTGATTCGTGGCCTTGCGCAGAAATCGAACCGAGCATACGCAAACGGCTCGACGTTCAGCGTAACGATTCCGGTTGGCGCACTGCGGGTCATTATTGCATACCCGGCAACCCTGCGAGATGTAACGAGCATCAAGGACGTAAATGGCCTGAACGCCGACATTACGACCGCATTTACACAGGCAACTGTAGAAGTCGAGGGCGCGGCATCGTATCTATCGATTCCTTACAAAGTCTACACCCTGGATTTTGCAACTCCAAACGACACAAAGAACACCTACAACGTAACCATTTGAGAAAGGAGGAACAAAGATGGCACTTCCAAACGTTCCGAAGCTTGGCATGAGCGTGTCCTTCGCAATGACGTCTGCGATTCCAGCAGAATACAACTCGTATTTCTCATCGCTCGAAGAAGCGCAAGCTGCTGCTGCAACTGCTGGTCCTCCTGGCTCGACCGACACACTGTACTTTTACAGCCAAATCATTCACGTTCTGACAGATTCTTCAGCCGACGCGTATATCATCCAACCTGATAAAACGCTGAAGCATCTAGGGGCTGAATCCGGTGGAGGTGGAGACAAGAGCTTCACATTTACACAGGCAACCGCCGAAAAGAAGTGGGAAATCGCTCATAATATGGGTAAATATCCGTCTGTAACGGTTGCTGACAGCGCCGGCTCTGAGGTTGTTGGAGAAGTTCAGTATGTGGATAGCAACAATGTCATTCTGTTGTTTGCATCTCCGTTTTCTGGAGTTGCATATCTAAATTAACGCAAAGGAGAAAGTAAAATGAGCAAAAGAACCTTCCTCGTAAATCTTGACCTCAGCAAAAATGAACTTCAGAATGCTGTCATTCAGCCGCTGGCTACTGCGCCTGCGAACCCGAAGTTCGGTCAGATTTACACCAACAGCACTGATAAGGTCATTTATCAGTTTGATGGCGAACGCTGGAAGCCCGTAGGTGTTGTCTACAACCAGGAAGGCAGCACCGGTGCAGTCATCGTTGGCCTCGATTCCACCGGCACTGTAACCACCAAGAATGTCGTCGAACTGACTCTGACCGGCTATACGCCTGTTGACGATGGTTATGTCGCAAAGGACATGACAATCCAGCAGGCTATGGCAGCCCTCGACACTGCGGTCAAGAACGCGGTTGCTGGCGGCGGCGAAATCAACCAGAACGCATGGTCGAACATCAATGTCCCGAAGCAGAGTGAGAACGATACGACTGAGGTCGCCGGTCAGACTGCTGCAGCTACCGTTTCCGCGAGCTCCAAGACGGACACTTTCACGCTGGCCTCTGGTGACAAGTGGACGCATGTTGCTGCTGATCCTCCGGAGAAGACCATCACCGTCGGTCACGCATTCTCCGGTGCAACTGCAGGCGCATACGGCGATGCCACGCACACTGTAGGCGTCACTGTTGACGCTGCTGGCCACGTCACTGCCATTGCGTCGAAGGAGATCGTTGGCGCACAGTACATCACTGGCCTCACCTCTGACGCGCAGGAACAGCTCAACTCCAAGATTCCTGCTTCCGAGAAAGGCGCGGCGAACGGCGTTGCAACCCTCGGCGCTGACGGCCTTGTTCCGGCCGCCCAACTGCCCAGCTACGTCGATGACGTTGTGGAAGCCTACATCGTCGGCGAGACCCCGCTTGCAGCTGACTGGCTGTCCCTGACTGCTGGCGGCGAAGCCCTGACTCCGGAAACTGGTAAGATCTACGTTGTCATGACGGAAGGTGCTTACCAGAACAAGCAGTATCGCTGGGGCGGCACAACCTACGTGCTCTGCAACCCGTCTGACGTCAACTCTGTCAACGGCAAGACTGGTGTCGTTGTCCTGACGCAGGATGACATCGGCGCAGGCACCACCTACACGCAGTTCAGCAAGGAAGACAAGACTAAACTGGATGCCGTTGCCGAAGGTGCTACCAACAACACCATCACGCTCAATGGTACGGCTACGAAGGACCCGTCCTTCTTTGCTCCCACTGGGGCCGGTGAAGCCGGTCAGATTCTGGTTTCTGGCGGCGCAGATACTGCCCCGACTTGGCAGGCTATGCCCGTACACCTCAAGAAGTACAGCACTAACAACCCCGTCCTGACGGCTGCAGGCGGCGCTTACACGTGGACCATTGCGGCACAAGCTAACGGCCCCACGTTCCCGATGCTGGTTCAGGTGTACGAAGCTGCTACCAACGACATGGTAATTGCGGATGTCTCTCTGAATGAGGACAACAGCATCACTGTTGTTATCAACCAGACTGATTCCACTGCTACCACTCTGGCGGCTGGCACCTACAAGGTCGTTGCAATCGGCTGATTTGCACGTTATTGCCCCCGGAGAAATCCGGGGGCATCAAAGAACACCTCAGAAATTCTTTTGGGGTGCTGTTTGATGCAGATGGTTGGAGGTGTAAAATGAAGAACCTTTCAAAATACGATAACGATCTAGCAGTCCCGACGAAGGAAAAAGTCGTCCTTGCTATGGTGAAGATCGCACAGGCAACACTTCCGGCTTCCGCGTGGGACAGCGCTACAATGCAGCAATCTATTGTTGTTGACGGAATCTCCGCTGATGAAACGAAGCAGTTGATTGAGGCTGCTCCTGTTTCATCCATGCAGGACGCATACTACGAAGCCGGTGTCTGGCTTCGCTCGCAGGCGGAAAACTTTCTGACCTTTACATGCGATACAATCCCAACTGACGATATCAATATCTTGGTTAGCATTCAGGAGGCTGCTATATGATTGTAAACACGATTTATAAGAAATCTGGAGGAATTGAGCTTTCCAGCATTGCGGTAAAGACACCACCAACCATGACTGAATATAAAGCGGACGAGACCATTGACGTTTCCGGAATGGTACTGGAAGCAACGTATTCCAATGGCGCGACCAGAGAAGTGACAACTGGATTCACGTACTCGCCCACGGTCGCCGCGACGGGTGATACCGCGATTACAATCAGCTTTACAGAGTTCGATGTTACTGCGACCACGACGCAAGCGATTAGCGTCGTTTCAATCAAGGCTGTATTCTCCGAGAACAGTTGGCCCGACATCATTGCCGCTGTGCATAACAAAGAAGTTCCTGACACATGGAACGTCGGCGACAGCTGCAACATGACGATCAACAACACGACCTACGCAATCGACATCATCGGCAAGAACCACGACGATTATGCGGACGGCTCGGGCAAGGCTCCGCTGACATTCCAGATGCACACGACCTACGCGACGCAGTATAAGATGAACGGCGCAGAGAGCAATAGCTGTGGTTGGGTGAACTGTCTGGTGCGAACGTACAATGCATTCCCGAAGCTGAGACAGGTGATGCCGGCAGAGGTCGTGGCTGCGATGAAAGCCGTGACGAAGAAAACCTCGGCAGGCAACGCCAGCTCGGCCATCGACACGACGGAGGACACGCTGTTCCTGTTGTCGGAAATCGAGGTACAGGGCACACGGACATTCTCCTATCCAGGCGAGGGCACGCAGTACGAGTATTACCAGACGGCCGCGAACCGGAAGAAAAACCGCGCATGGTATTTGCGCTCGCCGAGACTCAACAGCACCACCTGCTTTGACAGAACTGGATGGAGCGGTGAAGCGGACTGGAGCGTCGCGTCCGAGGTGGACGGCATCACAGCGGCATGGTGCTTCTGATTAACATGTAGGAGGAAATCACATGAGAAACCTTACGAAATACAATGAGGACTTATCGATTCCTCGTAAGAAAGACGTGGAAGAACGCTCCACTGCGACGAACCTTGAGAACGGGGCCGGAGTTGGCGCGCTGAAACAAGCGGGTGCAGCAGCTGCTACCGGTGCAAACGCGACGGCGTTTGGCTCCGGTACGTCTGCATCCGCAGCCAGTGCTCATGCAGAAGGTAACGGAGCAGTCGCATCCGGCAGCGCCTCTCACGCGCAGAACGACGGCACGAAAGCTACTGGTGATTATTCTCATGCAGAAGGTTCCTCCACGGAGGCTTCCGGACAGGCCGCACACGCCGAAGGGACCGGAACTGTCGCAGCAAATCGCTCTCAGCATGTAGAGGGTGAGTTCAACGTTCAGGACCCGTCTGGAAATGAACCCTCCGGCCGTGGTACTTATCAGCATATCGTGGGCAATGGAACTTCCAATTCGAACCGCTCCAATGCTCACACAATGGACTGGAACGGCAACGCATGGTATGCCGGAGACGTCTACGTCGGCTCTACCAGCGGCACCGGAATGGACAACGGCTCGAAGAAACTCGCCACGGAAGACTTTGTTACCACTGCTTACCTCAAGAAGACTGGCGATTCTTCCGAGACAACTGCGACTTTCGAACAGGCAGCAGCACGCGAAAATGTTGCTTCTGGCGACAAGCTTTCTGTCCTTTTTGGGAAAATCGCAAAATGGTTCTCTGATTTGAAGACGGTCGCATTCAGCGGAAAATCTTCTGACCTTGATAACGACGCAAAATTCCAGACCGAAAATGACCTCAACACGGCTCTCGCAGCGAAGCAGGACAACCTCATCTCGTCCGGCGCTTCTGTCGGGAACCTGGTCAAGGTCAAGGCGGTGGATGCCAATGGCAAGCCAACGGCATGGGAGATTGCGGAAGCTGGGACGGACTATGCGCCTGCTGTCATGTTCGTAGAGGTGACTGGAAGCTCTGGCGACTACGAAACTATCGTATATACACAGCAGATATGGATGGTTGGCCGATTCAAGCGGTCTGTTTTTATGTACAGTGATGAGGACAGCATGTTCTACCCGCTGATCGCAAGCACACAGGAACAGGCTTGCTTCGGAGGACTTGATGCATACGGAAATGCGGTCCGGTATATTGTCAATTCAGATCGGACAGTTGAAAAGCACCTGACGCCGATCGGCGGCAAGACCTACCCCGTAATACTCACGGTGGCGGGGTGGAACGCATCGACGAAGCAGCAGGCAGTGAGCTTTGCGGCGGCCAGCTCGACAGAGACAGACCATCTGCTCATCCCGACGCCGAAGCTGAGTGACCTGACGGCGTACAACGATGCCGGGGTCCTCTGCATCGGGGAGGATGGAACGGCGCAGACACTGACGTTCCAGTGCGAGACGGTGCCGACGGCGGAAATCACGGTGTATGTGACGGTACAGAGCGTGAACTATCAGGGGGACGCGTCATGATCTATAACAGACCAAGGCCGAACACAAGAGGCATTCCGGACCGTTACCTTTGACGAACCACCAACAGGAGAACTATTAACATGGCTGCAGGCTAATGCCGTGCAGCTGTGAATAGGAGGAAACATGGAGCCTCATTATTGCGAATACGCCTACCGCAAAAACGGCGACGTGAGCTTGCATTGCCGGTATCTGACGGAAAAAGGTGAGAGGCACGACTGGTGCGCACATCAATATTTGTGCGCGAGGACAAAAAAGTGGGAAGTTTCCGATGGAGAAGCCCACTGCAAGATTAAAACCTAGCATACAATTAACTGAACCATACAACCGGAAGGAGTCGTGAAAGTATGGAAAAGATCGTTATTACGAAGGAAAAACTCATGCAGATGCCGGACTATGTTCCGCTGCTTGAGAAGATGCAGTTCGTCAAAGAGGCGGCGGATCTTTGCTTCGACCGCGTGGAGCTGAAGATCGACGGTGGACTGGACAGTATGCCGATGCCGCCGCTTTACAAGGAAAACACAGCAATCAAGAGTCGTGTGCTCATGGCGGCATATGCGAAACTCTACTTGGGCGAGGCATTCGAGTCCGAGAAGAATACTTGGATTATGTCAACTTCGGATTTCGACCGCTTTGCCGCGAGCCACATCATGAACCAGATCGAGCGCCTGAAGCGCTATGACGGCGAGGTTCGGGATAAGGCATTTGACGTGGTTGCGGATATGCGTGATCTTGAAAAGCGGCTGAATACCGAGATCTACGGTCTCACGCAGGTCATGAATGAGCCGGTTACGCGCATCATCATGGCGCTGCAGCAGCAAACCACGCCAGAGGCCGTCAGTGGCGCTCTGAACGAACTGAAGGACGCACAGAAGGCATTTGCCGACTACATGGAAACTCGCAAGAAGCAGCCGGAGGGAGCCTGATATGGCAGTATCGGTAAACTCGGACACTTATCCCTATAGCCGCGTCAGTCCGGGTTTCAACAGGCTTCGCGGCACAGAGGAAATCCCTATCAAAATTTTAAAGTATCTGATGGACCTTCCACTACCTGGGTACATTCCGGTAGATGACAACAACCGCGCCCGCGTGCGGCTGATGAAGTATCTGTGGTACGATGGAGCAAGACCGTTGGCGAATCCGCTGCCTACGCCAGCTGAAAAACTGTCCATGCTGTTTGACGGGGACAACCCCGTGCTTAACACGAAGGAAGAGAAGGAACGGCATCCGAAGGGATATCGCATCTATCCGCAGAGAGTCTGGGGACAGAGCGATACAGAGGCGGACACGATACTGAAACTCTACATGGGCCGCACGATTGCAAAAGATAATTTCCATACGGTCCTCGGCCTGCAATTTGAGATCCTTGTGAATGTCAACATGGAGAATACCACGCGGACGGACGCCTATTCCAAAGCATACAACATTGAGCAGTGCGTCATTGAGGCCCTGCACGGCGTCAACATCACCGGCATTGGCGTCATCGACTTTGACCGGTATGCCCATGCCGATAACGGCAGTAAGAGTATCTTCGACTATGGCAACCACGTCGGTCGTATGCCACACATGAGCGTTGAGTGGTGTGACTCGGAGATGGATTTGCCAGAGGAATAGCACAGAACAATATTTGACCCGCGCCGAAGTGGCGGCGAGGAAGAGCTAGTGGAGCTGTGAACGCAGAAAAACTGCGTTTGCGGCTCTTTCTTTTTTCAAACGAGGAAGTCAGAAAGGCAAGGAAATAAAAATGCAAGACCTTTCTCCTGAAATGGCAAAGGCCATTCGGCGATTTGAACCAATCGAGACCGAAGGCTTGACCCTATATCCAATCTGCGTCAAGGAAATCAACGAATTCACCATGGCAAGGCCAGCCATCGAGTTTATGCAGCAGAGTCTCCCTGTGGCGCTGCTGTCTAAGCCTCTTTTGCAGGCGTACTACCAAATGGAGCTTGACGCGGCAGCAAACGGACAGCCCGGAAGCGGGCTTTTCTACAAGAGCATCCTGTTTCTTCTGCTTGCGCTGCGGGCAGGGGAAGGCTTAACGGCCGAAAAACGGATGGAGCTTGTGGAGCTTGAACCGAATGAGAAAGACCCAATGCGTCTGAAAAGCGTGCTTGTCTTCGCAGGCAGGGAAGTCAAAAGAATCACCCCTATGCAGTTTCAGCGTCTGCGGCCAATTTTGGCAGCTCAGAACGGCATTGATCTGGTATCTGAGAATGCCAACCCTGAGTTGGTGCAGGCGGAACGAGACCTTGCGGAGATGAATGCCCCCAAACTGATCTACGACGTGAAAGCACTGAAAGCGACAATCGCGACGGTCTCCGGCGCAGACGAGTCGGAAATGGAAAACTGGCCGATCTTGAAGCTGATGTGCAGACGTGATGCAGTGCAGCGGCTCGTTGGGTATATCACATGCAGTTTTGCAGAGTCGCAGGGCGGGAAATGGAAGCATGGAAACCCGTACCCGAGTCCTCTGTATGACCGTGAGATCGACTACTGCGGCGGACTGATTGACATGTCAACGTTCGCTGGAGGAGCTGGTATGCGGGCTGTCCAGAATGCAGGAAACAAGACCACATAACACACAAACATCTTTTTGAAACACACAAAGGAGTGACAAAAGAATGATTCGTTTTACTGACTCCCGCCTTTACGCGAAGGGCATCGGCGAAGCAATCTGTACGGACAAGACTACCGGCCAGATTCTTTACTTCTCCAACAAGTTCCAGACCGGTAACGTGACGCCGAGCGTCACCATCGGCGAAATCCGCGCTGGCCTCGGCAACGCTATCGCAACCACGCTTCCTTCCGACGCTTCTGTCAACGTCGAGTTCACTGCTGCCGACTTCAACCTCTGGGCGAAGGCAGCGCAGATGGGCGCAATGCTGCAGCACAACGCACCGGTCATGGTGTGCCAGACTATCACGGCTACAACTGCTTCGCTGTCCATCGATCTCAAGGAAGGCACGCCGGTCGCGCAGAAGGGCTTCTCCAAGATCTTCTGCTATGTCCAGGAAGTCGGTGCTGCATCCCCGGTCGCAACCGGCGGTGTTGCCTATGACATCAACCCGACTGACGGCGCAGTCTCCGGTTTCACCGCGACTACGGGTAAGACTTACAAGGTCTTCTACTTCGTCAACAAGGCCACTGCGCAGATTGCCACCATCACCACGGCTATGGACCCGAAGGTCGTTCACTTCATTGCGACGGTGGCGGTCTTCTCCACGTCTGCTGGTTCCTCTCAGAACGAGGGCACTCGCGTTGGCACGCTGTACATCATCATCCCGTCCCTGAAGTTCGGCGCAAACGGCGGCATTACCGGCGACCAGACCAGCAACGACACCACGTCTCTGTCTGGTCAGGCTATCGCTTATGACCCGGACGTCATCACCGATGGCTGCGACGAATGCACCGGCGCGGGCAGTGACCTTGCGTACTACATCTACCAGCCGTGCGCTTCTGGTGAGGAAGAGATCGAGGGCGTTGTTGCCAGCATCGGCGGCATTTCTCTCCCGGTTTCCACCACCTATCAGATGCAGCCCCGTATCGCCATGAAGAATGGCGAGCTGGTCAAGGGCGACGCGAACACCTTCACCTACTCTGCGACTGGCGCTCCCGAGGGCACGACCGTTGGTGCAAACACTGGCCTGATTACCGCCGGTGCTACTGCCGGTGACTTCACGGTTGAGGTCAGCTATACCGCAGGCGAGTCCACGTTCAAGGACACCTGCGAGGTCGAGGTCACTTCGACCTAAACAACCTGCTACTCGGAGGGGAGAAATCCCCTCCGGGAAATGCGCAAACCGATCAATATTCAGTGCAAGCGAGATGTTGGTAGGCTTGCGCATTTTTCACATTCAGGAGGCAGACATGTCGATTGAAGATTTCGTTATTAAATTCAATGCCGCGCTCGACCAATCCATCCACAGAGCAATGGAAGGTCCTGTGACAGACGGCGTGAAAGCAGCCATTGTTGAAGCCGTTCAGACAGAAGTCTACGATGCCTATGAGCGCGGAGATTATCTTCCATACATACGCCGAGACGAGGTAGGGAAGACTGGGGGTCTTCAGGACTGGAACGTTATGGAGTCGAAGTATGACCCGTCGACCATGACGTTGGAAGTTCAGGACATGAGCCGTGACGACGATACCGGACGTTTGATTGCGCCGGTCGTAGAAAGCGGCAAGGGATATCAGTGGAAAAAATCGACGATTTATAAGACGAAGCAGCCTCGCCCGTTCCACAAAGAGGCGCAGAGCATGGTAATGCGTGAGGGCATATTCTCTGACGCTCTCCGGTATCAGCTCAAAAGAGACGGATTCGACCCTAAGTTATAGGAGGAAGATTGAATGGCAGATTTTGAAAAGGTTCAACTTCAGGTAGAGGTTATCCGCACGCAGCTCGATTCGCTAGTGAAGGACGTAAATGGCCTGAAGGATCAGAAACTGAAACTCACTGTTGATTCCTCCGGACTGGAAGCAATCAATCGATTCAATACCTCTGTGCAGGCTATTACGCAGAACATCGATGGCCTGAGCGGAAAGTTTACAAAGGTTTGGGCTGGTGCAGCGGACGGCGCACCGACCAGAACGATTGAAACCGTCAACGAGGGCCTTGGCCGCACAACTGAAATTATTCGTACTCTGGACGAAGAAACGCAGCAATACACGACAGTTCAAACGAAGGCAACTACCAACTACGATGCGATGGCAAAAGCGGCACAAAAGGCCGCTGAACAAAATCAAAAAGCAGCAGGTCAGGCGAGAGCGTACCTACTCACAGAAGAACAGGCAGCGCAGAAGGCGGCATCGGTCTATAATCCAACGCCGATGCAGCAGCGAATAGAGGCGCTGACCGGTGTTAGCAACGCTACCAAGAGCGCAGCAGAAAGCGCAAAGGTCTTTGAGCAGGCATGGGCTGATGCTTCTGGAAAGTCTACCGCTGCCGCCCAACAGCAGGCGCAAGATGTCGAAAACGCAGCTTCCAAGGTCGATACGCTCCGAAAAGGCTTCGCCGACCTCGGCTTGCAGATGAAATCCGCAGCGGAGAAATACCCTGCGGGCACTTTTGATACCATTCAATCAGATGCGAAACAGGCAAGCGCTGCACTTGAAACACTGTATAACAGTTGGAAGAGCGGCACCATCAGCGACAAAGAGTTCGTCGACGGCGTAAAGGACGCTTCAGGTTCGCTGAAAAACCTTCGTGCGAACTACGCGCAAACCCGTAACGAGACGGATAAGCTCACAAACTCCACCAATGTCCTTGGTGACACGTTCAGCCACATTGTCGGCAAAATCACTGTCTGGCAGGTTGTCAATGCTGCGGTAGCAACGGTAAAACGGTCTTTCGTCGAAGCGATTCGGACGATGAAGCAGGTCGATACCGAGATGACGGCCATCCAGAAGGTCACGGGCAACACTGCCGCCGAAATGGAGAAACTGGGCAATACAGCGTATGAGGCTGCATCCAAGTACGGCGTTGCGGTCACGGACTATCTGGAATCCGTCGGCACATTCGCAAAGGCTGGCTATAAAGAAATGTCAGAAGACATGGCAGAGCTGGCAACGAAGACACAGCTCGTTGGTGACGTGACCTCTGATATTGCGAACCAGTTCATTCTTTCGGCCGATGCGGCGTACCAGATGAAGGGCAATGTTGAAGAACTCAACGATGTTCTCGACAAAGCCAACGAGATTGAAAACAACTATGCCACTTCCATTCAGAAGATGGCAGAAGGCTTCCCGATTGTTGCGAACGTTGCATCGATGGCGAATATGTCCATTGATGAACTCATGGCAGCACTCGGCACGATCACAGCAGTTACCCAGGAGTCCGGCACAAAGGCTGCGACGGCTCTTCGCGCACTGATTCTGAACATCATCGGCGACACCGAGACGGAAATCGAAGACGGTGTTTCTTGGACAAAGGATGAGATAAACAGCCTCAATGACGCCCTCTGGATTTATGCAGAGGATGCGATGAAGGCTGCGCAGGCGTCCGGTAAACTCGTAGACCCCATGCAGGCAATCGCAAGCCTTTCCAAAGCATATAAGGACGGCCTTCTGAGCCAAGCAGAATTGGCAAGTCTGGAATCCGACCTTGGTGGCAAGCTCCGTACAAACCAGCTCGACGCGCTCATCAAGAACTATGATATGTACGCGGAAATGCTGGACAAGGTAGCAAACTCCGCTGGCAGTGCCGACAAGGAAGTCAGCATTATGCTGAATTCTTGGGAAAGTAAGACCAATATTCTCAAGAACAAGTGGACGGAATTCATCAGCCACATGACGGACACCGACTTGATAAAAGGTGCCCTTGACGGACTGATTAAACTCGTCGAGGCACTTGACAGCGGGTTCGGAAAGTTTATGGCTACGGTAGCCGGCGTTGCAGTATCGATAACGGCCCTCTACAAAGCTATAATTGCTTTCCAGAAAGCCGGCGTGGCACTTGATGGGCTGCTTGCAACCCTGAACAGTTTGAAAACGTCAGGAACTTTTGCGTCCGGTGCTGTCAAATTATTTGCAAATCCCACGCTTGGAACGATTGTAGCTATTGGTGTAGCTATTGGCGCTGTTGTTGCGGGAATAAAGGCGCTCAATGATTATGCAGAGTCTCAGAAGTACGAGAATCTAATTGAGTCATTCCATGATTTATCGGAACAGGTAAAAGAAACATCTGCCAATTTGGCGGAAGCAAAGGAAAAACTCGATGAGCTCAACCAGACTCCTTACGCAGAACGAGGGGAGGAATGGCGGAAGGAAAAAGAAGAGCTTCAGCAAACGATAGATGCGTATGAATATCTTCTTGAACTCCGGAAAAATGAGGCGAATAGAGCAGCTGAAAAGGCATTTTCTTCGGACGTTACAACAGCCATCTCTTATGCAGGAGATATTTCCCAAAATGAGAAGGGCGAAAGCCGCATAAATCTGTCTAGTGGTGGCACAAATGTCCGTTCGATCAAACTGACGCAAGAGCAGCTTAAAGCGCTCACGACTGAATATAACAATGTCGAAGAGGCCGTTCGCGCCAACATTTCTGCATTTGATGATTATATCAGCGAGACATCGAAGAAGAAAATAGCTGAACTTATTGAATCCGGCAACACAGCAAAAGCATATGAGGAAATGGAAAAGGCACTTCGTCAGATTGGAATAACCTTCGACGAAGTGACTGTCAGCGCGGACAAGTTCGCCGAGTCTCAGGCAACCGGCATGGACCAGGTCACACAGTACATTTCCCAAGCGAAATCGTCTGGCACTCAGATGAGCCAGACCATGAAAGAACAATATCAGGCTTTCATTGATGCAGACGACGGTAGATACAAATATCTCAAGGGGATAAAAGACCTGACTGTTGAGCAGCAGCACTACGTCGATTCGTTTGAATCAATGGTCGCAGCTTTCGTGTCTCTCAAAGAATATGATAATCCTGCGGAGATTGTCGTCACTATCGGTAATGCCTTGGGAGTCTCCGCAGCAGAAGCACTGAGGTTTGCACAACACATCGGGCTGGTAAACCCGAATATCCGTGAGATGAGCAATGAAGTGGAGACCGCCACAGACGGCACGCTCAAGCTCAAAACAGCGGAGACCGGCGCTGCGGACGGCGCGGACAAACTTGCAGATTCTCTCGAAGAAGTTGAGGCCGCTACCTACAACGAAAACACCGCCGCTGCAAAACTTACGAAGTCCCTGTTCGACGCAAACGGAAAATTGACCGAGCACGCGAAAAAGGCGCTCACCACAAATACGGCCCTTGCAGATCTGGCGAAAAAAGAGCTGGAACTGCAAAATGCGGCTGCGACGGCAAACTATAATAACCTGATTGCCCAGATTCAGGCGGTCGGTTCTTCTGCAATCATTACGTCTCAGCAGCTTCAACAGATGATCGGCTTGATTCCGGGACTGACCACAAATACATGGTCGGCTGAGAATCAGGAGTTCAATATGCGCCGCCTGTTCAACCAGCAGACGGGGAAGAACTGGAAGAAGGACGCAGAGGACTATGCGCAATGGTCTTCTCAATATCTGCTGAACAAGTCTTCCGAGTATTACAAAAAGCAGCAGGAAGAATACAAGAAGCAGATGGAGGAGCTTTCAAAGTACACTTCCGACTATACCGGGACTTCGACCGGTGGTGGCGGAGGCAGCTCTTCCGATGCGAACCTTGAATCGCACAAACAGAAAGTCGAACTTCTGAAATCTGAGCTGACTCTGCTGGAAAAGCAGAACGCCAGTGAAGACACACAGAAGGATAAAATGCGGCAAATTCAGCAGGCGCTCCATGCGCAGGCGCAGTATCTTCGGTCCATCGGCGGCAGTCAGGCGGACATCAACGCGCTTTCCGCTGAATGGTGGGAATGGCAAGAGAAAATCAATGGCACGCTTAAAAGTACAGATGACCTATTAAGCGAGCTGCAGGACGTTATGTCCGACAAACTCTCCGACCTCTCTGACCAGCGGCAAGATGAACTGGATGCCATCGACGCGCAGATCGATGCACTCAAACAGCAGAAGGACACCCGCGACGAGCAGCTTGACCTCGAAGAAAAAATCCTCGCTGTCCAGCAGGCACAGGCCAAGCTTGCCAATGCGCAGAATGAGCGCACCATCCGGCAGTACAACGCTCGCACCGGTCAGTGGGAGTGGGTGGCGGACCAGAAGGAAGTCGATGACGCGCAGGAAGCGTTGGATGATGCCAAGAAAGATCTCGAAGACTTCAAGGCAAACATGGCCTACGAAGCCGCGCTGGCCGAGCTGGAATCCAAAAAGGACGCGATAAATGCGCAGTACGATGCGCTCGAAAAGAGCTACAACAACTTCCTGAAATCCCTGAAAGAGAAGACACGCGGAATCGGCGAGATCTTGCAGGATATCTGGAAGAACGCCACGCCGGAGCTTAAAAAGATCATTCAGGAAAACGCAGAGCTTTTCAAACAGTTCGGCTTTGACGTTTCGGAGCTTTCCGATGCGGTCAAGGAGACGGCCAAGAAACTGTACGGCCTTTCTTCCAACGGAAGTAAGTATGAAATCGGTAGTGACAAGGGCATTGACTTCGTAAATAACGCACCTGCAGGGTCTACCATGACCGGCGGCGATGGTTCTACATGGACAAAGAATGCCGATGGGACGGTCACTATTGTAGACAAGGACGGTGTTTCTTACACGGTCAATCCCAACCAAACCACCGGTGACACCACGGGCGACACCACGAGCGGCGGACAGCGGTATTCCGGTGTCGTTTACGGAGAACCTGACGATGGACAGGGAGAACGCTATAAGATCTCCAGCGCGAGCGGCCTTGACTTCCTGAACAATAAACCAGCTGGTGCAACGATGACCGGCGGAGATAAGTCTTACTGGGTCAAGAATGCGGATGGTACAACTTCCATTACAGACCGGTACGGCCGTCACTACACGGTTTATGACCAGGGCGGTATCCTGCACGGCATGGGCGGCATCAAGGCGACCATGCAGGATGAAGGAGTCACGCCGCCCGATGTGACAGAACTGCTCAAGAAACGGCTCCTGTCGCCTGTCAGAGACGCGAACTTTGACCGCAACATGGACGCACTGCGGAGCTGCCTGAGTACGAAACACGAGGCTGAAACGGTCTCCACGGCTTCCTACGACAACCATAGCATCGGCACTCAGCACAACGGAAACACGTACCAGTTCGGCAGCGTGACAATCAGCGAACAGCAGGCGAATAACATGAGCGTCAAGCGCTTTGCAGATCTCGCGCTCGGGCTTGGGAACTTCAGCTAATACGAAACGGAGGACACAGAACATGCTTTATCAGCCGACCAACGTATATCCAAGCATGACCGGCGCACTCGGAAACGGTGTGGTCGATGCCAACGGGAATCTCACTGTTAGCTGGCAAGTCAACGGCAATTCGCCGTTGACTGCATTCCAAATCGTGATATACGACAACAATCCGACTTCGACGCAGCGGTTTTCAACCGGAAAGATAACAGATGGTTGTCCGTTCTACGGCGTGGACTATGCGGGGAACGTGCAATACTTCAGCTATGTGATTCCCGCTGGTCAGCTTTTGAGCGCCGGCATCACGAACGGGAATGATTATAAGCTTATCATTACGCAATGGTGGTCGGACAGCAACTCAGTTTCGCAGTCCAGCGCAAGCGCGTTTATTACGCGCACTGCGCCGACGCTCACGATCTCCGCACTTCCGAACCCGGTACCATATCGGATGTTCACGTTCTACGCTGTTTACACGCAGGCAGAAGGGGACGTTTTGAACTGGGTCCGTTGGGAAGTTGCACTGAAGAATTCGACGTCATACGACGTCTTGAAAGATACCGGAAAACTCTATGGGGTCTCGCAGCTTCAGCTTTCTTACGATGGATTCTTCACTGGAAGCACATATGCTGTCAGATGTTCTGTGCAAACGGAAAATGGCGTTGAGGCCACTACAGGCTGGATTGAGTTTGCTGTTGAATATCAATCTGAGCTGCTGAATGGAACGCTTTCCGCTTGCCAAAGCGGCAAGGGAAGCGGCGTTAAATTGACGTTCCCGTCCGTTACCAATATTCCGGGTGAGGCAGATGGAACATACACAGTTTCGGACAGTTACCTCCGTCTTCCGGAAGGAAGCAGCGTGAAGTGGGAAAAACAAGATGGAGAGCAGATGAACCTTGAAGCTCCGTTCGACGCGGCGTGGCGTGGCCTTGGAAATGCCAATGGAATGATCCTCCAAGAAAACGGAGTGGCGGAACGGTTCACCTTTGAACAGATACTTAACCAGCGTCTGACATATGGCTGCTATGGAGACAAATTCGTCGCAACAAGCGGCCGTATTTACTACAGCGAAGACGGAACAACTTGGACAGAAGCGAACCCACCGCAGAACAACGGCCAAGATCTCCTCGGGTGGGGCGAAGTTGCTTATGGCAGCGGAAAATATGTCGCGATTAAAGCTGGATATTCTGCGACGTCGGAAGACGGAATCACGTGGACAGCACACACACTGACCATTACAGTAGAACTCGAACAGCTCTGTTTTGGCAATAATGTTTTTGCTGCAATCGACGGAAGCAATAAAATTGCCGTATCCAGTGATGGCGTGACGTGGGAAGAGGTCACAGTCGGTATTGACAGTGGCGCTGGTATAAATAGCCTCACCTTTGGTGACGGGAAGTTTATGCTTGCCACTTACAATTCGAACACTTCACAGAATGAAGTAACAAGCATTTTTACGTCAGAAGACGGGAAAACGTGGACGAAAATACACAGTTTTGAAGAGAGATTTCAATCAAATGCGCTATGCTACGGAAACGGAATATACCTGATGGTTTCCATATATCCGAACACTGAATTTTTTGTGTCCACGAACGGAACTGATTGGAGCAACGTCAAGCCGCAGGACTTCTTTCCGAGCATAGGAGAGCACTTTTATGTGTCTAGTTACTCCGTCTGCTACGGCGGAGATCGCTTCGTAGTTTTGTATGGAAATGGCTCACAACAAAATTATGCGTTCTACAGCTACGACGCAAAGAACTGGATGGCAGCAAAACTGGACACCGGATACTCCAACGAAGTGTTCGATTCCGTTTTTTATGGGAATGGGAAGTTCTTCATTTCATCTGACACCGGCATCGTCAAAACTGCCGTCAGCGTCAATAAGCCAATAAGCGACAACCTCGGTATTGAGGTAAGCGCACCGGACCTGAATCCAAGAATTTACGGAGAGCTGCCGAGCGCGGGGGAATGGCGGTCTGTCACCTACGGAAATGGCAAATATGTGGCGCTGCAGTATAACTCAGACTCTGCGGCTTACTCGACTGACGGGAAAACGTGGACTGCAGCTACACTGCCTGTATCTTCGGCATGGGGTTTCGTGATCTATGCGAACCAAACTTTCTACGCTTTCTCCTATGCGGGTGATATTGCCACCAGCAGCGACGGAGCAACGTGGACGGCGAAAACGAAGATTGGTGCGATTACCGATGTATCGTTCGTTGACGGTAAGTTTTTTGTGTCCAACCTGAACGCGTGGACAGTTGACGTTTCTTCGAACCTGGAGAACTGGAGCACTGTATTCAGCGGGGACTATACAGCGCCAGTGCTTGGGAATGGAATCTATGTTTCTATTCCACAACATGGAGACGGCGCGGTTGTGTATTCGTATGATGGAGAGTCGTGGGGGCATTCTGCAACTCAGAATATGATCCACGCCAGCGATATAGCATTCGGCGGAACGCTTTTCGTCGCAGTTGGCTATAGCTCGGACGTCATGGTCAGCTCTGACGGCTTGAACTGGACGGTTTATAAGAATGTCTTGGGGCGAAGCAGCGAATCTTATGGGGCGCATGTCTTTTATAGTGGCGCACAGTTCATTTGCTGCGCAGGGGAGAACCACATTTTCACCTCCACAGATGGTGAGACTTGGAATGCAATACCGCTTGGAAATGCCTGCTGGGCTGGATGTTATGGCAATGGAAATCTGCTTTTAATGCCATATGGCGCAGCAAACGTGTATGGAACTGACTCAACGTCGGCTTCGATGCAAATCCATGCGCACGACGGCGTGCTGGCATCGTTGAGCCTCCCAAGCACGCAGATTCTCAGTGTTTTGCATCTCAACGAAGGACATAAAATTGTCGTTTCGACAGATGCGGATGATCTGACGTGGGAACAGCACGAATCTAGTGTGCAGTTCGCCAGTAGCAAAGTCTTATATGGCAACGGTCTGTATGTTGCCTTTTCGTACAATCAAAGTGCTTACAGCGATGATGGAGTTAACTGGAACTCGGGCGGCTATGGCAGCTTTACGCCTTATGAACCGGCATGTTTTGGTGGTGGAAAATTTGTTGCGCTGTCCTATGTGTCCCCATTTGGAACGCACTCTTTTGTTTCCACCGACGTGAAAGCGTGGAAAGATAGCGAGGCCGTTGCGAATGCACAGCCGATTGACTTGTTCTTTGCAAAAAACCAATTCGTTGGACTTTTCGGAATGAATGACGGCGGCATCGTCGTTGCAGTTTCAGAAACCGGGGAAAGTTGGGAGATTGTATCAGCAATGCCTGCGGCTGACAATGGTTGGCGAAAGATTGTGTATGGCAATGGCGTATATGTTGTGATTGCACCACAGGCCACTGCACCAAACGGCGGAGCAATCGCTTATTCAAAAGATTTAATGAATTGGACAGTCGTTTCAGTTGTTGAACTGACGCCACACTATACCGTCAGTTCACCGGTCTTATTTCTATATGATATTTGTTTTTCCGGTGATCGATTTGTAATCGTCGGCAACAACGACACACGGATAACGTTGTGCAGCTATGACGGAATCACATGGGACGTTTACAGCAATGAGCACTCTGGGCCAAACATCATATTCGCACAAGGTTGGTTCCTGTCGGTCTACGCTGGAAGCGCAGGTAAGAGCAAAGACGGGATCAACTGGACTGCGTGCGATAGCCCAATCCCGGCATCTTCGTCAGTCAACCCAACGATGGTGAAACTGGCGTTCGGCGGAAGCTTTGTTTGGGTGGATAACACCAATGCATATACGTCTTCCGGCTTCGTGAGCAAAACAGAAATTCCTCTCGATTTCTCATTTGATTCACTCACTTCTCTGCAGATGGAGGGCTCGCAGACGTGTGACTATGTATTGGTAAGTCAAAACGAGCTGACCAGCACAGTGCGGAATAACATCTTGTCAGAACCGAGCTACCACCCGACGGACGTTTCGGGGCAGTTCTTCGCAGACTTTGACACAGATTTGAATGGCGGAGGATTTGGAAACACCGGGTTTACCAAATTTGCGATTTATCGCTATCTGGCCGGAAGCCCGACCCTTACGCATGTCTTTGACACAAGTCCGGAGGACGGTAACGTCGTGATTGACTGTGGAAGCAAAAACGCAGAGGCATATACGTACTATGCGTTCGGAATCAATGGCTCGGCGTCCTCGGCTGCTCTTATCAGCAATCAAATCACAACCTGTATTTGGAATTGGTCTGTTCTGTCATGCACGAAGGACGCAAACGGGGTTTTCCACCCGCAAAAGATTTTCTTCTTCGGAAAGAATCTGTCCAGTGGGGATATCAGCAACAACAACACGCCTCAGATCCTGCAGAACTTCACACAGTACCCGACGGTCCAGACGGCACCGTTCAACTACAAGAGCGGTACGCTGACGAGTTTGATTGGAACGATCTCCGACGGAAAATATTCTGACACTGTAAACCTGCGGAACGAGATAATGGAGCTGTCAACAACGAGGAATACGCTGTTTCTGAAGAGCCGGAAGGGTGATCTGCTGAGAATCCGGATAAGTGCTGCTATTGAGGTCAGCACAATGGACAACTCTCCAACGCAAGCACAAACAGCCAAAATTTCCTGGGTCGAAGTTGGAGGTACGGATGACGCGAGAATCGTCATCACAAAGTCTGACGGAGCATGGCCGTACTGATGGGAGGGTGAATTGAGATGGGCATTAAAATCTTAGAAACAACTGCTAACTCCATCAGTGCGGAATACTACGAAAGCATTTCGGACGGATCATCGTCAGATGCTGCATACCTGCAATGGGTGCTGAATGCAGACGGGGAATCGACCAGAAGTCAAAGGACTTCTGACAAGTCGAATAATTATGCCGTCACGTTTACCGGACTGACAGCGAATAAGAGTTATTATCTGACTGGCACGCTCTATGATGCAAATGGCGGGAAGATCGAAGGAAATGGAACTCCTGTTACCACATTGCAGGGGGATAAAACAGTCACGATTTATGCCAATGATGGGACCGGCCAATCCGTGAGCAATACGTTCCCGTTTGGCACCACCATCACCATCCCGGATTGTCCGTTCTCCGCTCCGCCCGGAAAAACCTTCGCCGGATATGCTGGCACAGCCAGTGCAACCTCAGCCCAATGGCAGCCGGGGCAGACAACAACGGTATATGTAGACCGCGTATTCTACTGCGTCTGGCAGGAGATCACTGTACCGACGCACACGATTTCCTACAACGCAAACGGGGGATATGGCGCACCTTCTTCGCAAACCGTGCGAGAAGACACAAACGTTCAAATCTCAACAACGATTCCGAGCCGGCCGGGCTATACCTTCGCAAATTGGGTCGCCGTAGGTCTTACCAGCGGATACACAATGTCTGTTAGCCCAGGACAGACGTTAGGCACCACGCCGGAAGATATTGAGCTGACGGCCGAGTGGTATCAGTATTCGGTCGACGTGATAGCGGGGGACTACATTGCAAACGTATCCAGGCAGTATCAGGGCATCCCGTTTATCGATTACAACGGGAACACCCAAACATCTTGCTGGGTGGACTGCACGCTGAGTTCACAGTCTGGCTATCAGGTAACGTTTGATGGATGGTACAACGCCTCTGACGTGAAGGTGTCCTCCGCTCAAAGGTACACGGTTTCCGGTATTAGCTCGAATTTGGCGTTGACAGCCAAAGCAACGGCCACTGTACTTGCCACCTATACCGTTACATATGCACCCGGAGCAAACGGTGTCGGCAGCACGCAGACGCAGACAAAAACGGAGGGGACGGCTATCACGCTTCGTGGGGTTACATTCACGCGTGATGGCTATGTACAGACCGGGTGGAGCCTGACTGACGGCGGAGCGAAAGCCTATAGTCTTGGAGCCCAATACACGCAGGATGCCAGCGTGACGCTCTATCCGTATTGGCAGAAGGAAGCTGCAGACGTAACGACGATTGACAATCTTCCAGCCGGCACCATCGTCAAAGACACGATAGATGGAGCTGAGTTTGAGTTCATCGTGGTCAACCAAGGTGTCCCGCAGCAAAGCAGCCTGTATGACAGCAGCTGCAACGGAACGTGGCTGATGCTGAAGCAGCTCTACAATCAACAGGTCTGGAATGGAAGCGGCAGCACAAGCATCTATTCTGGAAGTCAGATTGCTTCTTATCTGAACGGAGATTTCTACAATCTTCTCAGTGCAAATCTTCGGAATGCTCTGCAAACAGCCAGGATTCCATATGCGAGTGGAACATCAGTTTCAGCAGGGACAAGCGGAGTTGAATCAAAGGTCTTCCTGCTCTCTGCGCTGGAACTTGGCTTGCGGAACGGACTCAGCGAGAACTTTGGAGAGAATAGCTGGGCAGACATTATCCTTGCTTGTCAGACAAAAACGGTTCCTGGCACATGGAACGTCGGCGACAGCTGCAACATGACGATCAACAACACGACCTACGCAATCGACATCATCGGCAAGAACCACGACGATTATGCGGACGGCTCGGGCAAGGCTCCGCTGACATTCCAGATGCACACGACCTACGCGACGCAGTATAAGATGAACGGCGCAGAGAGCAATAGCTGTGGTTGGGTGAACTGTCTGGTGCGAACGTACAATGCATTCCCGAAGCTGAGACAGGTGATGCCGGCAGAGGTCGTGGCTGCGATGAAAGCCGTGACGAAGAAAACCTCGGCAGGCAACGCCAGCTCGGCCATCGACACGACGGAGGACACGCTGTTCCTGTTGTCGGAAATCGAGGTACAGGGCACACGGACATTCTCCTATCCAGGCGAGGGCACGCAGTACGAGTATTACCAGACGGCCGCGAACCGGAAGAAAAACCGCGCATGGTATTTGCGCTCGCCGAGACTCAACAGCACCACCTGCTTTGACAGAACTGGATGGAGCGGTGAAGCGGACTGGAGCGTCGCGTCCGAGGTGGACGGCATCACAGCGGCATGGTGTTTCTAGGAGGTGGTGATACCATATGTGTGCAAAAGCAATCGACGGTGCAAAGCTTGAATATTTCGAACAAAACAGCAGCAAAGAAGCGCTCATTGCCTATCTGAACGGGGCGGCGGCGAACTGGTGGACACGAACGCAGCCCGATACCGGAGCAACGACAGTCTGGTATCAGGATACGGCCGGTAGCGGCGGATGGGCCGCGCAGACGGAATCCAAAGGCATCCGGCCTGCGTTCGTCGTTAAATCAGATACAAAGGTCATCAAGAACGATGATGGAAGCTACTCGATAGCCACAACGTATGTCATAACCTACCTCCCCGGAATGAACGGCACGGGAACGGCGCAATCTGTGACCAAAAACCAAGGTGAACCGCTTACACTTGCCGGAGCCATCTTCGGCCGTGATGGCTACACCCAAGTCGGTTGGGCCACAACGGACGGCGGGGAGAAAGCATATGACCTTGGCGGCACATACATGACAGACTCAGTTGCTACGTTTTATCCGGTTTGGCAAAAGAATGCGCCGCAGCCTCCTACGCCTGATCCGACACCCGGATATGTTTATGCTGGCGAGCACGCAGAACGAGTCAGAGACTATCTTGCGCAGCTGCGCACGCCATTTACAAAGCTCTGTCGGATTCGTTTCCTGCAACCGGACGGAAGTACAGCCTTTGCGCTCGATAATAATCCGCTCGGACGGAGAAATGGCACGTTTATTCAAGAGGGAAGCATCACCTGCAATCTGCAAAACGGCCAGAGAAGGACAGCGAGCATAACGCTTTCGAACGTAGATGCCGAGTATGACTATAATGTCAACAATATCTGGTTCGGTCAGCAGGTGGCAATCGATGAAGGACTCATTCTCTCGGATGGTTCGGAATACTACATCCAGCAGGGCGTCTTTTACATCCAAGAGCCGCAGGAGACGATGAACCCAAATCTTCGAACCATGACGTACCCGCTTGTAGACAAGTGGGCATACATTGATGGAAGCCTGTTTGGGCGGCTTGAAGCAACATATGAGGTTCCGGTAGGGACGAATATCTTTGAACCCGTGGCGGCGCTCCTGAAGCTCGACAAGGGCAACGGATACCCCATTGACCATGTGACGCCGGTTTTCACGAACTACTACAATGGGAAGACGCAGGCGCTTCCGGATGGCACGACAGCTGCGCTGACAGACTCGCCATACACGCTGCGTGTAGACAGCGACGACGGAACAATCGCGGATGTTGCACTCGGCATGGCGGAGATGGTAAACGCATGGGTAGGGTACGACCAAACGGGAACATTCAGAATGGAACCGTCGCAGGATGACATCGTTGATACGGACAAGCCGATTCTCTGGCAGTTCTCAATGGATGAGGCACAGCTTCTTGGTGCGACTTACACGGTCAAAAACACGGAGGTTTTCAATGACTATATCGTCCTTGGCGAGCAGACTGATAACTATCCGCAGGCGTCCGGAAGAGCGCAGAATCTTGACCCGAGCAGCGATACAAACATCAACCTCATAGGTAGAAAAACCTATCGGGAAACTGCGTCCGGATACTATACCACGACGCAGTGCAGAGATCTCGCTGAGTGGAAACTGAAAAGAACGACAGTTCTGCAGAAAGCAGTATCAATTCAGTGCATACAGATGATGCATATATTTGAAAACAGTCTTGTTGAAATCGTTAGGACGGACAAACCGTCTTCACCGGTAGAACGGCATCTGATTCAAGGATTCACACGTCCACTTACCAGCAACGGAACAATGACAATCAACGCCGTATCGGTTGCTGACTTCCCGATTGCGACGATCACAAGCTGGCCGAAGTGAGGAGGGGGGGTGCTGAAATGGCTGAAAGGAAAGCTGCACAATACATTCTCAAGCTCAAATCCGGAGAGACCTTCGACGTAATTGAGGAAACGAATTTGTACTGGGTCTGCAAAGGAACCCAGTTCAAGAAGACAAGCAGGCAGATTGAACGTGTGACACGGCGAAAAGCCAGAAAGGGCGCAAACGATGAGTGAGATTGGTCCCGTGCTCAACAACCATGGAGCAAAACTGTGCAGATCATTCACCGACACAGCATACGGAATCCGTGCCTGTATTCATTTCTTCTGCGGCAAGTGGATTCCACCTCCCGCTGTGAAATAAAAAACCATAGTGTCCTGCGCTGAAAGAGCGGCGCAGAAGGGCCGAAGAGGGCCGCGAGCGAAGCAAAAGAGGGCTGCGTTCGCGGCTCTCTTTTGCTTCGTCAATATCGAATGATTGGAGAAAAGCAATGGAAACTTTCAAAGATATCGTGACCATCTTTGGTGGGATTACTACCATTGGCGCTGTACTGGTGGTTCTGGTTAAGCCAATCCGTGAGTGGGTCATTGGGGATAGTGCGATCAAGGCCGGAATGAAGTGTCAACTTCGTTCTGACATGCTGCACACCTATTACAAGAATAAGGACACACAAAAGATCCGCCAGTACGAAGCCGAAAATTTCGAATATTCGTACAAGGCATACAAGGCACTCAAGGGCAATTCTTTCATCGAAAAAATCAAGAAGGAAGTGGACGAATGGGAAGTGGTGTCTTAAAAGGAATGGAATGGAGCAAACGCATTCTCATTTTCTCGTATCTGATGCTTGTTGTGTTTATCGTCATTTTCCTGGCTGCTGACGATAAAGCAGCTGCTGCAACGGTACTCTGCGGGTGGATCGTAGAGGTTTCTGCAGCTACCGGATTTTATTTCTGGAAAGCAAAGAACGAAAATAGAAGCAAGTACGCACTCATATTTGTACGGGAACTGGCGGAAAAGCATGGCTTGGATGCAACCGCACGAATCATTGAAGCAGTCCTTAAAGACTGAGAAGGGAAACTATTATGAAAAACAGCTGGTGGCAAGTCATCATCGAGAACCTTTTTAAGGTCAAGTCACTCGTAACGATTGTACTCACGGGTGCGTTTGTTGCAATGGCACTTCGTGACAAGGTAGAGCCGAAGGACTTTTATTCCATCATAGTGATGGTTCTGACGTTCTACTTCGGCTATCAGAGTGCCAAGAGCGAAGATAAGAACAGCACACCGAACGGTAGTCAGGAATAGGGCTTTGGCCTCGCAAAAGGAGGAATATCAAATGACCATTCAGGAAGCAAAGAAAAAGCTGCTCGACATTGCGGCAACTGAAGAGGGTTATCTGGAAAAAGCGACGAACGCAGAGCTCGACAGCAAGACTGCGAATGCCGGCAGAAACAACTACACGAAGTACGCTCGGGACCATGCCCAATGGGGGACCTACCATGCACCCAAGCAGGGACTCCCCTGGTGTGATATGTTTGTGGACTGGTGCTTTATCAAGGCATTCGGTCTTGCACTCGGCATGAAAGCAACCTGTCAACCGAAGGGCGGCTATGGTGCTGGCTGTACGGAATCGTATAACTACTACAAAGCCGCAGGGAAGGCCGTTCCTGTCGCAGAAGTGCAGGAAGGCGACCAGATCTTCTTTGGAAAGCCCGGAAGCATGACGCACACTGGCATCGTGTATAAGGTCGATAATGCGCGGATCTATACCATTGAGGGGAACACCAGTTCCGGCAGCAACACTGTGATTGCGAATGGCGGCGGCATTTTTAAAAAGTGGTACTACAGAAATTCTGCCTCCATCGGTGGAATTGGCCGTCCCAAGTGGGACGTGCTTGGCAGCGAAGATTCTAAGCCCACTACGTCAACTTCTTCAACCCCAACGACAGTGAAGTATTCTGAGTTCCAAGGTGGCATCTTCGCCGAGATCCCGTTTTCCCGTATTGACCGAATTGAGCATATCAAAATGGCAGACGCGAGAGGGGAAACAACCGGCAGTGTTGCAATTCGCGCTACATGGAATGACAGATTCCCCGATATCGTCATCAATGCGGAACTCTTCAACTACGGCAAGTACACGCCGGCATCCGGCGTAAAGCACAAGGGAACAATGGAATATCAAGGGTGGCAGCCGTTCATCGGCTTCAAGGACTATAAGATGCCCATTCAGGAGGCCCGTGGAGCCGTCACGTCGCCCGATGCAGTCGGTGGCTACCCCGCTATAGTCCAGAACGGTGTGAAGGGATTCACGGTTCCCAAGGGCCTTGAAGGCAACAAGTACCGGACGGCCATGGGGCTGAAGGGTAAGGTGCTCGGCATCATCGTCACAGAGAAACAGGTCCCGATGGACGTTGTTGCAAACAAGTTCGTCGCTGAGAAGTACGAATTCGCAATCAACCTTGACGGCGGAGCTTCCAGCAGCTACGTCACACCAACTGCTGCGTGGGCACGCCCCAACAAGCTTCGTGGATTTGTCGCGATCTGGCTAAAAAGCGGTAAGGGCAACTATCTTAGCAAACGGCAATATGGCAATCATGCCGTTCAGCCGAAGCCCGTGAAGTCGGAAAACTGGATTGAGACGGATAAATCCGCAGCGAACGGCGTAAAGATGAAGGTCACGGCCAGTGAATTGAATCTTCGTGCATCCGCATCTACCAGCAGTGAAGTCCGATTTGTCCTGAAATACGGAGAAACGGTCACATGGTACGGATATCAGACGAAGAGCTGGTACTACGTCAGAACCGTGTCCGGCAAGGAAGGCTATGTCTACAAAGCATACGTGAAAAAGGTATGAAAAAACCGGGAGGTTAATTCCTCCCGGTTTTTTCTTCGCCACAACTGCAGAAATCGTCTTCACGCTCCAATCTTTAAAGATTGCTCAACGTCCCGTCCCCGACGATAACAGCGTTTGTCATGCTGCTTCCGAGAACGAAGACAGTGACCTGCGTGCCGACAGCTGCATTCTCCATGCTGGAGACGTAGGGGAGAGCGATTTCTTTATCGAATGCTCGCTGAATGGTGATCTTGCCGTTTGCAGCCACTCGTGTGACCTGCGCCCGGAAATACCAAATGTTCGATCTTGTCAGTTCTTCAATTTTCGGTTTGAAGTAGTCCCAGAGCCGGTCGGCGAACCGCTTCATTTCCTGATTTTCATCCATGTTTATTGCCCTCTACTTCCAATGGCGTGCTGTTCAAAAGCACTGCGCCTCTCCGATGATGCGGCAACATTAACGCTGCTGCACCTACACTTTCGGCCTCGACCGTGAGTTCTTCATTATCTTTGTCATCGTACACAACAAGGAATGTGTAGCGGTTCTTGACAACGTTCGTGTGGAGTTTACCTCCCATACATTCACTCCCTATACGTTGATATCAGATTTGAGCAGCAAGGCGGGGCGGACGCCCTGCGGCATATATGCAATTCCAATGCCCCTGTCTCCGCTTTTCCAGACACGCCACACAAGACAGAATACATCGGGGTTCGTAATGGGAACCCGCGTGCTGACCGCCGGCGTTACGAGCCACCAGTCATCCTTGTTTTCGGGAATTATGTCTTCGAATTGTCGGTGCTGCCAAAGCGTAAGGGGCGCTGCTTTGACCGTGATATTTCCATAAGTCATACCGCGGTCGAGGCAACTCAGGTCAACTTCAAACGGGAGAATGGCTGCAGCTTCCTCGGGAGTACGCGGCAGTTTTTCTACCCATTTGTCAATGTGCTCCTTCAAATCAGAGCAGGTATAATCGCTGAGTTTTTCTATGTCCTCTCTGTCATTGAAGGGAAGCTTTTCCGTGCTCTGCGCCAGCAGTACAAGCGTAGCGCCATCACCCTGAAGCAAAACAACGAATCTCTCACCTGCGAACTCAAAAGTTTTTCCGGGGATGATCTCTGAAAGTTTCTTCATGGCTGCCTCCAATTCTCTATTTAAATCTCTCTTAATCCTCCTGGCATAACATCAAAAATGCCGGCCGCGCCTTTTCCTTGATCTCTTTTTGCACATCTTCCGTTGCAAGCTCGTGCGTGAAAACTGGACGCTGCAAAAGCTGCTCCACATAGTTGTGAAACTCCCAAAAGCCACACATCAACACGCCAGTATAAGCCGATACGATAAGGCGTTCCTGTTTCGTCATAATATCTACTCACTCTTTCCAGACGTTTGCGACCGTGAAGGTCATACGCAGCCGACAGTTGACATCGGCGAGCGTTACCATATCGGCCAGCTTGTACATTTCAGAAATGCGGTTGCGGATGCTGTCATTGAGGATGTTGACCGGGAGAGGGAAGTCGACGTAGACGAACGTGTTCCGATCCCGTACCTCCAGATCGTCCGCGTGCCACGGAGTACGCAGCGCCTTCGCAATCGCAGCCCCGTGTTCCTTGAGCTTGTTGTAGACCTCAACTTTCGCGGGGACCAGCTCGTTCCCGTGGAAAGCCTCATCCTTGGCCAGCATTGCAGCCACCATATCCTGAATATCCATTGCCATTTGTTTTTCCTCCTATATTTTTTGATGTGCCCGTGAGGGCTTACAGTTATGATTCTACCGGGAAATCAGATTTGTCCCGCGTGGACGAAATTTTTTTCATTTCCCGCACGTTCTGTGCCACGATCTTCACGGCCTCGTCGATGATTCTTGCATCGCGTTCGAGGTTCAACCCGTAGTTGTTGCCCATATCGTGTGCATCGAAATCAAGCTTGTAATCGAAACTGAAACGGATAGCTGACCGTGCACGTTCCTCAGAATACCCGGAAGCAAGAAGCACGCGAGATGGCTCATTGTCACCGCTGGAACACGCCGCGCCGGAAGAAACCATCAGGCCATCAGCGGCAAGCCGCAGGACAAGCGCGTGGTTTTCGATGCCTGGGAAAGAGATGTTTGCAATGTACGGAGATTGCTTCATCTGATGCCTGAAGCACGGACAACCGTTGAACTGCGCGTCTGGTATTTCATTCATGATACCATCAATCAGGCGGTCATGCAAGAATTCTGTTACGCCAGCAAACAAATCTATCTCTTTGGTGCGGAACTCCAATGCCGATGCAAATGCGGCAGCAAGGGGAACAGATGGTGTGCCAAAATGGAAACGTTCAGTGATGTCCGCTGGGTTCTTTGCAATCAGAACACCAATTCCAACCGGAGCGCCGATCTTATGCCCTGATCCGCATATGAAGTTTATGCCGCTTTCACGGAAGTTGATTTTTTGCTTCCCCATGGCTGCGGTACAGTCGGAGAACGTCAAATCATACCCTGAAAAGGAACTTCTCAAATCATAGATTTCACCGGTTTCGTTGTTGGTGTGAATATGCACAAAACCACGATTACCATTTCGGCGGTCACTATATACCTTGCGGTCTGTCATGCTGGTTACGGCTGCATGTTCTACTTTCGTTACATGGATCTTTTTACATGCTTCCGTCATTCTCGTGATTGCAATCCTGCAAGCTTCTGTTGCAGAGGAAACGAAGAACACCTGTTCCGGCTCACACCCCAAGCACCGCGCCACAGTCTCTCTGGAGGATTCCAGCATCTTTCTGGCGTCCTGCCCGAAGGAGTGCAGAGAGTTGGGATTTCCCCATATTGTTGCTGAAATCGCGTTGAAGGCGACCTTTGCGCATTGAAGCGCAGGAGAAGTAGCTGCGTGGTCAAGATAAATCATGCGCCCAACTCAACCTCCTTCGGCCAACGCGGCAGTGCGGCGGCACAGATTTTCTCGTAGATCTCCTTCTGCGCAAGCAGTGTATCGCGTTCCTTCTGCACTGCGCGGAGTGCATCTTCCAAACCAAATGTCGGGTTGATCGGAACACAGACCTTTTCGGGTTCTGGCTCTTGTGATGCGGCTACGGTACAAATAGGGGGGGCCGTAAGCCCCAAGGAGACGAGAACAGCCTGGTCAACGAGTTTCATTTCCTCGGTCGTTAATGTACAGTAGTAGTTCTCCAAGCGTCCCTTATCGATTGTGTAGATGGCCTCGCAAAGTGCAGTAGACTGCTTGCCCATCGTTTCGATAGCAACGTGTGTTGGCATGGGCTTTTTCTCAGCGGTTGTGAGATAAACAATCTCTACAGTTTCGGAATATGTATTATTTTTGTCGTTGCTGACAATGATCGCCGGAAGATTCTTTTTTTGCTCGGAGCCAACGGCACTATAGTCCTGACGAATCCAGAAAATATCGCCGCGATGGATCTTGATATCTAACATGAAAATGCATCCTTTCTGTGATTTTACTATGTAGAGGGGCAAAATAGCCCCATGATTCATTTTGCAACTGCCTTTTTCAGTACGCTGCTTGCCGAGAACTTGACTGAGAATTTTGCCGGAACGTCGACCGTTCCACCCGTGACCGGGTTTCTCGCGGTTCTGGCCTTCTGGTACTTCGCAGTGAACTTGCCGAAACCAGCGATAGTGACATCTTCGTGCGCAATGAGAGATTCTTCGATTGCTGCGAAAACGGCATCGATGGCCTCCAAACTGGCGGTCTTCGGCATGTTGGTCTTGCTGGCAACTGCCTGAACGAGTTCTTCCTTGTTCATGTGTAATCCTCCTTTTTCAAGAATGAATGGTGGGCCGTGTAGGTGTCGAGCCTACGACCGAGCCGTTATGAGCGGCTTGCTCTACCGTTGAGCTAACGGCCCATCAATCCCGGCTTAACGTACCGGACGTGAGGTTTTGCGCGCAAACCAACGGCAAATTAGGTGGTTGCGCACCGGCGCTTATGTATCAGCAGTCCTGAAAGCGTTCCCAAAGGTGCTGCCTAGCTTGGCGGATTTCAGTTCGCCCCAAGCATTACGAACAAGTGCGGATTCATCCAGTTCGACCACTAGTGAGTCTTTCCCAGCAAGCTGAACGGGACGTTCCAAAATGGATTTGTGCCGTCTCTACGAAGGTCTATATCCGCTTGACCTTTACCTTTTCAGGCCGAAACGCGCATTGGTTTCAGCAGCCCACGCATCAAGCGCAGGAAATATGATGGCTGTTCATCAAACTCCATTTAACTACAGCTGGTATGGTCATTCAAAAGATTTTCATCTAAGATCACTGCGTAGCACCATCATATTTTGCAGCGTGGCTACTATCCCGCTTTCTGGCCCCTATAGCTGCATTTTTGCCTCGTTCTCCTTGGACGCTGTGGGTCAGCGTCTTTAGCCGGTGGCGCTAGGCTCCACGATCACGCTATTGCGTGCGTGAATGGATAGCTGTATGATTCCCACCATGTTAATTTGTCGCGCGGAGAACCCCAACGGGCGGCTATGGCAGGGGTAGCAGGATTTGAACCTGCGCATATGGGAGTCAAAGTCCCATGCCTTAGACCGCTTGGCGATACCCCTGTATGCAGGCTCATGCAGCGGCGTCCCGCCGAACCAACCTGTAACCTTGACCAGAGCAGGCCCCGGTCGAGTAAGCGGCATTTCCGCTTAAAGCATGATTTGATGATTCCTTAAAGTCTCCACCTTGTTATCCTCATGATGGACGATCTGAGTGGGGAGTTCCCATTTCGCTTGTTTACTCCCAAACTTCGCTATCGGCTATATCAACCCGACGACACCACTGCCAGATGCGGAGGTTTCATTCCATCGGGGAAGTCATCCGATGGCGGGCATGGTGCGAAGCGCCTTATCTGCGTCATTATAACGGCGTTTTCTCTACATCGGCCGTAGCAGCTGATACTAACCATGCAGATTTGCAGACTTCGCTGGTGCGGCTCGGCAGAATCGAACTGCCTCGGGCCAGTTGCTCGTCGCTGCCCTTTACCAAATGCCGCGTGTTGCCACACTGACGCAGTGGCCGCGGAGGGTTGAACTTTATTTGTAGAAAGCGCCACGACTCCCACAAAAGGGCGCTTTGGTGGATGCGGCGGGGATTTGAACCCCGCATGGTGCAGACAGTATGCGACGAGCTTTGTTCCCGTCCGAGGTAGCTACTTCAACCCCAATAGGTTTGAGTGTGTCGCGCTTTCCTGCACCGCATACCCTTGCTGCCTTTTCCATTCGGCCACGCATCCATTTTGACCGTCTTCTCGCTTAGATTCTCACATCACGGAAATCTTCCCGGAACCATTACGTTGTGGGCTCTACGTTCTCTCGAACCTCGATCCACCTACCGTGCAGTTTTCAGCGGGCATTTTGACACTCCCCACGGCTAAAGCAGGGGGATTCTCGGTTCGCTGACCGTCGCGCCGTAGCGGCGTCTTACGCAGTCTCCCCGAGCGTATAGGTTCGGGCGTGTCCCGCCCTACCGTATGTTTGGGCTAGGCCAGTAGTCGCAATCCCTCACTTAGAATATTTTTTGCGGCGTTGATATCCCGGTCATGGCGCGTCCCACATTCCGGACACATCCATTCCCTCACTGCCAGATTCTTTGTGCTGGTATTCCGATACCCGCAGCAGGAACATAGCTGACTAGATGGGAAGAACCGGTCTATCGCTATGACTTTCTTTCCATAGCACGCGGCCTTGTACTCCAGCTGCCGCCTGAACTCGCCCCACGATGCGTCGCTGACGGACTTCGCAATGTGATGGTTCTTGACCATGTTCTTTGGCGCTAAGTCTTCAATACAGATCACGTCATTCTCTCGGATGAACTGCGTTGACAGCTTGTGCATCATGTCGAGTCGTTGGTTTGCGATACGCTCATGCAGCCGCGCAACCTGAATCCTCGCTTTTTCGCGCCGGTTACTCCCCTGTGTTTTTCGGGAGAGTTGCCGTTGCAATCTGACAAGTTTTTTCTGGTTCTTGGCTAAATATCGCGGGTTTGGATATTCCGTGCCGTCCGACGTAATAGCGAATGCTTTCAGGCCCAAATCAACGCCGATCACAGCGCCGGTCTTCGGCAGCGGCTCGTTCTCGATGTAGGTACAGCAGAGCGATACGAAGTATTTGCCGCTGGGATTCTGTGATACCGTGGCCGATATAATACGGCATTTGACTTCTTTAGAAACCCGGCACTTAACACGACCTAGTTTCGGTAACTGGACGGCATTCTCAAAAAGCTTGATGTTGCAATTCGTCGTGTAACTCTGTCTATGGTCGCGCTTGCTTTTCAACTTTGGAAAACCGGGCTTCTCGCCGTTCTTTACTCGGCGAAAAAAGTTCTTATATGCGGTGTCTAAATTCCGCACAGCATTTTGCAACGCGCATTTATCTGGTTCTTGCAGCCATTCGAGTTTCTGCTTGAGTACAGTGAGTTCCTTATCCTGCTGAAATCGTGTAGGAGATTTCCCAGTTTCTCGATACTGCGCAATGCGTTCAGAAAGAAAGTGGTTATACACAAATCGAGCACAGCCGAAAGTGCGCTGTATTAAGTTTCTCTGAGCCGCATTTGGGCACAGCCTAAATTTGTAGGAATATTCCATGTTTCATCTCCAACAATAAGTAGACTTGCAGCCCTTTACCCCATGCCTAAAGGCAGGGGCTTGTGGGCTGTTTCCTGGTCACCGCACTATGAGCCTTTAACCAAGCCTGCTCTTTGTCTGTTTCCCGAATTATTGAACAGCAGTCAACGTTGCGTGTTACGCGCGATATTCACCAATGATTTTTGCCCGCGCTGTTGTGTTTGGCGTACCAGCGCAACGAGGACTTTCATGGGTTCCGATTTTCTACACAGCGGAACGCTTGTGCGAACTAGCCAAACTCGGATGGTATCTCAACGCCTTTTGGCGATGAAATCTTTCAATACTTTTTCTGCAAATTCAAGCTGCGGCCGGATGGACTCATAGCGGCCAGAATACAGAATCTGATTGATACAGCATACGCTATCGATTGCATCCCGCACGTCCTTGTTGGTACTGTCAAGTGCCGCATAGACCGGCAGATTGTCTTTCTGAATTACATCACGATACCATGTGTTGAAACCAGTGTGTATGTCTGTGCATCGGGAATATCCGGCTCCAAAGCCTGCACTGTACACCTCAAACAGGAACGATTTAATCTGCGCGTCGCCGAAATCAACCGACCTGATATCGTTCATGCTCCTGACCCCGTGTACCTGTACTTGCACGTTTTCCACGGCTCGACGCACGATTCAAATATGCAAACAGCACCTGAATATCCGGGCTTTCCGCAGTATTCGCACATCAGCTCTGGATACAGCGCCTTCATTGCGAAAAGAAGCCGCGCTCCGTCAGGACCGACAAACATCGGCTCTCCTTCGGGCGCATAGTGCCGGATCTGAACCGGAATCTCATCCCGCGTTTCGTAGCAGTTGACAGTAATCGGGCGACTGTCGATAACAACGTAGACGTTTTTTGTGCCGTTGGTTAAGTAACGAATATTAAGACTCATGATTTACCTCCGTTTGAATCTATCTTGTGTCTGAGTTTTTCCCTCGCTTTGTTGAATTCGAGCGTTCTGGCATCAACATTCTGATCTTCGACTTCCGAGATGTAGACGCTTTCTCCACAGTTCGTGCAGCAGGGGGGCCTTCTCAATATAGCTGAAACGCACCCCACAAACATTCACTCTCACGCGCTGAAGCTTTATCGAATACTCTGTCTTCTTCCCGCACCTGATGCAGTACGCTGTGCCATTATCACTCATCTTTGGTCAGCCTCTACACATCTACGGACGATTTCTATGTACCTTCTTGCTGCTTCTTCGATATCATTCAATGCGGACTCTTGCAGTTTTCCGGCATCTTCACTCATGCCCTTTATGATGGCAAGTTTTGAAATATCAGAGTATTCACAAAGACATTGATCGTGGCGTCTTTTTGCAAACCTTCTGTATCGAATGACGTCTCTGACACGAAGAAACGTGACCTTTTTCCGGATGAAATCTTCCCCTCTGTTGTAATACAGCGAATCCAGATCGATATCCCATTTGTTTGGGGAAATGAGATAGTAAGCGTAGAATTCTTCAAAAGTCAGGTGTGCATGGCCGTCGTGCTCGTCACCGAAAACATCACAATTGATTTCGCATTCCACATAAAGGACAAGTGGAAGTACAAAGAAGAGACTTCCAAGAAGAACAACAGGAATTATTTCTCCGTTCATAAGTTTCCTCCATTTTGTCACAGCCAATCACTCTTGGCCCCAGAGCCGCCATTACTCAACGCCTAGACGCGGCATTGCGCCGTTGGTCTGCGTCGCCACGCCAGTTTTTCTTCCATCTTTCACGCCTCACAGCGAGCCGTGTGGAAGCCAAGAGGGAATTGACCACGGAACTTTTCAGCCCTGCGCCGGTGCATCGGTCGCATCCGTTTGCTTTCACCATTAAGCCGGAGCCAGCTACTGTAATTCTGCGCCCTGTCGTACTTGCACTACCTACAGGCCGAGCGGTTGGCCGGATATATCGTTTCACCAAGCCTTTGGAACTTCAAAACTTTCCCTGGGCCCGCCGCAATACCCATGTGGTTGCGATAGAGTGCTCGGCCGCGCATGACCGAAGAAATGATACAGTCCATAGCTACCTTCAGCGAGTGTAATTTTTCGGGCACACCGGTTGCAAATCCGGTGGACGGCCTATCCTCGCTACTTCTTGTGAAATTTCTTTGCGCTACACTCTACCGCATGGACCAGCATACGAGACTCGAACTCGCGCTCTCAGTTTGGAAGACTGATGTGCTACCGCTACACCAATGCTGGGTGCTGCACCCCGTTTTACACGGCTTCGGGTGCGCTCTTGACCGAAACCCACAGCTGATCTTCTCAAATCAGAGCACCGGAATCTCCGAAATGTTCCGGCGAGCGCCTGCGCTTACGTGGGTGACGCTTTTCTTTATCAGAAAGGAGGCCATATGCCGTGCCGCAGGAAAACAAATGAAAAAACTGCGGCTGGTGGTGGGAATCGGATTCGAACCGATACGGTATGGTCGTGAGCTATCCCGCGCACCTGCTCCCATCGTGTACCGGGTTGAACGGAACCCGGCGAGTTTTAGTTTTCTTGGTTTTTCCCGCTGGCCTTCTGGCTGTTCGTTTTCTTGGTTTTCTTGGTTTTGCCTACGCTGTCTCCGGCTGCTGGAATTGCTTCAACCGGAGCTGCCCGAAAAAATTATCTCCGTTAACCTCCAAACGTTCGATATTTCTTTGAGCTTGACGGTCTTTTTCTTCCAGCACTATCTTTGTCATGCGCCGCTTCTTGCGGCTGGTGAGTTTGCCGGAATAGATCTGTGTTGTTGAAACTGACTCATGCCCAAGTTTTGACTGCAGTTCCTCAATGCTCATCCCGCTGTTCAGGTCAAGCCGCGCACCGATGTGCCGCAGGTCGTGAGATCGGATATCATCTACACCGGTTACGGATTTCACATGACGCCGGACCACGTTTGAGAGCCACTGTCGCGTCCCTGCGTGCCACTCCGCGCCTTTGTTGGCTCCCTGAAAGTCTCTGGTTGCCTCTGTCCCAAAGAGCGGGGCATGGTCGCCTGCAGTCTCTGGCCGGATTCCACTATTCAGATAAATCCGCATGGCGGTTTGTGCGAGAAGAGGGAAGTCCACGGACCTGTATTTATCACCCTTGCCATGCTCGACGATCAGCTCTGAGTTTTCCCAGTCCAGGTCGCTCGGCGTGAGCGCCAGAAGCTCCCTGTTGCGGATCTCTGTAGTCAGCAGCAGAACGACGATGGCGTAATTCCGCTCCCAATATTCTGGCCGTCTGAGCTTTTGCGGAGGATTGTTCCGCCACAGGAGAAGAACTTGCTCGTCTGTGAGAAGTTCGTCATATGGGCGCTTGTCCCGCTTTTTGGTGTCCGGCAAAAGTAGGGCACCAACGGGATTCTGATCGTACCAGCGCTTGTCTCCGAGCTGCGCGGAAGAGGCGAACTTGTAGAAGCTGCTCAGAACTTTCAGATACTGCTTAATTGTCGACGGCTTTTTCCCGTCACGCCGCAGCTGGTCTCGCCACGCCTGAATGTCTATGAAACTCTCTTCGCGCTTGTCCCACCGGCCATTTTCCAGCATGAAGCCGGAGAAGTATTTGAAAATCCGCTCTTCGTTTTCGATTGTTGTTTCTGCGCGCCCGATCGCTCTCAGGTTGTCTTCGTAAGCAATCATCGCTTCGCGGAACTTTTCATATCCATTTGGGAACGCCACTTGAAATCCCCCTTACACTTTTTATTTTACTCGGACCTCCAAATGATTTAGGTCATATTGTTTTTAGCTAAAATGTTCTGGCAAGTTCGGAAATATATGCGGTATCAGAACATTTTGCAGAGCGAACGTCTCCTTGAGCGTTTTTAGCACCCAATAGACATCAAAAAATTTTTTCGCAGACAGTTGAAAGCCCTCGCGTCACGTTACCGGACGTCGCCTTCCCATTGCCAGACATCGCTGCCCTGTGCCTATCCTTGCTCATCCGTTGCATTTCTTTGCGTTACCCTTCCCTGCCTTTGCATATCGGCGCGGCTCATCTCCTTACCAAGCCACGCCTCACCTTCGCGTTTCAGAGCGTTCCCATGCAATCCTTATCCATCACACTGCGTGGCATTCCTTTACGTTTTCGTTGCCGCTCCGCACTTCGATTTGCACCGCTTTCCCTTCGCAAACCCGTGCATCGCCTCGCAGTTCCATGCCTCTGCTATGCCATGCCGCGCTGTGCCGGTCCGTGCGACTCTTCGCCATTCCCTTGCATAACCCGACCATTCGATACTGTACTATGCCGTTGCTAATCTTTGCTTTTCCTCGCGTTGCTTCGCCACTGCTTTTCTCCGCAAGGCCACGCCTCGCTCTGCCATTGCAGCGCCCGGCCACACTATACACTGTGCCGATGCGTCGCTACGCTTAGCCCTTCCTAGCCTTACCTTTGCGTGGCTACTCGCTTCTCAACTAATCCTTTGCATTCCTCAGCAGTAGGTAGCTACTCTCCGCCTTGCCTCCGCTACGCATTGCTTAACCCAACCTTGCCGTTGCTTTTCCGGGCGCATCAAGGCGACTCATTTCGACGCCCAGCCATCGCGCGCCACTGCTTCTCAATACTTCGCCTTCACTATGCAAAACATCTCCCAGCAGCTCCGTTGCAGCACCACGCCAGGCTCCACTTTTCCATTGCGTTGCCGAGATACGCATCGCCCCGCGAAGCCTCTGCTGTTCTTCTGGTTCCAAAACAGAACTCAGCCTATCCTATGCAGTTCTTGACTGTGCGGCGCTCCACCTCTCCGCTGCTGTGCTTTGCCTTGCATCACTCCGCCATTCATCGCCTCGCATCACTCCGCTGTTCCTTGGCGTTGCCAAGCTTCGCCTTACTCATCAATACGTTGCCCTGCCACTGCGATGCGCCGCCCGGCACCGCGGACCCGCGCCGCTGCTTCGCTCGGCGGGCCTATTAGCCCGCCTTTTCCTCCGGGAAGAAGTTTGCCTCCTGCATCATGTAATCAAACCTATCTTCCGTTCCGCCGAGGTTGTTGCCTTCCTCATCGAGCATCTTGTAGACGAAGCGACCCTTGCCAGAATTCCGCCACTGACCGAGGCCACGGAAGAATCCGTTGTCCAGCCATTCTTTCAGCAACGCCTCGTGCGCAGGATCTGCGAGTGTCACGCCGAACTTGATCGTGCTTTTGGCCGGGATTTCCTCGGAGTTTGCGAGGCTCACACGCTCGCCCTGTGCGGTCTGCGCACGAAGCGGACGCTGACACTCTCCAATTTCGCCATGGACATCAATGGGAATCGTGCGGGGGAAGGGGAAGATCATGCCGTCGATGACCTTCTTATACGCTTTCAGTGTGCTGGACTTCGTGTACTTCGCACGAGCCAGGGCACTGCAGGTGTCCTTGAAAAATCCCTTGATCTGATAATCATAGAACACGGGCTTACCATCGACACGCGGGAAGATCGTCATGGCCTTGTCGGCGACGGCATCTACGCCGACCGCTGCGACCTCATCCTCAATCGTGCTTGCGTCCGGGGCCTTGGACGCGATAAAGTCACGCGCAACATTCTCGTTGCTGGGCCAGGTACCCAGCACCGGCTCGATGAACGTGAGCTTGATGTACCGTCTGATCGCCTTGGTCTCCTGTGCTTCCTTAGTTGCCTTTGCCATTTTGAATTACCTCCATAAAATAATTGTTGTTGTGTGATTGCTTACATTTACTGTTCTACCTGGATTCCAGATTTGTCCCGGAAAATCTACGTTTTTTGCGGGTATCTTGCGGGAACTTACGGGCATTTTGCGGGTTCACAAGCCTGCTTCGCAAGTTTGTCGAAGGATTCAAACCTTCTTATAATCGGGACGCACGCTGTTTCAGCGTAGAGTGTCCATGAGCCGTCGCAAGTGTTATAAAATACGTCGAAATCCGCTGCTGTCTTTTCTGGATATTTCGGCGTGTACCCGGCACTGTATCCGTTTCTGCACTGTGAGAAGTTCCAGTGCTTTGCAACGAAGTTCGGCCAGTAATCGCGGAAGCCTGTACAGAAATCTCTAAAGGTCATGTCAGTCTGCCTCCTGAACGGATTTGTACCCGTAGTCATGATGGACGAACTCTTTCAATTCCTCTGCGGTCATAAGTCTTGCCATCTTATCGATAGCTGCAATGTTGCGGCGGCAGGTGGCTTTCGCGGCCTTCGTCATGGACTCGCAATCCAGCCAGTTCCGACGATCCCATTCCATGTATTCGGCAGCAGACATCGGAGTTTCGCACGCCTTGTCTTCCGTCTTCCGGAACGCATAAGAGATCTTTCCGTCTTTCGTGAAGTCGATGAACAGCTGACCGTCGTTATTGTCTTGCCAGTTGAACACGACATCGTTGAAAGGCTTGTCTGGAAAAACGTCCTTCCATTCTTCGATGATCTTGCTCGAAGTCTGGTGGTCCTTGAGGTCGAAGTTTACGTCCAGAATACGGCGCAAATGTTCGACGTTCACGTCGCGGAGAAAAATCCAGTGGCTGTAGTCCTTGACCGAATCGATGCACTCAATGCCGTATCTAGCACGCGAAATCATTCGCTCGGCATAGTTACATTGATAGTAGTTTGCAACGATGAGCTGCCCGGACGCGCGGACATAGATCTGTGAACGCTGTCCCATTTCAGATACCTCCGTACATCAGATCAGCGACGCGAACGTCGAACGTTTCCTCGAACCAGTGCCAAATTTCCTCCCGATTTGTTCCGGCCGGGAACCCGTGCCATGCTTCCTCAATGCACTCCGTTTCCGGGTTCATCGGCACATCGCCGAACTCGTTCCATAATTCCTTGACTTTCTTCATTGTTTTTGGCCTCCTGTATGGTGTTTTGTCTTACACCTATGTTTCTACCGAAAAAATGGATTTGTCCCACTTCCAAATAAATTTCCTATCGAAAATCATGCTCAAGAAAGTCCTCGCAAGCGCGTTCATGGTTGAGAAGCCCTTTTCTGGCCTTTTCGTATAAGGCTTTGGTAAACTCTACTTCACGAGAAAGCTCGCTATCTTCCGGAGAAAAGTCCGCTTTGTCACGCGCAGAATTCAGCTTCTCGCGCAGGAGCTCGCATTCCTTTTCTCGGATGTTTTTCTCCTTCTCAAGAAGAGAGGCGATGATTGCCAGCGTCGCATATGTCATTCCTCAATACCCCCAATTTTGAATAACCTTCCCATCCTTGACGAGTCTCGGGAAGAATTTCCCGCCCGTTGCTTCGTCTAGCTTCCGTGCGGCTTCCCGCGCCTCGTCGACGCTATCAAACGTACCGACGAGGGCAGGGGAGTCCGGATAACTGTCATACAACTTGTACACGCGCGGCCTCCAATCACAGGAAGTGAATGGCTCCACTCTTGATGAGCAGCGTGGCGGCCGTAGCGAGCGAGGATACGACGATCACAATAGAGGCAATACAGCGGTGCTTGCGTTCAACCTGGCGCTTGTAGGCCCGCTGCGCGTTTCTGGCGCGTACAACGTCTGCGTGGTGACACACGAGGTGGCTGAAAACATCTTCCGGGGTGAGCTCCGGGACATAGACCAGAGCGGCGCATTTTTCTTTCTTCATTGTGGCTGATCTCCTTTTCTGATTTTGATTTTGCATTTGCTTTGCACTTTTTGTTCTACCGAGTTTTTGCATTTGTCCCGCTGCCTGCGGGGATTTTCTGTCAAGCCGACTTTCGCCGCTCAAGTTCCTTTGCGCACTGGAAGATAAACATGGCGTTTGTTGGCTTTCCCTTTCCGGGAGCGATGGAGTTTCCGAAGATTCCGTACAGCACTTTGGGATCTCCGTAGTTGAACGCGTAATCGATAGCCGATCTAATGTCACGTTCCACCCGGCTGGCCTCAGTCCTGAACTTCTTTGCGACGTCGCAATAGATGCCTTTCGGCCCGGTGATGGAGAAGTCTTCGTACTTGCCATCGTACTTGTTGGTGACTGCCTCCTGAATGTAGGCGTAGCCTTTTTTGTGAGTCGGTACGCCGATTTCCTTGAGCAGATCATAGACTGCGCATTCGGTTTTTGTCATTGCTTTTTCCTCCTGTTGTTGTTTGTTTGCTTGGCTACGTTTGTTACCTGCCTCTATTTTCAGCATACTCATGCCTCCAAATGATTTAAGTCATATAAAAACTGTCGAAGAAGTTCAGATATCTCCAAAAGAGAAGGAAAATCCGGAACTTGTCGAAGAATATTTGGAGTTGTCGCAGCCGAAGTGCCGAAAGGAAGCCGAAAAAAATATTTTTCAATCGGTCTCAACCGTGGTGGCAACGTCCAGCTCGACGATGATTTTGCCGCCGTCGAATTCCGGATAGATCGTCTTCACATGGAATTTCCCGACACCGGCCATGATTGCCGGATTGCTCAGATCCACCGGGCTTGCGCTGCCATCAATGCCGAGAATCCAGCCTTCGACATTCTGCGTGTGTTCATAGATTTCTTTAATATTCATTCATACCTCTCCTTTTCATCATCAGAATTTTGAGATTGGCTTGGCGGTGTGGCCCCTATTTGTGTTTCTACACAAAATCCAAATTTGTCCCACGGGTTCTGCACTTTTTGGAAACATCATTGCTGGCCGTCCTGGCGGTTTTCGCGTTCGTGCTTTCGCTTGAGGTATTCGACCAAATATGGCGACGGCTCTACGGTGACAATGTGCCTGCGCATGACCTCTGGCCCCATCGCGATTATGTGTGCAATGACTTCCTCTTTCGGTCGTGCGACCATGCAGCAGACATCATCGAGGGAGAAAATTTCCTCCCGGTGGAAATACTCGCCCAGCGACATACGGACACCCAGCACGGCAGCTTCGTCGCCGCGACCGGCAAAACGGATCTTCATTGCCTCGAACAGTTCAAGGACTTTTTCTTCTGTGGCCCCGACATCTGCATAGCGCTTCGTCAGACGGGACAACTCCTTCTGAATTTCATTGTTGTTCATGGCGCAAAACCTCCTTCTCACCAAAAACCATGTGCGATCAGTTCATCTCTCACAAGGGAAGACCGTTCCTTCGGACGGCCACTCTGCAGCCTGGATTGCTCGCAGCGTTCGAGGTTGACCAGCATTGGCCCGGTCAAGTCGGCAAAATAACGCGGCTTCTCTCCCGGCAGAGCAAACCGGTCGGACTCTTCGTTGAATATCCGGATATACTCTTCGCTTCCAAAAACCAACCCGTCCTTCGACTTCGGCGGTTCGTCAGGTACGATCACGGCGTTCATACGCAACATCGGCGCAGCACGCGAAGGACGCGGTTCTTCCCAATGGTTTCCCCCTGCACCCTCTTCCTTTCCCTTTTCCACTCCCACTTCTTCTTTAACAGGTACAGGATCATTGACACTTACACTTACAGGTACACTACCACTAACAGGTACACTACCATTACCACTTACACTTACAGGTACATTTACTTTATTAGCAGAATTATTTTTTTCTGTGTTATGCTTAATCTGCTCGTGCATGCTTTGACATAAAATATCCTGCTTTGGTGTGCTTGCGCATTCATTGTTATGCTCTGGTATGCTATAGCATGGTTCATTCTGCGGTTGCATGCTATTGCATGCTTTAGCAGCTGTGTCCATAAGGCGCTGCAGTTCGTCAGTGGTTGTCCCGTGTTCCTCTGCGAACTTCTTCCACTTGGCGTTGGCCGCGTTTCTGGCTCTGTCCTGCCGCTTCTTTCGTTCGCGCTCCCACTTCTCCGCATTGCGGTCTATCCCTTGCCGCATATGCCGGAAAACCATTTCTTCAAGCGGGGTAAAGTCTTTCGGCAGTGCGCCGGTGTTCACGTAGACGTAAATCGCCTGAATGACTGCACCGGCGCTTTCCCTTGGAAGGGCGAGGATATCGTCGATACCCTCGTGGTAAAGCAAAAATGCTTTCTTTTCTTCCTCCATGCGATGGCCTCCTTTAACGTTTCTGCGTGCTAGTTTTGCTGATTGTGTATCTGGCAACCATGCGGTTGTACAGGTTGTTGAAAATCTCGCGCAGTTTCTTGTCCTGTGCGACAATGCTGAGTTTTGAGACAGCCGCAATATCGGTCTGTGTTGCGCCGTTGACCTGCAGACGCTGCCGTGCGAACTTGACGCGGACACCAAGCTTGACCCCGGCGGATACTTCCAGTTCCGTATAGAGCTCTTGGAATGTCTTATGGAAGTCGAGGCCCGTCTGCATACAGAATGCGCGGACGTTCCGGTTCATCTGGCTCTGCCAGTTGCCAGCCGTTACGGGCGGCGCTACCATGATGTCGATTGCGTCTTTGACCGTCTCCATCGTCTTCACGTTTTCAGCGTTGCTGACTTCCAGAGCCTTGATCCGACGCTCCTGCTCGACCATGAGCTGCGCCTGCGCAAGCAGCTGTTCGGCCATTGTGTTGGGACGCTTCGGAAGAAACGCCGCTGCCAGTGCATCTTTGGCCTTTAACTGGTACTGCACCAACCGTTCGGCAAGCTGAGGATTCTCAGCCTTCATCGTTGGAGTAATACTGATCTTTGCAAGCCATAGGGGAAGGTAGTCCAATTCGAGGCAAAGCGTTTCCTGTGAACCGCCACCGGAAGGGAGGACGAAATTTCGTCCCCCTTTTGAGAGGACACTATCATTGCGGATTCTCACGCGCTCTGCCTTGACTTGTCCTTCGCTCATCCCCATCCCATTGCAGATGTAGCTAACTCCTGCATAGATGGTTCCATCGTCGGCCTTTGCGGCCATGAGCTCACATCCCATGAAGGGAACTCTTTTGATTTCCGTCAAGCTATTCATTTTCTCGTCTCCTTTAATCGTGTTTGTGTAGGGAATACCCCTCTAATTTCAGTATAATTCGGACTCCAAATGAATTAGGTCATACCGTTTTCATGAAAAATGTTCAGAATTCAATGGATTTGTTGATGTTCTTGGAACTATTCTGAAATTCCTAAAAATGGACGCAAAAATCCCGCCGAAGACTTGACTTCCGCGGACAATTCATGTATAAATAAATACAGAGATTGCGCGTGAAGTCGCGTTAATTTCGTCCGTACCGTTGCGCTGCGACCCGCCAAGATTGCCAGCGCGGCGGTATTTTATTTTTCAGAACTGGATTTCAAATATTCTAGGATAGCGTATCGAATAAATCCGCTGACGGTCATACCTCGTTTCTGAGCTTCTTCTTTAATTTTGCTCAGAACTTCCGGGGTAAAGAATACATTGACCCGTTCTGTATTGTCTTTTGGCTTCGGCATTATCTGTCCTCCTTTCGAAAATATAATATCACCATTTTATCAACTTGTCAACACCCTTATAACACCAAGGAGACGAAAGTATTATGGAAGATAGAAAAAGTATTGGTGAAGCACTGGCGCGCTGTATTGAATCAAGTTATGGGCTGAAAACTGCGCAATATTATATCTGGGAGCACACAGAGCGTGTCCCGAATGAACTGCTTGAAAAGTATCTTGATCTGCTGGATAGAAAAGGTGTGAAGTGTTTGAACGTGGTTCAAAATGCAGACGAGATGGCAATTATCCGATATGTTGACATACAACGAAGAGGCGAAAAAGACGATTGGTTTTTCGATGAATACCGAGAGATTTTCCGCGCATACAGAAATGAACATGATGAATTTGAACTATCGGTGAAGGGGACGATTTGGGGATCACCGGAATGGGAAAGTAAAGATATTATTGCCTATATCACCGACTTAACAAAAGTCTATAATTATGTTTGTTTTCGGAAAGAACTCTTGGGCGTAGTGAATGCTGTCTTGAAGAAGTATTTTGAAGAGCTGCCTGAGATTCTTCCCGTCCCAGGAATGGAGAATTGGGCATATCTCCTGCAGGTTGAAAATGACTGCTTTGCCAGCAAATACGCATGTCCGGAGATTCCAAAGAAGACAGCATCGACGATTTTAACAAAAAACGGGGTGCCCTTTATCAAAGTCGTGGATGAACGTGGCGTAATAAAACCAGCTCCTGCGCGATATGGGAATGAAGAAGCACCACGGTATAAATCAGGTTTTCGGTTGGACCTCGACCATATGGTTCGTAGCTCTTGGGAAGCAAACGTCGCTAGAATTTTCAGAAAAATTGGGATTCATTACGACTATGAGAGAGAATACTATGCGATGGGCGATGATATATACTACGTTCCCGATTTCTTTTTGCCAAATAATATCATTGTTGAAGTGAAGGGATTTTGGGATGCAGATAGTAGAAACAAAGTGGCGGCCATGCAGAAAAACCACCCGGAATTCACAATCCTGCCAATCGATTATGACATGTACGAGTCCTTGCGACTTAGATATGCGCCGCAGATACCGGAATGGGAGGATAATATCAAGACAAAAATAGAATCCGAAGATGTCAGCATTGTAGGAATGAAATTCAGTGCAAACAAAGAGACACTGCACAGGCTATCAACCGGAGATACACTCTTTTTCGAACGCGAACCGAACAACAGTTTTGACAAGAATGCAATACTTGTAAAGACGAAAGCTGGGGAGCCGGTCGGCCATGTTTCGGGAGATTGGACTGCCGTGTATGCTCCGAAGCTGGATGTCGGTATGACATATCGCGTAATAGTTACCTCGATTCAACCAAGAGTAATCCATGTTGAGGTTAAACGAGACAACTCGGATAAGGAGATACTGTACAGTTTTTTTAAGTGACACATTTCTATTTGTATTTCTACGCAAGATCTGTATTTGTCCCGCATTTCCAAACAAAAAACCAGAACCGTCCGAACGTGGATGGCTCTGGTTTTCTTGGTTTTCAACCATTTTCGTGACCTCGCGGAAATGGTAACTTGCGTATAACTTGCTTACAACTTGCTTACAACTTGCGTGTGTTTTTCGTGTGTTTTCCGTGCGTTTCGCGTGCTATTTTCCTATTACCGCTTGGAATGTTGCAACCAACTTGCAACCTGCTTGCAATCTATTTCGTGACCTCACGAAGTTGATTCAAATCCGCACAACGGCAGACTTGTACAGTTTCTTCACACCGTTCACAACGACTACCTCGCGGTTCTGTGAAACGATTTTCCTCCCATAGGATTTTAACGGCGAAATATCATTCGCGTCACAGAAAGCCTCCAGCGCCACCAGATCGCCTGGTTTCAACGGCAATCCAGTCGAGGCGGAAATAAATTCGTTTTCTTGGTTTATCCGGTACTCGCCGGCTTTGTAGAACATCGGCAACCCCCCAATCTCATCCCATTCTAACATGTGGATTCTGAAATTTCTACATGACTTGGAAATTTAGGCTGGATTGCAGAGTGTGTAGCCGTACCGCTTGATGTGGGACAGAGGATAGTACACATTCTCAGCCCGCGAAATCCATACCGGATTCTTACGGTTGCTGATTCTTCCTTTTTCGAGCACGATGCCCTGGCCACGTTTCTGCACTGTGATCTTTGCACCGAGCGGGAGATTCTGCAGACTGTTCTGGTCTTTCTTGGAAGCCGACTTTTTCGCTGCGTTCTCCCGGCAGGCTGCACGCCACTCAATCGCCCATTTGTCATCGCGTGCGGAAAGCAGTTTCAGGATGGAGACCGGGCACTCACGTTCACACGGCCCCATAGATTCATCCATGTCCTTGTAACCAAAGTTGTAGTATTCGCGGCTGTCTACGCTCGTCAGGCACACGCCAGCGAAAACGGTGCCCGTATGCAGGCGATGGATTCAGCGACAAGTAATGCGGAGGACATGATAAGTGACCTGTCACTTAAATATAACAGAGCAAGACAGGCATCTATCACTCAGGAGCTTACGGAGATTATTGCAGGTGCATCGGCTATTTCTTAAATTATGTCAAGTTGATAGATTATGGTTATTGATTATTTGTAA